>Ga0224509_10000563_pt1 | contig 10404 bp, 8 predicted proteins | sample SF_Jan12_sed_USG_5_FD_170158 | JGI IMG/M metagenome (GOLD analysis project Ga0224509, IMG submission 170158) | Sediment microbial communities from San Francisco Bay, California, United States - SF_Jan12_sed_USGS_24 | ecosystem: Environmental > Aquatic > Marine > Sediment | place: USA: California... | reverse complement strand
TTTGTTGAACTGGTCATTGTCCGACCAGACAACGCGCATCAAGGTTCCGGTAGGTGTTGCCTATGGCAGTGATGTAGAGAAAGCCATGCTGCTGATGGACGAGGCTGCGGCTGAAAATACCAATGTGCTGGAGGAGCCGTCACCCTCGATATTATTTGAGGCCTTCGGTGATAACACTCTCAATCTTGTATTGCGCTGCTTTGTCGGGGCGCAGGATGTGCGCATGACCACGCTGACCCAGTTGCACCAGACGATCAACAAGCGTTTCAACGAAGCCGGCATTACCATTGCCTTCCCGCAGCGCGATGTACATCTGGATACCCTGAAGCCGCTGGAAGTTCGTATTTCCAGGGACCAGGGCCAGCGTATGGAAACCTGAGGATGTACGCTAAACGATTCTGCCGACGATTTCTGCAGGCTGTCATGCTGCGGTTGGCTCTGGCATAATTACGCCATTATTTTGAACACTTCAGTGGAGTATGAGCATGTCAGTATTCAAGACCCTTGTTTATTGCACTAATCGCAGCCAGTCTGTTCACGGCCTGTAATCGTGCCAACTGCGAGTCCAAGCACAAGGGTGCACAGGGACTCTGGCCCGGGCTCCGGTATTACAGAGCACGCTGCCCCGGTTCATGTTTCCTGACTTCCTGAAAATAGCGATCCTGCTGCTGTTGCTGTCCATCACGGGATGCAGCAGTATCGGACCGGAATCGGTCACCCGTGACCGCTTCGACTACAACACGGCAATTTCCGATTCCTGGAAAGAACAGACACTGCTGAATATCGTCAAGATACGTTATGCTGACATGCCGCTGTTTGTCGAGGTGGCGTCCATTGTCAGTGGTTACACGCTCGAGAGTTCAGTCAGTATCAACGGTACGTTGTCATCGAGTGATGCAATACAACGGGATTCCCTGTCACTCGGCAGCAATGGCAAGTTTGTCGACCGGCCAACCATCACCTACGTACCGATTACCGGGAGCCAGTTCAACAAGAGTTTCATGACCCCGATACCGCCCGGCGCGGTGTTGTTCCTGATGCAATCAGGCTGGTCGGCCGAACTGATTTTTCCGCTTACCGTTGACTCGGTAAACGGACTGCGCAGCCAGGTGCTGGCGGGCGTGAACCAGCGCACCGGTGATACGGACTACTACCGGGTTGTTGAGTTGATACGCCTGATTCAGCAGTCCGGCGCCATCGGGATGCGCATTAAAAAAACTGACAAGCTTAAAGATACTACGGTATTGTTTTTCCAGAAGGAAGGACTGGATCCGGAGTTACTGGCGGCAAGGCAGGAACTGAACGCGCTGCTTGGTTTGAACCCCGATGCGCGCGAGGTGAATGTCAACTACGGCCTGATACCCGGTAGCGACGATGAGGTTGCACTGCTTACCCGTTCCATGTTGCAGATCATGATTCAACTGGCGACGAAAATCGATGTACCACCCGAGCATGTCACAGAAGGGCGTACCGTGCCTTCCCTGACAACTGCCGGCATCGAAGCAGAAGACAGGAAACTTATGAAGGTACACTACAGCAAGGAGAAGCCCGCCAGTGCCTTTAGCGCGGTACAATACCGGGACTACTGGTACTGGGTGGATGACCGGGACTTCAGGACAAAGCGTACCTTTGCTTTCCTGATGATTCTTTTTTCACTGACTGAGACCGGAGGCAAAGAGGGACTGCCGCTGGTTACGATTCCATCCGGCTAGGCCAGTGCTGGCAGGTAGAAAATTTTTATTCAATTTATCCAAGGAGATCATTATGACCAGAAAAAAAATACTTTCATTTGTTATGACACTGCTGGTGCTTGTAGCCGGCATGACCAACCTGCAGATTGCCAGTGCGGATGCCGGGGTACTTTCCCGTATCGAGAAAAGCGGTGAACTGGTGCTGGGCACTTCCGGGAACATGCCATCCATGAGCGAGACCCGTGATGGCAAGTTGGTCGGATTTGATATTGACCTGGCCAGGCTGATGGCCAGTGGCATGGGTGTAAAGCTCAAGATCGAGACCATGGCGTTTGATAAATTACTGCCCGCCCTTGAGAAGGGTGATGTCGACGTGGTGATTTCCAATGTTACGATTAACCCGGAACGCAATATGCGGGTAGCCTTTGTTGGACCCTACATGACCTCGGGCAAGTGTATTGTTACCAAGAAAGACGCCCTCGCCAGGGCAGAGGAAGCAACCGATCTCAATACATCCAGTACCCGCCTTGCGGCCCTGGAAGGTTCTACCAGTGCGGCTTTTGCCAAGGCACTGTTACCCAAGGCCAGTCTGACGCTCGTGGATAATTATAAGGAGGCGGTCACCATGGTTAACAGCGATACGATCGGTGGTCTGATGACCGATTATCCGATTTGTCTTTCAATCCTCAAAAGCCACCCCGATGCCGGTTTTATATCGCTGTTTTCACTGCTCACCTATGAGCCGGTTGGCATCGCCCTGGCCGGTAACGACCCCCTGTATATCAACTGGACAGAAAACTTTCTGACGCGTGTTGAGGGTATGGGGCTGCTTGAAGAGCTGAGCCTGCGCTGGTTTGGCAGAGCCGATCTGGAAGAGAGCGAAAAATAACCCGCTGTTTCTTGCTGTACTCGAACTTGTAATTGAGGCGACGAGGCATATAATTGCCCGCAAATACTACACACTTACTTAAGGCCATGTGCCTATGGGAGAAAGTGAAGAAGATGAAACTGATACATGGTTTGGTGCTGAGTGCCGCTGCACTGTTCCTCAGCCAGTCGGTCATGGCCGACGAGTTCTCTGTCGGTCAGGGAAAACGACCGCTCTCACTGGGACTCGGTGTTCTCTACAAGGACAAGCCCTACCGGAGTTATTCCAGCAGTGAGAAGTCACAACCGGTGCCAATCGTGTTATATGAGGGCGAGCATTTCTTTGCCCGTGGCGCCACCATCGGCTGGGATTTCCTCGATTCTAATGCCCTGGAGGTGGCGGTCATTGGCCAGTTCCTGGGAGACGGTTACGACGAAAGTGACAGCAAGGCCCTGAAAGGCAATGGTGACAAGGATGCCTCGTTTGGTGTGGGTGGCCAGGTGATCTGGAAGCCCGAAAATCTTGGCTTCAAGTTCTCCGCTGTTCAGGATATAACCGATAACAGCGATGGTGCCCAGGCCGTCGGCGAGATCTTCTACCGGCATAAGGCTGGCCCCTGGATGATCACCCCGGCAGCATCGGTCGTCTGGCAGAGTGATGATTACAATGATTACTACTATGGTGTGAGGTCACGAGCCAAGAATGCAAACCCTTACACGGCGGACAGTGATGTTAACTACCGTCTGGGTATCGTTGCAGCCTATCAGAGTCCAAATTCGCAGTGGATGTTCATGGGCGGCTTGCGTTATGAATTCTTCGGCGATGAGATTACAGACAGTACCATCGTCAGCGAGGACGAACAGTTATCCGCACTGATTGGTTTTGCTTATTCCTTTAAATAAGACGTAGCATTGTTGCTTATAAAAGCGGCCTTTATGGCCGCTTTTTTTATGCCGGTTCTATATGTTTGGTGTTCGGGTATGGATTTCCCCTGTACGGTGTTTATTGTTTACAGGTATGTATTTCATGCGTGATTGTTGCTGTCAGAAACGGGCAACCGACCACTGCTGCCAGTTAATCTGCTGCATGTTTTCACCCAGCTCCTGCATGGCATCCAGCAGGCTCTGGGTGCTGCCGATTACTGCGTAAACATTACGCAGCCCCTGTTTGTCGATGCTGCCAGGGTCTGTATCAGATTGCAGCTTGTCGAGCTTCCGTTCCACTTCTTCCGACATTGAGATTGTCGAGTCCTGCAGGCGTACCCGGTTTTCCCTGTGTCCCGGTCGCGACCAGTGCCGCAGCGTATCACTAACGTAATTTCGCCACTTGCCGTCAATTGACTCCAGCGATTTCATCAACTCGGGGGACTCGTTTGCAGCAGTTGTATAGGCTGTTTCCAGGGTTTGCATGCGCAGCCGTACAGCCTGCAGACTGTCCACCAGGTGCCGGACCTTTTCCGGTGTGTTGTCAGGGAACAGCTCGTAATCGAGGTTCTTCTCGATACTTAACAGCTGGGCAGAGATCGGCAGGATGGCGGTTTCGAAAACACGTTTTCTGCGTTTGCGTGCTTGCTGTTGCTGACGCGGTTGTCGAATGTGAAGGTCATCGACAATGCGCGCACTGCCGGACAGAAAACGGTGCACACTGCGCAGCAATATTTTCTCCGGATGCATCGGGCTCAGCAGGCGATGCACAATCACCACGATGGTAACACCCAGTAGCATCACCAGGCCGGCAGTGACCAGCAAGATGAATGAATAGACCTGCTGGTTATTGATATCGACCATCATGACAAACATCGCAAGTGGCCCCATTTTCAGTATCGGGGAACGGCCGCCGAGATAACCGAATACCATGGTGTAAATGAAAATCAGTGCCAGCAGGCCGAAGCCGGAATCGAGCGACGGCATCAGCAGCATATACACCGGTGCGACAGTGATGAACATGCTCAGCAGCAGCACGATCAGCAGGCCGAAAAGGTTGGCGGGTGCCATTACCATCATTAGCCCGAAGGCGGCGCCCATCATCGGGATGGCCGGCCCGCCGGGCGGTTCGACATAGAACCAGAAAGCGTAGCCAACTACCCAGCAGGCGGCCGGGAATACCGCCCGCAACAGGCGCTCGGGATTCCAGAATGAAGGCTGGTAGAGGTCGCCAGGACGGGTGTGTGCAGGCAGTGAGTTATCCGCCTCCAGGTTTGCCAGTACCCGCAGGGTTTGCAGAAGGTTGCGGCTGTTCTGGTCGAGTGCCTGCAACTGTATGACGAAATTCATCAGTGCAGCCTGCTGAAAATGGGACAGTGCGTTGCAGGCCGGCTTGTCTACCTGCAGATGTATTTCTTTTAACAGTGTCGTGTCATCAAAGTCGTCTTCAATGATGTCTGTTTTTTGATCTTCCCAAAGCATGCGACCACGTTTCAGACGTTGGGTCAGGATGTCGAGAGCCACTGTCAAACCAGGAAGCAACTCGTCCAGTGGTAGCTCACGACAGTCATTAATACTTTCGCGCCATAATTCCTGGGCACTGCCAAAGGCCCGCAGCTTGATACGTAATATTTCCCAGCTGCGTTTTTTCGCGCCTACCGTGGGGGTATCAGCATAAGCGGCATCCAGTGTCGCCAGCAGCTGCTGGTGTTCACCGGCAAGGCGGGTGCGCAGGTCTGCCGTTTCTGCATCTATGGCGCCGGTCGATAATTGCTGCCGGTAACTATTGAACAGTGTTTGCATGTCTTGCCAGATAGCCTGTCCCTGCTGCTGCAGTGCGGGGCCCGAGTTGCGTGGCCAGAGCAGGGCGCTGACGAGGGTAAAGATCAGTACCCCTGCAGCGGTTTCCAGAAAGCGGGTAGTCGCAAAGTGAAACGCGGTATCGACTTTCATATAGCTGGAAGACCACACCGCAACGGCGAGAAAGCCGGCATTGAACCAGGTGTCGCCCGAGCGCGCGGTTTGCAGAAAATAGCCAACGAATACCAGCCACGCAGCGGTGGCCAGCAACATGCCAAGCGAGGATTGTGAAAACCAGGATAACAGTACAAAGCCGGCCAGCGCACCCAGGCCGGTGCCGACCACGCGCATGACGCCCTTGTTAAGACTGGCACCTGTCGTGGAAAGGCTGATGATAACGATCGCCAGTGCGCCGAACTTTGGCAGGTCCCAGTCCATGGTCAGTGCCAGCCAGTAAAACAGCACCATGCTGAGTGCCAGTTTAAAGGCTTCCTGCAACTGGATCTTTTGAGTCATTGTATTCTCACTATGACCGCCGTGGTTCGACAGACTCCTGATGCTGATTCAAATAAATAAAGATTATTGCCACGGAAGCACACGGAAAAAATATCTATGGACAGTTTTATTCTTCCGTGTGCTTCCGTGGCTAAAAAATAAAAATGAATAGCACTCAGCGTGCTGATTCTGTATCCGTCGAGACAAACACGGAGGCGGTGGTGCCGACGCGCAGTTCGATCCCGTCAGGTATGCTGGTAAGGCGTATGCGCACCGGGATTCGCTGTGCCAGTCGTATCCAGTCAAAGCTGGGATTAATGGAGGGCAGCAGGTCGGCTGCCGGCGCGCCGTCCTGCTGGGCAATGCCCCATCCCATGTTTTCCACAATACCTTCCAGGGGTTTGTCCGGGTAGGTCATTAGTTTCACGATCACCGGGTTGTTCGGACGGATGTTCTTTATCTGGGTTTCCTTGAAGTAGCCATGCACCCAGAAACTGCCGGTATCAATCAGCGCCAGTGCCGGCTGGTTGGCAACGGTCTGGCTGCCGTAACGCAGCAGCAGGTTGGTGACATAGCCGTCGACCGGTGCGCGTACCTCGGTAAATTCCAGGTCCAGTTGTGCCGCGTGCAGGTTGGCTTCGGCGACTTCAACGTCAGCCTTTGCGACCAGCAGGTCATTGTCCTTTTTCACCAGTGCCTGCTCGGAGATTGCGCCCTTGTCTTTTTTGTACAGATCCTGGGCACGGCTGGCCCGGTCTGCCTTGACGACTTCAGATGCCTGCGCCTGCTTGAGTCTGGCCTCGGCCTGTTCAACTGCCAGTTCAAAGGTGCGCGGGTCTATTTTGAACAGCAGCTCGCCCTTGCTGACCCGCTGGTTGTCCAGGATTGGCAGTTCAACAATCGGGCCGCCAACGCGCGGGGTAATCTTGATAATCTGCGCACGCACATGACCATCCCGGGTCCACGGGTGGAACAGGTATTCCTGGAACATGTTCGCCAGTACCAGTCCGGCGACAACAATGGCGCCGAGGGTGACGAGATAACGCATGATTCCGGCTTTGTCTTTGCTCATTATTGTTACCTTTTCTGGTTTTCCGAAAGTCCCCGGGTGTGTCGGCGCTAGCTTTTATAGCTTCGGAGAAGAGTACCAGTCACGTTGTCCATTTATATGGGGATAATAAAAATACCCGTCAGCCATGTACAGACTACCGACAACGCGATAAAGAACAGCGGTGGATGCCAGATAAAACGGGTCAGGTTAAAGCGGTTCAGCAGTTTGGCAATGATGCCGGCAAACAATACACCCAGCAGGATGGCAAACATAATCGGCGGAAAGTAAATGCCGCCAATCGAAATCTCCATGGGTACGTTTGCAGTATTCATCTGGTTCCCGGATTGCTACCAGTCCGGACTCCGCCAAAGATCGGTTTCCGGCTGTCGTTCGGGTGCAATGTCACCGGTTGTTTCCAGCAGTTCACCCCAGTCGGTCCTTTCCTGCATTTGCTCGCGTACATCTGCCGGGACAAAGTCATTTCCAAGGCGTACTTCCCAGCCACCGCCGAGTGCCTTGTAGAGGGCAATGGCGCTGGTGGCGATGTTGCCCCGGGTGACGGCATAGGCATCCTGTTGTGAGGCCAGTGAGCGGGTAGAATCCAGCACGCTCTGGTAGCGGCTTACGCCTTCCGTGTATTGCAGCATGGAAAGATCGGTGGAGCGTTTGGCGGCATCGGCGCTTTCCTTGCGATAGCTGGCTTCAACCTGTGAATGCAGGAAGCTGCTGATGGCATTTTTTACTTCACCAGCCGCATTCAGCACCACGTTTTCATAATTGGCCAGTAATTGCTGGAAGCGGGCATCCTGCACGCGCACCTGGTTTTTCAGGCGGCCGTAATTCAGTATCTTCCACTGGAAAGAAGGCCCGGTCGAGAAGGCCAGGTTGCTGGAGTCGAACAGGTCGCCGAGATCGTCATTACCGGCATCGTTGACGTTCCAGCCAATCGAGCCCAGCAGGGTAAAGCTGGGCAGCAGTTCGGCATCGGCAACACCGATTTGCGCGGATTGTGCCGCTGCCTGCAGTTCGGCCTGCTTGATGTCCGGTCGCCGGCGCAGCAAATCGGCCGGGATACCGGCTGCGACTTCAGCAGGCGCGGTGGGTATGTCGGTACCGCTGCCGAGCAGGTCATCCAGGTCCTGCGGCGGCATGCCCATCAGGATGCTCAGTGCATGCTGGGCCTGCTCCAGTGATATCCGCAGGTTGGGCACCGAGGCCTGGGTGTTGCGCAGCTGGGTGGTGGCCTGTTGCTTGTCCAGTTCCGTCACAGCACCGGTTTCATACTGGTTGGTGGTCAGTTCCAGCGAGCGTGCCTGGATTTTAATATTCTCTTCAGCGAGCCGGAGACGTTCTTCCAGGGTGCGTATCAGGACATAGTTCCTGGCAACCTCGGCTGTCAGGGTGACCAGTACATCATCATAACTGGCGATGTTGGCCAGCAGGTTGGCATCGGCGGATTCCACGCCGCGCCGGAACTTGCCCCAGAAGTCCAGTTCCCAGGCCGCGTCGAAACCGGTGCCGGCCTGGCTGAAATACTTGTCGGTGAAGGGGGTTTCCTTGCCGCGGTTGTAACTGTAGTTGCCGGATACCGACTGGCTTTGCGGATACAGGCTGCCGGTGACAATACCCAGTTGCGCGCGGGCCTCCAATACCCTGAGGCCGGCTATCTGCAGGCTCAGGTTCTGTTCGTAGGCATTTTGTATCAGGTTATTCAGTACCGGGTCATTGAAGATCTTCCACCACTCGCTGCCGACAGACGGCTGGCGGCTAATGCCAGCGCTGTCTCCGTCTGTCCATTCATCGGTCACCTGCGCATCGGGCGTTTTGAAATCTGGGCCAATCATGGCGCAACCGGTGGTGAGGATGGCGGCGCATAACGGCAGGCTGCGTATTGCCTGTTGCAGCTGTCTGCAGAAGTCCGGTTTGAAGCGTTGGGTGTGCATGGTCAGGCGATAAGATATCATTATTGTGGTGGTGGTTGTTCTGGCGGCTGCATTGCCGGTTGCCGGCACTGGCAATATACTCATGCCCGTATGGTACACTCGCGTCACACAGGTCGGAACCGGAATAACCTCATTGCAGCAAATTACCGAACAAAATAATTTTGTATTTTTGCTCTTCGGATTGATCCTGCTGCTGTTTGTAGGGGCCCTGATGGATTATTTTCCGGGTGATACCGGGCCGAGGATCGTGCAGGGAGCCACGGTGGCAGCGCTGCTAATAGGTACCGGAAGTCAGAAGAAGAACCGCTCCCATTTTTTTGTCAGTATTGTTTTTGTAGTGCTAATGCTGGTGATGATTGTTGCGGGCTCGTTGATAGACAGGGCTGGCTTTGACTATTTACACCTGTTGATACTGCTGAGCTTCCTTGTCTGGATGACCTGGTTGGCAGTGCGCCAGGTGTTGTTTACCGGTTCGATTACCAGTAATGACATTGTTGGTGCCATTTGTATCTACATGTTGCTGGGTATGATCTGGGCAATACTGTACCTGATACTTGCACAGATAGTACCTGGCGCCTTTAATGGTGTTCCCCATGCTCCGTGGCTGGAGAACTTTTCTACTGCCATCTACTTCAGTTTTGTGACGATTACCACGCTGGGCTACGGCGACGTTTCACCGGCTATACCGCTGGCGCGATTTTTAGTCATCATGGAAGCCATCATCGGGGTGTTCTATATGGCGATATTGGTGGCCAGTTTGATTGGTGTGCGTATGTCTATTCGTGATGCGGAACGCAAGCAATGACAGGACGGTTTTGTGGGAATACTCATTATTAGTCCTTTTAACAAGAGTAACTTTAATTAAAAGTAACAAGGAGCAATCATGAACAATTCATCCCGGTCTGAAGAGGACAAGGCATTCCACAAGAGAACGCTGGATGCGGCTATCCGCATCAGTCTGCTGGCGCTGCTGATTTTATGGTGCTTCAATATCGTCAAGCCGTTTATCATGCCGGTGCTGTGGGGCGCCATCATGGCGGTGGCGATTTATCCGTTGTTTGTCAAAGCCTATACCGCCTTTGGCGGTCGCCAGAAACTGACAGCGACTTTGATTACGCTGCTGGCGCTCACCATATTAATAGTACCCACAGTGATACTTTCCGGTTCCCTGGTTGAGAGCTCGAAATCACTGGCAGAGCAGGTTGAGACCGGTACCCTGGTGGTGCCGCCGCCCTCTGATACGGTAAAAGACTGGCCGCTGGTTGGTGAGAAACTGCATGGTGCCTGGTCGCTGGCCTCCTATAATCTGGAGGGAGCCCTTAAGAAATTCAAACCGCAGGTAGAGGCTGTCAGCAAGTGGCTGTTATCAGCAGCTGCCGGTGTCGGTGCCGGGATACTGATGTTTGTCGTTTCCATTATTATTGCCGGCGCATTCCTGGTCTACGGGCAAAGTGGCAGCAAGGCAATGGAGACAATTGCCGCCCGGGTGATGGGCAAGAAGGGAGGTGAGGACTTCGTCGAGCTTGCCGGTGCTACCATTCGCAGTGTTGCCCAGGGCGTGTTGGGTGTGGCACTGATCCAGTCAATACTTGCCGGTATCGGCTTGCTGGTGATGGGGGTGCCCTATGCCGGT
>Ga0224509_10000561_pt1 | contig 10417 bp, 9 predicted proteins | sample SF_Jan12_sed_USG_5_FD_170158 | JGI IMG/M metagenome (GOLD analysis project Ga0224509, IMG submission 170158) | Sediment microbial communities from San Francisco Bay, California, United States - SF_Jan12_sed_USGS_24 | ecosystem: Environmental > Aquatic > Marine > Sediment | place: USA: California... | reverse complement strand
CTCGGTCAGCTCGAAGAAGGGACGCAACGCCGTCGCGTAGGCGGCGGCATGATGCCGGCGGGTCGCGATCCAATCATCGAGGTGTGGAAGCTTCGTCAGCAGGATCGCAGCCTGCAGCGTATCGAGACGCGCGTTCTCGCTCGCCACATCCACGCGATCGCGGTCACGGTGACCAAGCGACCTAAGCCGGCGCAAGAGCGCGCCACGCTCCAGGTCATTGGTGGTGATGAAGCCCGCATCTCCGCATGCAGAGAAGGTCTTTAGCGGGTGCAAAGAGAAACACCCGGTGCCGAATGAGCCTACGGACCGCCCGCGGTGCGTGCTTCCGATCGCTTGCGCGCAATCCTCGATGAGGTGCAGGTCGTGCGCCGCACACAGTTCCTGAATCGGCTCCATGAGGCAAGGTACGCCGCCCAGGTGCACGGGAATGACCGCTTTGGTTCGCGACGAGATTGCCGGAGCGAGCTGCTCGGGCGCCATCAGCCCGGTCGCCGGGTCGACATCCACGAAAACCGGGGTGGCTCCGACCAGCACGATCGAGGTCGCGGTCGCTACGTACGAGTGGGCCACCGTGACCACTTCGTCACCGGGTCCGATGCCGAGCGCCCGCATGGCCAATGTGAGCGCGGACGTACCAGAGGCGACGCCTACGACGTCGGCGACCCCGAGTCGCTGCGCCAGCGCCTGTTCGAGCTGGCTCACTTCGGGGCCGTTGATGAACTGCCCATGACCCAGGACTTGGTCGATCGCCTCGAGCATTCGAGGGCGAAGCGCGCTGTTTTGCTTGACCAGGTCGACGTATGGGACCGAAGTCATGAGCCGGTTTTCGCGGCGAATCGCCAAAGGTCGGGGCACGCCTTCATCCACACCACGTTTCGGTAAATGCTCGATCGGCTGTCTGTGATCCGGCCGGACTGATAGGCCTCACGCAGCTCTCGAACGGCAGTGACCAGATCGTGCTGCGGCTCGAAACCGAGCTCTTCGCGCGCCCGATCGGCCGAGAGGTGGTACGAGCGCGGGTCCGCAGAGGGCACGGTGTCGATGGGCAGCAACGCGTCGATCTCGTCGCGAATCATCTCCGCCAGTCCCATGACCGATTCGTTTTGACGACTGACGTTGAAGGCTCTGCCGGAGATCTTGTCCGCGGGCGCACCGAGGAGCATCCGATAGAAGGCCGTCAGGTCACGAATGTGCACGTTGGGTCGCATCTGCGCGCCACCGAACACCCGGATACGGTGATCGGTTAGCGCCTGGTCGGTCAACAGATTGATGGTGAGGTCCAGCCGGAGCCGCGGCGAATACCCGCAGACCGTAGCGGACCGGACCGAGACACCGACGAACGAGTCATCGACCAGATCGTTGAGGATGGACTCGCCCTCGGCCTTGCACTTGGCGTAGATGGTAATCGGGTCGAGGGGAAGCTCCTCGGTCACGTTCTCGTCGTCCTTGATGCCGTACACGCTCGCAGACGAAGCGTAGAGAAAGCGCCCGACCCCATGTCTCTTGGCAGCGTGCATCACGTGGTCGACCGCTCGAAGATTCACGGTCTCGGTGACCTCATGGTCGAGCTCGGAGCTCGGGTCGTTCGAAATGGCGGCGAGGTGAATCACCGCGTCGAAGCCGCCCTGCCTGAGGACGCGGTCAACCAACGCAAAGTCGCGAATGTCACCGACAACCTTGTCGCAACGCTCGTGTACGATCGGATCCGACTTCGGGTCCGTCCCGTAAAGAAAAGCATCGAGCACGGTGACGTGATGTCCGTCTTCGATCAACTCTGGGACGAGGACCGCGCCGATGTACCCGGCGCCCCCTGTCACGAGCAGTTTTTGGTTCGTCATTTCCGCCCCTTGTCTCCGTTAAGATATCCTAATCGCCGGATGAATGAAAAATGGCGACAACCGCCCCGGAAATGACTACCGGCGGCGTCCTGTTCGATCTGGATGGCGTGTTGGTGGACTCCGCGGCTTTTCATCTGCGGGCCTACGAGCGAGTTTTCGCGGAGGCGGGGCTCCCCTTTCCAGACGTCGCCAGGACCGCAGTCACCGACGGGAAAGCACGGTCGCATGTCATCGACCTGGCCGCCCCCTCCGCGACTCCGGGCCTCAAAAGAAACCTCGCTGACGCGAAGCCCAAAGCCCTGGAGGCTATTCTCCGCGACGCAAGCGATTGCAGCATGCCGGGGGCGACGGAGACGGTCCGCGCGCTTGCGAGCGCGAGAGTGCCGATGGCGGTCGTCACCAACAGCCTCGCCCCTCAGATCTGGCTTCGCAAGATCGGGGTCGCGACGCAAATGCAAGCAGTCGTGACGGGAGAAGACACTTCGTCACCCAAGCCGTCGCCTGAAGGATACCTTCTAGGCGCATCCCGCTTGTGACTGGACCCGCGTTCTTGTCTCGCGATCGAAGATTCCTGCGACGGTTGGCGGGCCGCGAAAGACGCAGGCATGCAGGTGGCAGTATTGGGCAACCGGACGCCGGAGTGGCTCGATACCGAGGCCGAGCTGATGCGTCGACTCGACGCGTCCGAGGTTCTACGACGACTGAAACGCACCGCAGCGCGGCGGTAGTCGCCGCGGACCCTCGGGACTGTCTACCCGGCGCACTTCGCCGACAAGACCACCGGCCGTACGGGATAGAACGCCCGGGGCACCTGCAGCCAAGGGATGCCGATGATGGGACGAATCGGATCACGCCAGCTCGCGCCGGGTGGGTCGGGGTAGTATGACGCGAGGTCGCTGAAGTCCTCTCGACGCAGCACGCTGCGATAGAAATTCGCGGTGTGCATGACGACCAAAGGAATGTCCATCAGTCCCAAGAGGAGCTTGGTGATCGGCGCCGCAACCGCCTCGGCCCAGTAGACTGGCCGACGCACGGAGAACTCGCTGATCCAAACACGCCCTCCGGGCTTTAGTCGGAGACATCCGCGACGACCGGGTCGAGCTTGGAAGCCGCCTCCAGGGAGTACCGAGGCCACAGACCGCCAACCGAAAGAACGCGTCCGGACACGCCCTCCTCGATGTGGTGCGCCGCGAGCTCGTCGACCGCACCCATTCCGGCGTCGGTTCGATAGTAGGCTCCTGCGTTGGTGTCGAAGAACCCGCGACTGGTCTAGTGGTTTCTTCATCAGCGCATCTCCTCCGGCGAAGGGATGGCCGCTTCGCTTCCAGTCTTTGCGTCCGGGAGGCCAAGCTCCTTCGCGACCGTCAACGGGAGGAACGTTGGCTGGCAGTCTGTGCCCCAGAGCATGACAAAGCCCTTACGATCGGGGTACCTCCGCATGAGCTGCTGGTCATGCTCGATTGACAGGTGGTTAACCCAAAGAATGGGGTTTTCAAAGTCCGGGTCATTGACTTGGTGCGCGAAAACGAAGTGCCGCACCGACGTGCACCTCCGCGGGACGAACGGACGGTACGTGAAGACAATCGCGGGCTCTGCGATCTCACGACTGGCGACCGTGGGCCTCCGAATGACTTCGGACAATTCGTATAGTGCGCGAGCCCTCACTGGCACGTAGCCAAACGCCGTCGCCACGATGAGCCCGAAGCAGAGTGCCACTGGAATGCGAGCGGCAAAGGCGGACGGCTCCGCGTTTCGCAGAGAGCTCGTCAAGCGCGCGACACCGAGCGCGCTCAGCATCAGGATCGGGAGCGCGATCTCCGCGTAATGCACGGGCCCAAACGTGTCGATGCCGGCACTGCGCAAGTTGAAGTGAACCAGCGTGAAGCCAAGGCCCATCGCCCACAAGACCCAACCTTTTTGGCTTTGCCACGGCGCGAACGGCAAGAACAGAAACGCGCACGGCCATCCGAGGAGCGCGAAGTTGACTCGGGTCAGCGCAACTCCGGTTCGTGCCAGCGCAACCCCGACGCTCTCGAAGCCAAAGGACGGGGTCCAGTCGTCGGAAAGCGATGACCATGCAGAGAAGTGAAATCCGTTCTCGCGCGCGTAGTCGGCAGCGCGCTGATACGCGACGTACCCAATGCTTCCATTCTGCAACGCATTGACGGCGAAAAAGGCGCCGCCGAAGAGCAAAGCAGGGGCGGCAAAGCCGAGAACCGCGCCTAAACGCTGTTGTGGGCTGATTCGTCGAATCGAAACTGCCCACACGAACAGAAGCGGAACCCCCATACCCAGGGCCACCGTGGGGCGGATGAAGAACGCCACCGAGAACGTGACCGCGATGCCCGGATGCAGCCACCACGACGAGTCGCCTCTGTTGGCCCGAAGCGTCAAGTAGGTCATCCAAGCAAGCGCGAACAGGCAGGACGTATGCGACAGCTGAGTCGCGGCCGTGAAGTGGATCATTGGCGCCGAAAGGAAGAGAAGCACGCCGATGACCGCACATCTGCGCCCGGCCAATTCACGAAGCGTCAAGAAGATGGCGGGGACGGTGAGCGCCGAGTACATGGGATTCGCTAGCTCGGGCACGCGGAGCGCGACCCAAGGCGCGAGCAAGGCGGGCCACCCCATGAAGTACTGCGAGTAGAACTTGCCATCGTTGATCATGAAGACGTGGTCGAAAAACAGCTTCATCGGCGGTGAATCTGCATAGAGGCGACCGCTGGCCAGCAGCTCCGCCGAGAACCGATAGACGGATTCGTCATCGGTCAGATGAACGCCCTGAAATAGCCGCCAGTACAGGAGCGCGGGAAGCGCGAACGCAATTGCGCTGAAGGCGAGCATCAGGTGACGGTCGGAGGTAGCGCGAAGCTGCGCGTACGTTTCCTGAGCCCAGTCGGCGCCTGCCAAGTGAGCAAACGCGAGCGTGAAGAACACCGCGGCGATCGCGCCAAAGAGGCACCAGAACAGGAGAAAGTATGTATACCCGGCCGACATGGTCGTGATGGAGCCGAGGTCCAAACTGAACCAGTCGAGAAACTGGGCGCCGACCGACCAGAAAATGATAAGGGTCAGCGTCGCCAGGGCGACGAACGACGCGACGGTCCACGGCCCCTGCGCGCGTTGGCCTCGGGAGCTCATTCCGCACTCGCGCGAATGGAGAGCAGGAGGTTCGACCTCATCCCCAAGAATCGGTGGAACTCGAGCTCAGCGCGAGCCCGCGCCTCAGGCTCGAGAAGCTCGAGCAACTGCCCAGCATCCAATAGATTCAGATTCTCCTCCTTGGAGAAGAACTCGAATCCAGCAGCGGCGTAGATCTTTCTGTAGATATGGGGCGGCAGATAGTGAAGCAACGGGGTGGCCGTGTGAAACTCGATGGGATGTCGTCGGTTGGGGGTAGTGACGAACACTCGCTTTCCAACGCGGATCAACTCCTCGAGAAAATCATGCTGTTGTACCCGCGCCCCAACGTGCTCAACCACGGCGTTCGAGAACACGATGTCGAACGACTGGTCATCGAAGGGCAGAGGCGCGTTCCGCTTCACCTGTACGTAAGGGTAGCGAGGGAACACACGTCGAAAGACATCAGGTTCTTCGAGACCGGCAGCGGTGATCTGCTCCGGATACGGATAGAGCGAATGCAGGAAATAGTCGCGTGCCTCTTCGAGCGAGCCATTCGTGCCGACCTCGAGCACGCGCCAACCGGATTGTGGCGGAAATGACTGGGCAAAGCGCTGGTAGATCTTCGCCTGCTCGTTGCGCAGCACTCGTCGAAGCAACCACGTCGGAAGCGCCTTCGTGCGGTAGTTGACGCTTCTGTGCGCCGTTGCACCCATCACCACGAATTCTCGTACGGCGCCTCCCTCCGGGTCAAAAGATTGACCCGCTCGCAACGACGGGCCAGAAAGAGCGGATCAATGGCCTACACAGAAAAAAAGGCATCTAGTCCCGAGAAGGAATCGTTGAGCGTCATCATTCCGTGCTTGAACGAGGAGCCTGTCGTTCGACGCACCGTCGAGGAGGTCCTGGACCACGCGGACGCACTGCCGATGAGCCTGGAAGTCGTCGTGATCGACGACGGCTCCGTGGATGGCACCCGGGCCGTCATGGAGCGGCTGTGTGCGGAAGATGCTCGAGTCCGGATGATTGCACACGACGAGAACCGCGGCCTCGGCCGCTGCGTGACCGAAGCCTACGACACCATCGAAGATGGCACGTGGGTGACTGTGTTTCCCGGTGACAGCGAGTTCGTGTTTGCGGAGTCCATCGACAACCTGCTCGCGGCCCGTCACGGGCACGACGTCGTTCTCGGCTACCTATACAACTCTGTCGTGAGGAAGCTCGGGCGCCGCGTGGCATCCGAAACCTTCCTGAAGCTGACCAAGACGCTCTATGGCTTTCGCTGGAGAGCGCTGAACGGGATGAAACTGTACCGCGTGGAAGCCTTCAAGGGTGTTCACACAGTATCGGGCGGACACGCCTATGTTGCCGAGCTCCTCGCCAAGGCGCAGCTCCGTTGTCCCGAGCTCCGAATCACGGAAGCTCCGTTCATCTCTCGCGGTCGATCGGTCGGAAACTCTCATGCGATCAAGCCTCGCTCGGTGCTGCGCGCGGTGCACGAGACGTACAGAGGGGCGCGGGACGTCGAGCGCTACCGCGAAGAGATGGTGGCCCGATACCAAGAGGATCTCGCGAAGGGGGAACAGCGCAAAAGCTTCTTCCCTCCACCGACCGGAGAGTGAGAGGCGATGCGCCTCGCGATCACGCAACCCAACTTCATGCCCTGGCTCGGCTACTTCGAGCTTCTCGACTACGTCGATGTCTGGGTGAGCCTCGACAATGTTCAACTCAGCCGCGGCTCGTTCGTGCTGCGAAACCGGGTTCGTCGGCCCGACGGCGAGCTCGAGTGGATCAGCGTGAACATCCCCAAGAAATCCCCGCTGCACACTTCGATCAAAGACGTTCAGATATCGGCAAACGACTGGCAAGAACGCATCATTCGGAGGCTCGAGAGTTACTACAAGCTTGCTCCTTTCTACCAGCGTTTCGAAGGTCAAATCGCCGAGCTATTGACCTCGAACAAGAATGCACCCGGACTGGCTGCCCTCAACGAATCCATCATTGGCGAGGTGTCGTCTTGGTTGGGCATCGAGTATGAGTTTTATCGAGCTTCGGATATCGAGCCGACACTAGAAGGCAGCCCACAAGACAAAGTCCTTTCACTGATCCGGCACTTCGACGCCGACACCTACTGCAACTTCGCCGGAGGGATAGACGCCGGCTTGTACGCCCCCACCGCCTTTGCGAAGCAGGGCGTGATGCTCGAACGACACGGCTACGCGCACCCGACCTACCCGCAACACTCGGGCGGGTTCAAGCCCTTCCTCAGCATCGTCGACCTGCTTTTCGAATCGGGCGAAGGCGCACTCGATGTCATTCGAAGCGGACGCAATTGGCAAACTGTGTAGCGTGAGCCGGCGAGCGGAACGGTCAGACGAGGCCCGCGTGACCGAACGCCTGGAGCACTCGGTCGATATCGCCCGGCCCGTATCGGCCGTCACATGGCAACGCGAACATTCGGCGTGCCAGCTGGATGTGTTCGTCGGGTATTCCTTCGAGAGCCGGCTCATCGAGAGGCCAAAGGCGTGAAGGGTAGACGTTTCTCTGCACGAGAGACCTGTGCGCGACGGCGCAACTGTCGGCCTCTTCAAACACGCACGCTACGGCAAAGGGCGCTGCGTGCGGGTCGGTCGGCTCGATGACCGCGAAGGACTCGGCACTTCTCAGGCCCGTTGCAAGCCGCTCGAAGTTGTTGCGACGGGCACTCCGCCAGTCCTCGAAAGGGAACCCGTCCAACACCGCACCAGACAACGGCGAGATGGCCGAGATCGTGCCTTGCGCAATCTGCTCTTCCCCGTCGTGAAGGAGCTGGCGAAACGAGGGTTTCGATACGCGGTGCCCATCGAGATAGAGCGCCTTCATCAGCATTCCCGACAGGAGCTGTTGTATCGGGCGGGATCGCTCGGGCTCTTGCGGAGGGAATTGCGGCAAATCGCGGTCCCGTGGCGACCACAGGACGGCGCCGTCGGGGATGGGAATGCTCTTGCGAAGCGAGGCAAAGCAGTAGTCGGCCTGCGAGCTCTGCGCCCAAGTCGAGCACGGATCGTGGGTGTGATCTTCGATGACGGTCACACCCTGAACATCCGTCGCGAGGACACGGGAACGACCGGCCAAGCCGAAGTAGTTCACCACCAGAATCGCATCGTGTGGACGAAGTGCAATGCCTCGGAGGTCGAGAGAAACTTCGAGAGGACCATCGGCGTAGCAGCACAGTTCGACATCGGACCCCACGAACGGAGTCACGAGCTCCTGGCAAAGATAACTCGGAAGCCACAGTCGCGAGGGCCCGATTTCATCGACCACCACTCGCAGCGCGTCTCGACCACAGCCGAGCCGCACGCTTTGGGTCGCCCAGGGGAGCTCACCCTGTTGCATCCCGGCTCGGAGGCGCTGCCAGTGAAACTGCGAGCCGTACTCCCACCGGGCTTGCGCCGCCGCATGACGAGCCACATTCAACGCAGGAGTCCTTCGACACGCAGAGCCGCTTCGATCCGCGAGAATCGGGCGGTCGGAAAGCGCCTGGTGTTCCCGTCACGGAGGCGACCGCTCACGAGGTCGGCCGTGTTGCGAGTCGGCGAACCCACGAAGCGGGCGATCTTCTCCATCTCTTTCGCGGGGTCCGCGATCAGTTGCTCGTAGTGCAACGACATCGACCGGTTCGCACGCAGGCTAGCGAGCCCTTGCTTGATGTGACGGGAAATGTCTTCGATCTGATGAGCTACTTGTTCGACAGGGTCACGGTCGACCCAGGCATCGAGATCACGGGGTCGGATCGACCACCATGTCTTCTCGTCCCCATAACGCTTGCGGCGAGACTCCAGCAGCGACTGAGCGGTGAAGCGAGGGTCGCGCTCGATGTGGACGAAGATACTCCCGGGAAGCTCGCGCGCGAAACGTGGGATGTGATAGTCGACCGCCGGAAGGCTCTTCAGGACGAGCGGGCGCCCGGCCCATCCAGCGATGGCCTCGAGCTCCGCCGCAATGAAGTTCCAATCGAATGCGTCGAGCTCCGATTCCGTCTGGTGGTGGGGACCCTCCGCTGGAGCGTGATACTGCCAGAACCAACCGAACTCGTGGGGTGATGCGTCTCCCTCGCTGCGCCCTAAGTCCGATCTGAGCTCGATCCTGGACTCCGTCTCGCGATGCTGAAACGCCCAGAGTGGAGCGAGCCAGTATCGGGCGACCGCGTTCGTGATGTACGCAACGTCGAGATGCCGGGCCATCAATTGATATAGCAAAGTCGTACCACTGCGAGGCACGCCGACGATGAAAATGACGGGCGCTCCCGGTACCCGGTGGCGATTCACGAGCCGTCGTTCCTTGATCATCAACGCGCGATTGAACGCGTAACGAGCGATGTCCGGTACGAGTTGCCTGCTTGCATCGACCCGTCGGCCATTGTCGCCGTACACGCCTCGGAAGAACCGAAGAATGTTCATTGCTCAGGCTCGCTTGATCTCACGTTGTCTGCCGCCCTTCTCGGGCGACCTCCGTACGCAAGGATAGCGAACGAGCCCACCTCAACGCAGGTTTTCGGGGTCGGTTCGGCTCGATCGCGTGCCCCGCAGAGGAAACTCCGCTTTCTAGAGGCTGTCGTAGTACTCCCGAGCGTCTCGGGCGGTCCGCTTGAGCCCCTCACGCGTATCGACGAGGGGCTGATACTCCAGGTCGCGCCTCGCCTTATCGATCGAAAAGTAACTGTCCCGCACACACAGCTGAACGTCGACGATGCTGACAGGCGGCTTGGGTTTGCCAAACACCTGAAACACGCGCTCGCCGGCCGTCGCCAGCGCGCGCGCCACGAGGCCCGGAATTCGAATCGACCGGGGGTCGAGCTCCATGTCGCCTACGAGTGTCCGACTGAATGCGCCGGTATTGATGGGATCGCCGTCGGTGACGAAGTAGGCCTGGGCGCAGACGGGAGAGCCTTCCACGAGTCGTTCTGCGGCGCGGATCTGCGCGTCAACCAGGTTGTCGATGTACGTGTAATCCATGCGCGTGGACCCATCCCCAAAAGCTACGAGGGGAGCGCCTTGCTTGAGGGATTTGATCAAGGGTCCGATGAGCGTGTTGCGTTCTCCAGGCCCGTAGATGCCACCGGGCCGAATGGCGCTGGTGAGCACACCGGACTCGCCGTTCGCCGCCAAAACGAGCTGCTCGGAGGCCACCTTCGTCGTGGAGTAGAGGTCGGGTGCCGTGCTGTATGCCGTGGCTTCGCTGACGCCGCGATGTTGGTCGCCGGACGCGGTGATGATCGAGCTCGTGTGAACTAGGCGCCGCACGCCCGATTCCCCGGCGACTCGCAACACGGTGCGTGTCCCTTCGATATTGACGCTACGAACGAGCTCCGCGAACGTTTTGGGTGTGTAGGTGAGCGTTTCAATCATCGCCGCCGTGTGAAAAATCGTGTCGACACCTTCACACGCCTCGCGAAGCGCCTCCTCATCACGAACGTCGCC
>Ga0224509_10000558_pt1 | contig 10431 bp, 10 predicted proteins | sample SF_Jan12_sed_USG_5_FD_170158 | JGI IMG/M metagenome (GOLD analysis project Ga0224509, IMG submission 170158) | Sediment microbial communities from San Francisco Bay, California, United States - SF_Jan12_sed_USGS_24 | ecosystem: Environmental > Aquatic > Marine > Sediment | place: USA... | reverse complement strand
CATCTCATTGGCCGGGGCCGGGGCCGGGGCCGGCGTGCGCGGCGCCGCCGATTGCCGCTCGCTCTGGGGCGGGGTCCTCGTGCGGACCTCCTGCCGCCGGTCGTCGCCTCCCGTGCCCTTGAGCAGGATGGCCACGCCCATGACGGCCAGGAGGACGAAGAGCAGGTTCCGGACTGTGTGTACCATGGGCAGCATCCCCTTCTCAGAGGCCCCTTTCGGAGCCGTCGGCCGAGACCGTCGGCAGGATCGTGCCGGGGGCCGAGTTTCGGGCATCCTGCCCGCCCTAACATTTTCCGGATCATTCGCTAAGGTTTCGCTAACCGGTGGGATGCAACCGAATCCAGGGGGCATGACCCCTAGATGCGCCCGCCGTCCGAGGGCTCGGGGATCACGATCCACTTCCGTTGCAGCGGCCGGTCAGGGGCGCTATTTTGCGCCATCCCCGGACGCGGATGGGGCGTAGCCAAGTGGTAAGGCACCGGTTTTTGGTACCGGCATTCGCAGGTTCGATCCCTGCCGCCCCAGCCAACCCGGGAGAGATCCCGAAGTTCAAAGCGCCGGCGAAGCCGTCTTCACGATCGGCCTGATCCCTAACCTGCTGCTCGACGAGCGCACGGGGCCGCCATTTCCTTGGCGCCGCGGCGCGGTCGCTCGGGAGCGTGTGCGGGCGCTTGCCGGACTGCCGCCGCCGCAAGCGAGCGAGCATCTTTGCGAGGCTCACCGAGAGTCTGACGAGCTCGGAAAAGCGATGCTTCGGATAGACCTCTTCGAAGGTCTGCTCTGGCTCGGGGGGCCGTTTCATGGATAGAGCCTCCACGGTGAAACCCTCTCTTCGACCGCGGCCAATATCCCACGTTCGTCCTGCGCCGTTTGTAGGGTTTGTCACTTTGGGCCGACAAATTGCACCCCTGGGCCTCGCTCATGCGGCGCGCGCGGCGCCACCGGCGCCACGCCCCGGCCGAGTCTCGATGGTTGGTCCGGGTCTTCTTGCCCGTTGCTTGGGCTCGTTCCGATCTTTCGCTTTCCCCGGGCCGGGATGCCCACTTCGCGATCGCGCCCGCGGCGGCCACCGACCGCTCGCCGGTGCGGGCCTTCAAGACCTGGCTGCTGGAGGAGGCCTGCGAACGGACAGGGTCTTCGGCAAAAGGACTGCGGCGGCGGCCCGGGGTGGGCCGCCGCCGCGGTGGGCACGACGACGAGGATTCGTGCTAAGGCGAACTGGGCGCTTGGGTGGCCCGGCTGGCGATCTGGGTCGGCTTGTCCTGATCCAGATAGAAGATGTGCCGGCCGATCTGGCCGTTCCGCTTGAACACCCGTCCCCAAGAGGGTGAGACGTAGTCAGCGTGATACCACAGGGCGCCGTCCGTCGGGTCGGTGGAGCGGCCCCAGTACACGGCTTCGGCCATGGCCTTGGTGGAGGCCCACTTCCTGTTGTTCCGCGGCCGGTCGCTCAGTCCGTCGCACCACCAGGAGAACTGGCAGCGATGCCGTTTCCGATAACCGCCCTGCCGGATCACCTTGCAGGCCGTTTCGGGAAAGCGCGGGTCGGAGACGCGGTTCAGCACGACGTGGGCAACCGCGATCTGACCCTCGTCCGGCTCGTTCCGGGCCTCGAAGTAGATGTTGAGCGCCAGACAGTTGACCTCTTCCGCGAGATCGGCGGTGGACAGCCCCAGCGGGGCCATCCGGGCCGTGACGCCGGCTTGGCTCGGCTGCGGCATCGGTGGCTCGGCCAGGAAATCGGCCTCGGTCAAGGCCGCCGAGACGCTGTCCGCAGCGCTCTTGTCCGGGCGCGGGAAGCGCGGTTCGATCAAGAAGGGCGATTCCGTCAGGCTCAGTCCGGCCATGGCCTTGCCGGGTCGGACATCGCCTGCCGCGGGAGTGGCCGATTTGCCCGAACCGCCCGACACGGCCGCCATCTGGGCGCCGGCCGGGCGGTTCGTTTCATTTCCCAGGGTGGTTCCCTGGATGGCCAGGGTAAGGACCGCGGCGCAGGCCGCAAGCGTATTCCGGAAACTCACCGATCTACCGTCGTTGGCTGACATATTTCCCCCAATCAGCTTTCGGGTAAATGACTCTGTTACAGGCCTACCTGACTGAACTGTGCTGCCGCGGTCCTTCGACCCTTCCCCCAGCCAGTCGAACTGATGCTAATTCTACAAATAACCTTCGGAACTGTCAAGTAATAAAATAATTTATTGCAGATATGATTGACAACAAATTAATACACGATTATTACATAAAAGTTGTCCTAGACAATGTTTGTGGTGTTATAGAATGTTAATTCAGTATTAACCAAATATTATAAGACTTATCATTACCGGTAAAGAGGTATCAATTATATTCTTGTTCACATTTCGAGTCTTTGCTTGAACTCGTCTGTACTTCGGTGGGTGGGGTTCGCGCGCAAATCGAATCGGCCGTTCCGGGCTCCGGGCCGGCAAGGGAACAGGGCCGTCTTGTCCAGGAGTCCCCCCGTGCCGCATCGAGGCCACGCGCCGGGCAGGGCGGCTAACAGAAATTTAACAGGCTGCTTCTAGCGTCGAACTCCGCCTGCGCACGCTGGTCCGTGCGGGCTCCCCCGAGCGACCGTTTCGCGAAATCCACCGTCAAGAGGTATCCGGACATGGAAGAGGCCGTGCAAATCGATCAGCCGGAGAGCTTCATCGATCTGAGCCGGCCATCGGCGGAATTCGACCTCGCCAAATGGATGATGGCGGTCAAGCGCACGCACGCCAAAGGGTATTTCGGCCAGATGTTCGACGTCCGGAAGGTCAAGCGCGGCCCCGGCAACATTATCGCGCTGGAGTACTATATCTTCAGGCTCTACGACGACTCGCTTTTCGACCACAAGGCCAAGCTGGAGTTCTGCGGCGAGGCGGGGCGGCCGTCGGTCTATACGATGTGCAACGACCGAGCCTGGGCCGACATCGAGCAGGACAAGCTGGCCAGCGCCGACCTCTTGGCCGGGCAGGACTTCCCTATGCCCGAGACCTTCGCGCTGTTCCATTCCTACCGTTCGGCCGATGGCCTGCGCAGCCTGGCTAATCCGTCGGACTGCGCGGACTATCTGCGAAACGGCGCGCCCTACCCCTTCTTCGGCAAGCCGCTGGATGCCTGCGAGAGCGTCGGCGTGGTCTCCGTCCAGGGCTATGACGCCGCCGCGGACTGCCTGGCACTCAAGAGCGGGCGCCAGGTGCCGGTCGACGATTTCGTGGAAAAGGTCGGGCATTTCCAAAGCGGCGGGTACATCTTCCAGAAACGCCTGGAACCCAGCTCGGCGATGGCGGCGCTGGTCGGCGACCGGCTCTCCTCGGTACGCCTCATGGTGCAGTTGAAGGAAAGCGGCCCCGAGCTGTTCCGTCCGGTCTGGAAGATCCCGGTCGGCGACAACGTGGCCGACAACGTCTGGCGGGACGGCAACCTGTTGGCCGCCATAGATCCTGCGACCGGTGCGGCTAAGCGGGTCATCATCGGCCTCGGGCCCGACGAGGTCGAGGTCGAGAGTCATCCCGACACCGGCGAAAGGCTCGCGGGCGCTGTCATACCGGAGTGGCGGGCCATGACCGAGCTCTGCCTGGAGGCGGCGCAACATTTTCCCGGGCTGCGCCTTCAGGCCTGGGACGTCGCCGCCACCTCCAGGGGCCCGGTGATCCTGGAGATCAACGGCGCCGGCGACCTCTCGATGACCCAGCGCGCCGAGGGCCGGGGCGTCCTGAACACCGAGTTCCTCAGGTTCCTCGGCGCCTGCCGCGACGCGAAGCAGGCGGCCGGCGTGGAGTAAAGCGCGGCGCCGAAGCCCGCCGGCGCCGGCGTTGCCGAAGGCAGCCTTGCATCGGCCGCCCAGCAGGCTCCCGCCCCCCGCCTGATGTCCCCTTCGCTGGAAACAAGATCCGTTTGACTCGTTTCCATAATTGGATAATTATCAAATTATGGAAACGAGTGACGCCTTGCAGGCGCTTGGCGCGTTGGCCCAGGAGACTCGCCTGGAGGTCTTCAGGCTCCTGGTACGGACCGGGCCGCTCGGATTGCCGGCCGGCACGATCGCCGAGCGGATCGGGGTCCCACCGGCCACCCTGTCGTTCCACCTGAAGGAGCTTGAGCGCGCCCGCCTGCTGAGCGCGCGGCGCGAGAGCCGGCAGATCTACTACGCGCCGGATGTCGAGGGCATGCGGGGCCTGCTCGCCTTCCTGACCGAGGACTGCTGCGGCGGGCACCCGGAGATTTGCGCGCCGCTTGCGGCCGCGGGCCGTCCGGTCCAGGGCAAGGCGCCATGAGTACGAAGACTTGCAACGTCCTGTTCCTCTGCACCGGCAACTCCTGCCGCAGCATCCTGGCCGAATGCATCCTGAACCGCTTGGGCGAAGGCCGCTTCCGGGGCTTCTCGGCCGGCAGCCATCCGGCCGGTGCGGTCCATCCCCGGGCGCTCGCCCTGCTCGCTCGATGCGGCCATCCGACCGGCGGCCTGCGCTCCAAGGACTGGGGCGAGTTCGCGGCCGAGGGCGCGCCGGTCATGGAGGCGGTCATAACGGTCTGCGACAACGCGGCCGGGGAAGTCTGCCCGATTTGGCCCGGCCGGCCGGCGAGCGCCCATTGGGGATTCCCCGACCCGGCCGCCTTCCGGGGTGGCGAGGCCGAGACCGAGGCCTTGTTCGCCGAAGTCTACGCCCGGATCGAAGAGCGGATCTCGCGTTTCGTGAACTTGTTGCCAGGGGCGCCCGGCCGGCCCGGCCTGCAGAGACGGTTGGAAGACTTCGGCAAATCCGCAACGGAGACAGGTACATGACGATGACCGCCAAGGCAGACGAGAAGGTGGACAAGGCAAAGGCGATGGGCCTGTTCGAGCGCTATCTGACGCTCTGGGTGGCGCTGTGCATCGTCGCCGGGATCGCGCTCGGCCATGTCTGGCCCGGGCTGTTCCAGGGGATCGCCAAGCTCGAGCTCGCCCGGGTCAACCTGCCCGTCGCGGCGCTGATCTGGCTGATGATCGTTCCCATGCTGCTCAAGGTCGACTTCGCGGCGATGGGGCAGGTGCGCGAACACTGGAAGGGGATCGGCGTCACCCTGTTCATCAACTGGGCGGTCAAGCCGTTCTCCATGGCCGCGCTGGCATGGCTCTTCGTCGGCTACCTCTTCGCGCCGTTCCTGCCGGCCGGGCAGATCACCTCCTACATCGCCGGGCTGATCATCTTGGCGGCGGCGCCTTGCACGGCCATGGTCTTCGTCTGGAGCCACCTGTCCGACGGCGAGCCGCACTTCACGCTCAGCCAGGTCGCCCTCAACGACACCATCATGGTCTTCGCCTTCGCGCCCATCGTGGGTCTTCTGCTGGGTTTGTCCTCGATCACCGTGCCCTGGGAGACCTTGCTGCTTTCGGTGGTGCTTTACATTGTCGTTCCCGTGATCGTCGCGCAGCTCTGGCGCCGGGTCCTGCTCGGGCGCGGCGGGGACGCGGCCTTGCAGAGGGCGCTAAAGGCCCTGCATCCCTTGTCCCTCGGCGCGCTGCTGGCGACCCTCGTGCTGCTGTTCGGGTTCCAGGGCGAGCAGATCATTGCCCAGCCGTTGGTCATCCTGCTGCTCGCCGTACCCATCCTGGTCCAGGTCTACTTCAATTCGGGCCTGGCCTACCTGCTCAACAGGACCTTCGGCGTCGCCCACTGCGTGGCCGGGCCCTCGGCGCTGATCGGCGCGAGCAATTTCTTCGAGCTCGCCGTGGCGACGGCGATCAGCCTGTTCGGCTTCCAGTCGGGCGCGGCGCTCGCGACCGTCGTGGGCGTGCTGATCGAGGTGCCGGTAATGCTGTCGGTGGTCCGCATCGTCGGCGCGACGCGCGGCTGGTACGAGCGGGCGCCCGCCGTGGCGCGGGCGGGCAGGGCCGCGGCGCCGTGACAGCCTGCCGGGGCATGAAAAGCGGCCCCGACAAACCGAACCGGCCGCCGCCGCGGTGAGCGGCGAAACGGCCGGCTGGTAAGCCCGCTGCCGGCTGTGGCGGCGGGACGCCGGGTTTCCTACCGGGCGAACTCGATCTCGACGCGGCGGTTGCGCTGCTCGCGCCGACCGTCGGGGGTTTGCACCGGCGGCCGGTCCTCGCCGTAGCTGGCCGAGACGACCTTGGATTTCTCGATCCCGCTGCCGAGCAGGTACGACACCACGGCATCGACCCGTTGCTTCGCCAGATCCGCGTTATAGGCGCTGCTCCCGGCGCGATCAGTATAGCCGCTGCTGACGATCCGGGAGAACTTCGCCGTGCCGGCGTTGCGCACGACCTCGGCCAGGACGGCTTTCGCCTCGGGTGTCAGTTCGGCCTTGTCGAACTCGAAGAACACGGCGTATGGCCCCGGCACGGCAGGCTCGGTTACCGCCTCCGCCACGGTCTTCGCCGGCACGTTTTCGAGCTCGGCGATCGCGTCGATGAACCCGCCGCGGCAGGCGGCGATATCCGCCGGCTGTAAGTTCTCTTCCTGCTCCTGCATCCAGCAGTCGAACATGACCTGGGCCTTGGCGGCCTCCGCCGGCTTGTCCGCGGCGGCGGGGCCGTCCAGCGCGGCCGTCAGGCGCCGGCGGGCCGTCGTCAGTTCGCCCGCCTTGTCCCCGGGCAGGGCGCGCCGGTCGATGTCCTCGGGCGCGACCGCCTGGCCGCTTCCGGCGCGCAGGGCACGCTCGGCGAAGGTGTCGGAATCACGGTAGTCGCCCTCGCCGTACTCGGAGCTCGAGAGCTCGAGATAGCCCTGGTAGAGGTTCTTGTCGAAAGCCGTACCCTGGGGCGTCAGGCCCTGGGCCTGCTCGAGCTGCGTACCGCAACCGGCGAGGAGCAGAATGCCCACGCAGGGCAGCATAAGTTTACCGAATCCATTCATAACGCTCTCCTGTTTCTTGGGAAAAGTGAATCGCCTGCGATCTCGTTGTTGGATCCCATCTCGGGACCCTTGATCACTCGGCGGCGGCCCCTAGCATCTCCAAGGACTGGGCCTTGGCGATGTGCAGCGTTCGTTGCGGATAGGGGATGGAGATGCCCTCGGCATCGAACCGCTCCTTCAGACCCTTGGTCAGGTCGAACTTCAGCGGCCAGTAGTCGCCGGAGTTGCACCAGACGCGAACGGTCAGGTTGACCGAATTGTCGGCAAGCTCGGCCACGGCGACCATCGGCTCGGGATCGGCGAGGACACGCCGATCGGCGCCGACCAAGCCGCGAATCGCGGCCATGGCCGCATCAATGTCGTCCTCGTAGCTGATGCCCATCGTGAGGTCGACCCGGCGGGTCGCGTGGTGGCTGTAGTTCTTTACCGCCGTATTCCATACCTGGCTGTTCGGGACGATGATCTGGACGTTGTCGGGCGTGCCGAGCTCGGTCACGAAGAGCGTGATCGCCTTTACGGTCCCGGCCAGGCCCCCGGCCTCGATGTAGTCGCCGACCCTGAACGGGCGGAAAAGAAGCAGCATGACGCCCGCGGCGACGTTGCTGAGCGTGCCCTGGAGGGCCAGGCCGACGGCGAGGCCGGCCGCGCCGAGCACGGCGATCAGGCTTGCGGTCTGGACACCGAACTGATTGAGAACCGCCAGCACGGTGAAGATGATGACGAGGTATTTCGCGAGGCTCGCGAAGAACCCGCGCAGCGTCGCGTCGAACTTCTGGATCTTGCTGAGCGTCTTGTCGACCGCGCGGCGCGCCCAGCCGGCGAGGGTCCAGCCGATCACCAGGATGACGATCGCGCCCACCACGTCCAGTCCGTAGGTGGTGAGCAGCGATGTGACTTTGTTCAAGATTTCCTCAATGTTCGTTTGCATGTCCTAGCTCCATTTCGAAGGGTTTTCTTGGTTCTTCGTGCTTGCACCGTCCGGGCCTTGCCCTCGGAGACACGTTTGGCTGACCGGATCTCACCGGTCCCGGCGGCGCGCCAGGCGCGGCTTCGCCTGCCCCATCGCGGCGGCGAATTTCGCAGAGTCGCTGAAGACCGTCCGCAGCGCGTCGCGCGACGAGGCGAGCGTCCGGAACAGGACGGGATCGCCCTTTCGCACCAGCTTGAGCGTCCGGCCCATGAGGCGCGCGAAGCGCGCCATCAGCGCCTCGATGCTGTCGTCGCTCCGGCCCAAGTGATGGAGGCTGAAATCCTCGAGCAACCCGTCGAACTCCGCCTTCAGGGCGAGCTTGGTGAAGAGGCCCACCGAGTCGGTCTTTCTGAGGCGCAGCTCGAGAGACTTGAGATTGAGTTTTTCGCTCGGCGCCTCGGCATAAGCCACGGCGAACTGGTTTTGCCACAGGGGGTGGCCTGCCAGGGCGCGGTCCGCCAAGCCGGCCATCGTCGACATCGTGACAGCGATAACGAGGACCGCGTATCCAGGTGCGGCGGTTTTCATGTAGCGGTCCCTTTCACATTCACTTGTCTGCATGGACTCCGCGGTCTCGGCCGGCCCTAGAAACAAAGGCGTGCGGGTGCGCGGCCTGCGCAATAAGCCCTCCGCGGGCTGCCGGTTCTGTGACGGCCATCACAATCGGATCGATTTTATCCAAATGCCGGAGAGCGGCCGGACGCATACAGGTCGCCCGGGCCGGTTCCGCCGGCGCGCCACAGGCGCGACAGGCGGGTACGAATCGGGTATCAAGGCGACCATGTCGGCGAAGACCTCCCCTCCGATTCCGAGCGGCCGAAAGGCGCCCGCAGAGGCGCCCCCTGCGCCGCGCGTTTCGCCCACGGACCTCGCCGTCCTGTTCAGCCTTCCGCTGCTGTTCGCCGTCTCCTGGCTCTTGCCCGAGGGGCTGTGGCGGCGGTTCTGCCGGTCCGCCGGCCCCCTGGCCGTGCCCATGCTGGCAGGCGACCCGAAGAGGGTGCTCGGGGTAATGCGGCGAACCCTGGGCGGCCGCCCGCTCGGCCGGTCCGCCGAAGCGATCCTGAGCGAGCTGGCCGGCGAGCAGGTTCTGACGATCCTCCAGCTGCTCAGGGACCATCGCCCGGGCGGCTGGAGACCCGAGATCCGGCTGGCCGGCCTGGAGCACGTCGAGGCGGCGCTGGGACGGAGTCACGGCGCGATCTTATGGGTCGGCTTCTCCGTCTACGGCGACCTGGTCGCCAAGATGGCGTTTCACCAGGCGCGGCTGGCCGTCAGCCACTTGAGCCGCGCCAGCCACGGCTTTTCGGGGACCCGCTTCGGCATGCGCGTCCTGAACCCGATCCAGACCGCGGTCGAGGACCGCTATCTGGGCGAGCGCGTCCTGCTGTCGCCGACTGGCGCGACCGCGGCTTTGGAGACTCTTGCTGCACGTCTTGCCGACAACCGCGTCGTAACCTTCACGGTGCACCGGAACGCCAAGCGGCCGGTGGTCGTACCCTTCCTCGAGGGCGAGATCTTCCTGGCGCCAGGCGCGCCGCTGCTGGCCCTCAAGACGCAGGCGGCCCTGCTCCCGGTCTTCGCCTTCCGCGACGAGGCGGGCGTCCACACGGTGACGATAGAAGCGCCGCTCGAGGTGCCGCGAGACCTGCCGAAACAAGACGTCACGCAGAGCGTCGGCCGGCAATACGCCGCGCGGCTCGAGCCCTACGTGCTCGAACACCCCGGCCAGTGGCGCGGCTGGCTGCACCTCTGAAGGTTTTCAGCGGCGCCCGCCCGAGGCCAGGCGCTTCAACAGCGAGCGGCCTTCGCCGTGCTGCCAGGCGACGAGGCCGGGCAGGCTGACCAGCAACTCGCGGGCGCGCGTGGCGAGCGAGACCGCGAGCATGAACTCCGGCGGCAACCCCAAGAGGCCGCCCAGCACGACGTAGCCGCCCTCCTGCACGCCCCAGCCGCCCGGCACGACGAAGGCGGCCCCGCGCAGGGCGCCGGTCAGGCTCTTCAGCATCAGCGCTTCCCAGAGCGTGATCGGAAAACCCATGAAATAGGCGGCCAGCCAGACCTCGGCGGTCAGCGCGACGCGCGACAGAAGCCGGATGGCCGAGGCCAGCAGGATCCGGCCAGGCCGGCGGTAGAGCGCCCGAATCATCCCGTCGAGATCGGCGGCGCCGGCGGCGAGGCCCTCGGACGCATGCGCCTTGCCGAAGACCTTTGCGAGAAACCCGAAGGTGCCGGCATGCTGGACGAAGATGAACCCGCCGACTCCCGCGGCGAGCAGCGCGGAGGCGATCAGCGCCCCGGCGACGAGTTCCCCGTCGGCCTCGATCCAGACCAGGATCGCGATGCCGATCAGGCCCCAGAGGACCAGCGAGATCGCCTGCACGGTCTTGTCGACGACGACCGAGGCGCCGGCATCCCTGCCGCCCACGCCCGCCTGCATCAGGACGCGAACCTTGACGACCTCGCCGCCGAGGCTGGCCAGCGGCAGCAGCATGTCGGCCGACAGTCCCATCCACATGGCGCGCAGGGCCGCGGCGAAGCCGGGCGCCTGGCCGGGCGCGAAGAGCAGTCCCCACGACCAGGCCGCGAGCACCAGATGGGGCAGGA
>Ga0224509_10000553_pt1 | contig 10479 bp, 10 predicted proteins | sample SF_Jan12_sed_USG_5_FD_170158 | JGI IMG/M metagenome (GOLD analysis project Ga0224509, IMG submission 170158) | Sediment microbial communities from San Francisco Bay, California, United States - SF_Jan12_sed_USGS_24 | ecosystem: Environmental > Aquatic > Marine > Sediment | place: USA... | reverse complement strand
CACAGATCGGCGTCGTACATACACGTGGGTCGTGGTCTTACGAGTTAACCGGCTCAACGTTTTTCTTCACTGACAACGATGAGTTCTGGAATGGCAACAGGCGCGAGCAAGAGCCACTTTACGCGGTCCAGACGCACGTGATACGCACCTTCGGCCGAGGACGGTGGGCATCGCTCAGCGCCGGATACGGTTGGGGAGGCGAGTCGACCGTCAATGATGATCGCAAGGACGACGATGCGCGTTTATTTCTATCAGCGCTTACCGTTGGATTTCCGATCAGCCGAAGTCAGGGCCTGAGGTTCGCGTATATCCGTGGACGGACGAATGCGGATACGGGTGCCGACACGGATTCGCTGGCTATCGCATGGTCGGTTCGGTATTGATGAAAACAGTCATGCGTCTGATTCCGTTGTATGTTTTATTACTTGCTTCTTCGATAAGCGCATTCAGTGCGGACAATGATCCGAGACTGAACGTCCTCCTGATCATCGCCGATGATCTGAACAACGACCTGGGCACCTACGGCCACCCCACGGTAAAGACGCCGAACATCGACGCGCTCGCCAGGAATGGTGTGCGATTCGACGCCGCGTACTCGCAGTTTCCGGTCTGCACCCCGAGTCGTTCGAGTTTCCTGACGGGCCTGTATCCGGAGCAAATCGGTGTGGTGGAGGTGGAGCCCTATTTTCGTGATCACGTTCCGGACGTGACAACACTTCCCCAGCTCTTTCGCGAGAACGGGTACTCGAGTGCAAGAGTCGGCAAGATTTTTCACCAGGGCGTGCCAAGCCAGATCGGAATGGACGGCGTCGATGATCCGCCGTCGTGGGACACCGTGGTCAACCCAAAAGGTCTCGACAAGGACGTTGAAGCTCGAGTGAACTCGGTCTCGCCCACAGCACCGCCAGGCGATATCGGCGGTACCCTTACCTGGCTCTCGGTCGACAGCCAGGATGAGGCGCATACCGACGGCATCGCGACGACGACCGCCATAAAGCTGATGCACGAGCTGCATCCGGACAAGACGGGCAAACCGCTCTTTCTCGCGGTCGGGTATTACCGTCCGCATGTTCCGCTGATTGCCCCAAGTAAATACTTCGACATGTATCCACTGGAGGAGATCGAGCTTGTTGCGGCACCGGCGGATGATCGTGTCGATATTCCAGTTCCGGCACTGGCTGATCGCCCGTATCAGGCCGAGATGACGGAGGATCAGAAGAAGCAGGTGATCCAGGCTTACTATGCGTCAGTCTCGTTCATCGACGCGCAGGTCGGCAGGCTGTTGAAGGAACTGGATCGACAGGGGCTCACGAAAAGCACCGTGGTCGTGTTCATGTCCGATCACGGGTTTCACCTCGGGAGCCACGGACTGTGGCAGAAGACCGACCTTTTTGAAGGCTCGGTTCGGCTGCCGTTGATCCTGTCGGTTCCCGGTCATGCGAATCGGGGCGCCGCGACCTCGTCGATTGCAGAACTGGTCGACCTGTACCCGACGCTGGCAGAACTGGCCGCCCTGGAAACGCCGGCATACGTCGAAGGCAGGAGTCTCGTCCCAATCCTCGATGATCCATTGACCGAAATACGCGACAGCGCGTTCACAATGGCCAGCAGTCGCGCCTGGTGGACCCGACCCGAGTGGAAGTATCGCGAGATTACGGGTTATACGATTCGGACGTCCCGCTACCGTTACACGGAGTGGGGCGATGGCGCGTTTGGCGTCGAGTTCTACGATTACCAGAATGACCCTGGAGAACTCCATAACCTGGCGCACGATCGATCGATGGCATCGACCCGCTTCAGGCTTGCGCGCATGCTTCGTGATCGCAGGGAGGCGGCGCGGCGGCGTCCGCAGTAATGTTCTTGCCTAAACCTGTCCGCGTAAATGCCGGGCGACGTTTTCGGCCGTAACGCGACTGACACGAAGATTGGACTCTTCCGATATCCCCGCAATGTGAGGCGTCAGCAAGAGATTGGGGACGGACTCGAAGGTCATGCCGCCGGAGGCATGGACCGGCTCCGATTCGAACACGTCGAGCGCGGCGCCGCCCAGTTTTCCTGCTCTTAGCGCATTGACCAGCGCACGCTCGTCGACCACGCCGCCGCGCGCCGTGTTGATGAGTATCGCGCCTTGTTTCATCTTGCCGATAAAGTCGGCGTCGATGAGATGACGCGTTTCGTTCGTCAAGGGCACATGTACGCTAACGACATCGCAAGTTTCTGCGATGTCCTGCAACGAGACAGGATCGATGCCGGACCACGCTTCGTCTTCGTGCGGCAGATAGGGGTCGTAAGCGCAGACGTGCATGCCGAGCGCTTTGGCACGGCCGGCAACTTCCCTGGCGATCGAGCCGAAACCGATGAGCCCGAAGCGCTTGCCCGATGCCTCGCGGCCCATGCTCGACGAGCGCGGCCATTTTCCGGCGACGACCTGTGGGCCCGCCTGCCAGACCCCGCGCAGCAGCAACAGGGCTGCGGAAATCGCGTATTCGGCGACGGCGAGGTCGTTCGCGCCGGTAGCCGGGTACACCGTGACATTGCGCGCCTTGCAGAGGTCGAGATCGATATTGTCCAGTCCTACGCCGAGCCGGCCGACGGCTTCCAGCCTGGGCGCGTGGTCGAGCAACTCTGCGTCGACCTGCGTTCGGTTACGCACGATGACCGCCCTGGCGTCGGCCAGCGACGCGAGGAGGGCGGCACGATCGTCGACCAAAGCCGCGTCGTAGAGCACGTCGAATGATTTGAGGACATCCTTTGCGATCGCCTCATCCATGAATTCGCAGATTACGATTTCACTCATCGTTCCCTCCCGATTCGATGATCGCCTCGATATCTTTGTACAGAGCTGCAGAAATATCCATGCCGTTCTGCATCACTTGCTGGCGATTTTCGAGTCGCGACGTGCCCGGCAGTCGGGCGCCATCCGTGTGCTCGATTGCACCAACAATATTATCCATGCGCTCCGCAAATCGTCCGCCGGACGTCATCGCGGGGTCGAATACGATGATCGTGTGCCCTATGCCCGGCGAATCCCCGTCAGCGTCAAAAAAGGAGCTCGCCTCGTAGCCGAAATTGCTACCGGTTAGCGCTGCTGCGAGCAGTTCGACCATGAGCACCAGTGCGGCACCCTTGGCGTCGCCGATCGGCAGCATCGAGCCCTGCATGGCTTCGGCGGGGTCGTCGGTCGGCTCGCCATCGGCATTCAGCGCCCAGGAGTCGGGAATCTTCTTGCCCGCGTTTTTCGCCGCAAGAATTTTGCCTCTCGCAACCTTGGACAGGGCCAGGTCGATCACGAGTGGCTCCCCGTTGGCGCGTGGCGCCGCGAACGCAATCGGGTTGGTGCCCATCATCGGCTCGCGGCCGCCCCAGAAGTTGATGGCCTTCGGCGAATTGGAGAAGACCATTGCGACGAGACCCGCGTTCGCCAGTCGTTCCGCGTGTGCGCCGGCCTGTCCCAGGTGGTGCGAATTGTAAATGCACGCGGATGCCACGCCCGTCACCTCGACGATTGCGGGCAGTGTTTCGCAGGCAAGATCGATCGCCGGATACGCGAAACCGGATTTCGCGTTCACCCGAATCAGGGCTGTGCCGGGGCGCGATAACGACGGTATGGCGAGCCCGTCTACCTTGCCCGAGAGCGCCTGGCCCGAATAGCTCGGGATACGCGACAGGCCGTGTCCTTTCTGGCCATCGGCTTCGGCATTCACGAGTGCTCTGGCGGTCGATCGAGCGTTGGCTTCGCTGACATTACTGGCCCGCAACGCACGAACGCAGAGATCCTCTGCCTCCGCCAAAGTCAGTCTCACAGGATCAGCCACAGCGTGTCTTCGTGCCGGCTTCTCGTCAGGCGCTTCGATACAACTTCGTCATGACGAATTCGATATGACCCAGTGCCTCGGCTGCCGTCAAACGGCCGTTCGCCGTTTGAACCACCATGTCGATCAGCGCATCGCCGGCGTCGGATATCGTCATCTCGCGGCGTATGACGCCTGACACGTCAACGTCGATGTGCTCGGACATAGTGCGGACGGTGCGCGGGTTACCCGTGAGTTTGACCACCGGGATTATCGGGTTGCCGACGATGTTGCCCTGGCCGGTCGGAAAGACATGCACGACATAGCCGGCGGCGGCCATCAGCGTCACGCACTCGGCCGCGGCCGATGACGTGTCCATGAAATAAAGACCAGGACCGGCGGCCGGTGCCTCGGCCGGTTCCAGCACGTCGACATAGGAGACTTCCTTGCCGATCTTCTCGAGATTGCCCATGGCTTTTTCTTCGATTGTCGTCAGTCCGCCCTCGATGTTGCCTTTCGTGGGTTGACTGTCGGACAGGTCGGAGGTCTTGAAGGGCTCGATCACCTCGTCCTGGTAAGCCTGGAACGTGCGCAGGAATTTCTCGCCAACCTCGGGCGTTGCGGCGCGCGCCGCACAAAGGTGCTCCGCGCCCGTAATCTCCGACGTTTCGCCAAACACGCCGTAGATGCCGCTCGGGATCAGCTTGTCGTACAGGTTGCCGACAGCAGGGCAGGAAGCGAGGCCCGTGGTCGTATCCGATTCACCGCATTTTGCCGACACCCATATTTCAGACAGGTCGCAAACTTCCCGCTGCTGGCCGCTCGTCTGGTGCACGAACTCCTTCGCCTTGCGGGAAGCCATGGCGATGGTCTCGATGTCGCCGTTTTGCTCGATCGAAAAACCCGCCACGGGCTTGCCGGTCTCGGCGATGCCGTCGACAATTTTCTGCGTCCAGCCGGGCTCGATGCCGATCACGATACATGCCGCGACGTTTGGATTGGCGCCGGTGCCGATCATAGTGCGGAAATGCAGGTCCAGATCTTCGCCGAACTGCAGCCGTCCGTAGGCATGCGGTAGTGCCATGGTGCCCTTGATGTTGTTCGCGACCGCTTCGCAGGCGGCATTGGAGATGTCGTCGACGGGCAGAATCACAACATGGTTGCGTACACCAATTCGTCCGTTCTCGCGACGATAACCAAAGAAAGTACTCGGATTAGCCATGTTGTTTCCTGTCACCAGCGCTTGGTCTTGAGATTGTGTGTGTGGACATGATGGCCTGTGGCGGTCTCGCCAACGAAGCGCCCGATATCCTGTCCGTATTTGATCGCGGTCTCGCCATCGGACAGATCCTTGAGGGCGACTTTATGCCCGATCGGCACGTCGTCATTGACGACGAGCTGGAAGTCCGAATTGTCCTCGGTGACGACGCACAACATCTCGGTACCGGCTGTCAGGCCCTCGACGACGACCACGCCAACATTGTCCTGTTTGTCGTGGACAAGCAGATGGGGAATACTCATTTGTACCTGGCTCCTACACTCTTCTGTTTTTCGGGCGCGGCCGAAATGCAGGTGGGGGGCGGATGATTATAAGTCTTATATAAGATACAATACCTATGAGTGTTGAGCAATAGCGGCCATAGAGCCGTTGCGCGTGGTGCACGCGTCACTGAAGAGACAACAATGGACCCGATTCCTGATTTCCAGCCCCTGTACAAGCAAGTCTATGACGTGCTCGTCCGCCGCATCGCCGAGGGCCAATGGCAGCCGGGCCAGGTTTTGCCCAGTGAACAGGCCCTCGCCGCGGAGCTGCATGTCAGCCAGGGCACGGTACGCAAGGCACTCGATACGCTTGCGGCCGAAAACCTCGTGCAGCGACACCAGGGCAAAGGCACTTATGTTGCCGAGCACACGCAGGAGCACTCGCTCTTCAGGTTCTTCCGCCTTTCCCGGCCGAATGCCGAGGGCGAGCGAGCGAAGCCCGAAAGTACCGAGGCCCGCTGTAAGCGACGCGCCGCGACCGCGGCCGAAGTCGAGAAACTGCACCTGTCCAAAGGGGCGATGGTTGCTGAAATAAAACGTGTGCGGCTTATCGACGGCGAGCGCGCCGTCAGTGAAAAATCCATCGTGCCATTGAAGTTGTTTCCGGAAATCGATCACCAGGATGCTTTGCCCAACACCCTGTACTCGCTGTACCAAAGCGTGTACGGCGTCAACATCGTCCTGGCCAAAGAGGAACTGACCGCGGTCCTGGCGACCAAAAGTGATGAAAAGGAACTGGGAATCAAGCCGGGTCTGCCGATGTTACGCATCGAACGCATTGCGTTGGCGATCAACGGAGAACGCGCCGAATTGCGCATCAGTCGCTGCGACACTCGGCACGTCGTCTATGCAATCGATGTCAGCTGAATCGCCAGTGCGGCTTCCGCGCCGGGCAGGGCAATAGCCATGTCGCACGTGCTTTGTATTGGTCATGCCGTACAGGACTTCGTGTTCTCGGTCGACATGATGCCGACGGAGCCGGACAAGTTTCGGGCGTCAGGTTTTGAAACGGTCGGTGGTGGGCCGGCCGCGACCGCCGCTGTCGCGATAGCGAAACTCGGCGGATCGGCACACCTGGCGGCGCGAATCGGTGACGACATGATAGCGGCGCTCATCGTCGACGAACTCGAGAGCTACGGTGTCGATTGTGGATTGGTCAGGCGCATGAAGGGCCAACGCTCATCGGTGTCGGCCGTCGTCGTCGATAGTGAAGGAGAGCGGCTCATCGTCAATTACCTCGACGACAACATGGATAACGAACCCGACTGGCTGCTTGAGCACTTGCCGGAAAACATAAGCGCTGTGCTGACGGATTCGCGCTGGCCCGAGGGCGCACTGCTTGGATTGAAATTGGCCAGGCAGCGCGATCTACCGGGGATACTGGATGCCGACTTGCCGGTTGTGCCTGACGGTGTGCTCGTCAAATCAGCAACGCATGTTGCATTCTCTGCAGGCGGACTGGCCGCATTTTCAGGCATCGAGTATGCCGAGGAAGCGTTACGGTCCGTAGACGGCCAGACGGAAGCGTGGTGTTGCGTAACGCGTGGCGAGCAGGGAACGCTGGCCATCGAGGACGGCCGGCTGACTCATGTGCCGGCGTTCGATGTTGCTGTCCGCGACACCCTGGGGGCGGGCGACGTGTGGCACGGCGCATTCGCATTGGCGTTGGCGGAGGAACAGCCCATAGATGAAGCGATGAGATTTGCTTCCGCCGCGGCTGCGTTGAAAGTTCAAAACGGAGGCGGTCGTGCCGGCTGCGCGACGCGCAAAGACGTCGACAAATTATTGCAGATACAGTTGATGGAGAGTGGGACGTGACACTCAAGTTTGGCGTCATCGCGCTGGCGCGGACGACATTCGACATGGAGTTCGCCGAAGAGATGAAGAACCAGGCGTTCGCTGCGCTGGACGCTGCGGGCATCGCGACCGTTGGCCCGCGCACGCTGGCCTGCGACACGGAGCAGGCGGAGGCCGCGCTTGCAGAGATCGCTGCGCACGGCGATATCGATCTCCTTCTCATCGTGCAGATTACCTTCACCGACGCGTCGATGACGATAGAGATGGCACGAGGAAGCGACGTGCCGGTAGCGATCTGGGGCGTGCCGGAGCCGCGAATCGGCGGGCGTCTGCGGCTCAACGCCTATTGCGGTATCAACCTCGCCGCGCATGCGATGGGTAAGGCCGGACTGACGTATCGCTGGCTGTTTTCGGCGCCGGACGCAGCGGATATTGCGGATCGGCTTACGGGTCTTGTGGCTTCGTCGAAGGATTCATCCGTCTCCGTCGAGCAAGTTCAGCGTAACGCCGATAAATCGGCCGATCGCGTCGTTGAAAAGCTGGGGCAGGCGCGCGTGAGCGTCATAGGAGAACATCCGGCAGGCTTCGATACCTGCGAGTACGACGCGAATGAATTGCATGAGCTGACGGGTATCTCAGTCGATCGGGTAAGGCTCGACGACGCCTTCGAGAAAGCAAAGTCAGCCTCGGTCGAGCGAGCGGGTGCGCATCGGGCCGACGCCGCCAAATCGCTGGCCGGCCTCGACGATGTCGACCAGGAACAGCTCGATCGCTCTTTCCGCTTGCTGTGTGCGCTGGAAGATATCGTTGACGAGAACAACGCCGACAGTATTGCGGTGCGTTGCTGGCCCGAGACCTTCGTCGATTATGGCTGCGCGGCGTGCGGCCCAATGGCGATGATGAACCAGGCCGGTGTGCCGAGCGCATGCGAGGCCGACGTCTACGGGTCGGTTACGACCCTGATGCTGCAGGAGCTGGCAGGCGAGCCGGTATGGATGGCGGACCTCGTGGACGTCGACGAAGCCGGTAACACGGCGGTGCTCTGGCATTGCGGTCTGGCGCCGTTGTCGATGTGTGACCCCGAGGCGCAGGCTGAGGCGACTATTCACACCAATCGCAAGATGCCGCTCTTGCACCAGTTTCCGCTCAAGCCCGGCCGCGTAACGCTGGCCCGCCTGTCGCAGGCAAAGAACGAGAAGAAACTGATGATCGCCGGTGCCGAAGTACTGCGTGCGCCCATGGCCTTCACGGGTACCTCCGGTGTCATTCGCTTCGACAAAGCGGTTGCCGACGTTTGCACCACGATCATGAGCGAAGGCCTCGAACATCACTTCGCACTCGCCTACGGCGATCACCTCGAGTCGCTGCGACAGGTAGCGAGCCGGCTGGATCTGCCGGTTCTGCAGATCGCCTGAGCCATGGCCAATCCGGGAGACACAGTGTTACGCAAAGCGCTCGGGGTGTTGTCGCCAGTCAATGAACGGATCAGCATTGCCGCCCGAAACACAGCCGGCATGTTGTTGATAGCGATGACGGGCATCGTCCTCATACAGATCGTGTTTCGCTACGTGCTCAATGATTCGCTGATCTGGACCGAGGAAGTATCGAAGACAATGATGGTCTGGGGCGCCTTTCTCGTAGCACCCTGGGCTTATCGCAACAGCGCCAACGTCAGTATCCAGATGTTTACCGACGAACTGCCGCCCATGTTGCGGCGACTGCTGCACCTCGCACTGAATGTGCTCGTTATCTGGATCATTGTCGTCTTCTGGTCCGAGAGTTTCGGCATGGTCGACCGTGGTTTTGCCATACGCGCGGCGAGCTTGCCGGTTCAGGTCGGATGGTTCTTTGTCGTGGTCCCGGTGGCGTTCGGCGCGATGTTAATGATCGGCGTAGAACTACTGATCCGTGACGTGCTCGCAATACTGCATCCGAAGGAAGACTTCGAGGTCGCCGGCGCGGGCGAAATCGTGGAGGGCGAGTAGCGGTCATGGCTTTATCGTATTTCTGGATCTTCATCTTCCTGATGGCTGCCGGCATGCCGGTCGTGTTCGCGTTGCTGGTCGGACCCGGACTCAGTCTCGCATTCGAAGGAGACCAGGTCTTTTTCAAGGCCCTGCTGTCGCGCCTGTACAGCGGCATGGACTCGTTCCCGCTGATGGCACTGCCGTTTTTCATTCTCGCCGGGCAGCTAATGAACTCGGGCGGGATCACTCGATCGATCGTGGACTTCAGCCAGTCGATGATTGGCCACGTGCGGGGCGGGCTCGCACAGGTCAACATTCTCTCATCGGTCTTGTTCGCGGGGTTGTCGGGTTCCGCGGTCGCCGATACCTCGGCGCTCGGCAAGATATTCATTCCGGCGATGGAACAAAATGGCTATTCGCGGTCTTTCGGGGCGGCGGTCACAGCCGCATCGTCGGTCATCGGACCGATTATTCCGCCGTCAGGAATCATGATTCTTTATGCGTTCATCATGAACGTCTCCGTCGCCGGGCTTTTCGCGGCGGGACTTGTGCCGGGCCTGATGGTTTCCGTCGGCCTGATGCTTGTGACCAGCTTCATTTCGAAAAAACGCAACTACCCGGTTGCGGGACGCAAAGCAACCTGGCGCGAACGTGGCCAGGCGTTTCGTCGGACGGCCCTGGCACTTTTGACGCCGGTCATTTTGCTGGGCGGGATTCTTGCGGGCATATTCACACCCACCGAAGCGGCGGCCGTCGCCGCCTTTTACGCCCTGGTCGTTACGCTTTTCCTGACCCGCACATTGCGCATCAAAGAGTTGCCGTCCATTTTCATCGAGTCGGCGGTGCAATCGGGTGTCATATTATTTCTGGTCGGCGCGTCGGTGGTGTTCGCCTGGATCATCACGGTGTCCGGGCTCGCCGGTTTGGTCGCAAGCGGCATGATGCAAACGAGCGACAACGTCTACATACTGCTGTTTCTCGCCAACCTGTTCCTGTTCGTGGTCGGCATGTTCCTCGATGCCGGCCCCGCCGTCCTGATACTGGGTCCGATACTTGGCCCGCTGTTCGTCGCCATGGGCGTCGATCCCATACATTTTGCGGTGGTGATGTGCGTCAACGTGACGGTTGGTCTGGCGACACCACCGATGGGCCTCGTGTTATTCGTGGCCGCGTCGGTCTCGAAGGAGCGCGTCGAGACGATCGCGCGCCAGATGCTGCCGTTCCTGGCCGTCGAGATCACCGTGATCTTCCTGATCACCTACTTCCCGGCGCTGTCGATGACGCTGCCGCGGCTACTCGGATTCGCATAGGCTTGAGCAAATGAGCAAGAAACAGGTGCTACTTTCGATATTCGTCGTACTTTTTGTCGCGTCCGTTGGCGG
>Ga0224509_10000551_pt1 | contig 10494 bp, 7 predicted proteins | sample SF_Jan12_sed_USG_5_FD_170158 | JGI IMG/M metagenome (GOLD analysis project Ga0224509, IMG submission 170158) | Sediment microbial communities from San Francisco Bay, California, United States - SF_Jan12_sed_USGS_24 | ecosystem: Environmental > Aquatic > Marine > Sediment | place: USA: California... | reverse complement strand
GGCCGCGTGGACAAGCTCGATACCGCGGAGGCGATCGTTCATTGGAAGGCCCAAGGAATCGACCTTTCGCCTATCCTCACGAAGGCCAAGAAGAAGAATGCAGTGACCGACGTCTACTGCACCAAACTGCAAGATCATGGCCTCGACAAGGCGCTCGACAATCGCCTGATCGAGCTCGCGCAGTCGGCGATCTATGAGGGCAAGCCGGTGCGCGGGGAGCTCAAGATCAAGAACACCAACCGTACCGTTGGCACGATGCTCAGCCACGAGATCGCCAAGGCGTGGGGCGAGGACCTCCTCCCCCACGAGACGGTGCGCTTCAAGTTCAACGGCTCCGCCGGGCAAAGCTTTGGCGCCTGGCTCGCCAGGGGCGTCACCCTCGAGCTCGAGGGCGACGCGAACGACTACGTCGGCAAGGGGCTCTCCGGTGGCAAGATCATCGTCTACCCGTCCAAGAAGGCCACGTTCGTACCGGCCGAGAACATGATCATCGGCAACGTCGTGTTGTACGGCGCCGTCGAAGGGAAGGCGTTTTTTCGGGGCCGGGCTGCAGAGCGCTTCTGTGTTCGCAACTCGGGCGCGTGGGCCGTCATCGAAGGCGTCGGCGATCACGCATGCGAGTACATGACCGGTGGCCGAGCCGTAATCTTGGGCGACACCGGACGCAATTTTGGCGCAGGCATGAGCGGCGGTGTGGCGTACGTGCTCGATGCGAACGACGACTTCGCCTCGAAGTGCAACCAAGAGATGGTCGAGCTCGGCCGGCTCGAATATCAAGAAGAGATCGCGATTGTGAAGGAACTCATCGAAGAGCACCACGAATCGACTGGCTCGGCCGTCGCCGACCGTTTGCTGCAGGACTGGGACACCACCCTTCGGACCTTCGTGAAGGTGATGCCGATCGACTACAAGCGCGTGCTTCGTGAGAAGGGCGACCTTTCTGTAGGCGTTCCCCGGCCCGATGCCGCTCAACCCCAGGGCCTTCCGGTGGCGGAGTAAGACGATGGGTAAGCCAACTGGTTTCAAAGAGTTTCCGAGAGAAACGGTTCCGTACAGCGACCCGCTGGAGCGAGTCTCCGGCTGGGGCGAGTTCATGGTCGACGTGCCGGAGGAGCACCTTCGGACGCAGGGCGCGCGCTGCATGGATTGCGGCGTTCCGTTTTGCCAATCGGCAACCGGTTGCCCGATCGACAATCTGATCCCCGAGTGGAACGACCTCGTCTATCACGGGCGTTGGCGCGAGGCGCTGGATCGCCTGCACAAGACGAACAATTTCCCCGAGTTCACCGGCCGAGTCTGTCCGGCGCCGTGCGAAGGCGCTTGTGTTCTTGGTATCAACGAGCCGGCCGTCACCATCAAGAACATCGAGTGCGCCATCGTCGACAAGGGCTTCGAGGAAGGCTGGATTCAGCCCGAGCCTCCCGTGGAGCGGACCGGCAAGAAGGTGGCCATCATCGGCAGCGGCCCCGCGGGGCTCACCGCCGCCCAACAGCTCAACAGAGCGGGTCACAGCGTGGTCGTCTACGAGCGCGATGACCGGATCGGCGGTCTGCTTACCTACGGCATCCCGAACATGAAGCTCGACAAGGGCACCGTGGATCGGCGCCTCGACATCCTGCGCGCCGAAGGTGTGGAGTTCGTGACGAACGCGCACGTCGGCGTAAACAAGGATGCGCAGAAGCTTCGGAGCGAAAGCGATGCGCTGATCCTGGCGTGTGGGGCCACACGGCCGCGCGATTTGCCCATTCCCGGGCGCGATCTCGAGGGCGTTCACTTCGCGATGGAGTTCTTGCTCAAGAACACCAAGAGCCTGATGGACAGCGAGCTCGAAGACGGGTCGTACATCAGCGCGAAGGGAAAACGCGTGATCGTCATCGGTGGTGGCGACACCGGCACCGACTGCATCGGCACATCGATTCGTCATGGCTGCACTTCGTTGGTCAACTTCGAGCTCCTGCCGAAGCCGCCGGCCGAACGCGCGCCGAGTAATCCATGGCCGGAGTGGCCGGTAATCTTTCGCGTAGACTACGGGCATCAAGAGGCGGAGGCGAAGTTCGGCAAGGACCCACGCGAGTTTTGTGTGCTGAGCAAGCGCTTCCTCGATGACGGCAACGGAAACGTCTCCGGCATCGAGACGGTGCGCATCGAGTGGACAAAAGACGACGAAGGCAAATGGCAGATGAGCGAAGTTCCAGGCTCCGAAGAGATCTTTGAAGCGGACCTCGTCTTCTTGGCGATGGGCTTCCTCGGCCCGGAGGACACGCTTGCCGAACAGCTCGGCCTCGAGCGCGACCCTCGCAGCAACTTCAAGGCGGAGTACGGCAAGTACGCCACCACCACCGACGGCGTCTTCGCAGCCGGCGACTGCCGTCGTGGCCAGTCCCTGGTGGTCTGGGGGATCGCCGAAGGCCGAGGCGCTGCCCGGGCAGTCGACACCTTCCTCATGGGTAGGTCCGATCTGCCCGCTCCCGACTAGCCCGAAATCTCACAGGTTTTGAGCCTTGGTGAGGCACAGGATTCGTTTTCCAGCTCATCCGTTGAAAACGGACTAATCCGTTGTTAGTGTGTGGTTGTTCAACTTGGCTGTCACGTCGGGGTGGCACGCCAAGGCCGGTTCGCCGGTGTTCTTCTTCTAATGCTTGCCTTTTGCTTGGGGATTCGCCGCTACCGCGCAACTAGCGGCTGAAGCTTGCTTGCTACTCGCCGAGTGGATCTGCCGGTCCACTCGGCGTTCTTACTTCTTGTTCGTGGGCTAGGAGCCAGCGCTTGCGATCGGTGCCATAGGCGTAGCCGTGCCAGGTGCCGTCGCCCCGGATCACCCGGTGACAGGGAAGGGCCAGGCACACCGGGTTGGCGGCCATCGCATTGCCCGCAACGCGGCCCGACGTGCCAACCTCTGCACCGAGCTCCCCGTAAGACCGCGTTTCGCCAGCCGGAATACTGCGCAGCAACCCCCAAATCCGTCGTTGCAGCACAGTTCCTTGAACATCGACCTCGAGCTCTTCGAGTGCGTCCGTGGAGCCTGCGAAGTAGCGCTCGATCGCGTCGCCGACTGCGGGGTCGGGATCAACTATCGCCGGGAACGCGTCCTCGGCTCCATCTGAGAAACCCATCGAAACCAGCCCACGTTCGCTCCGCCGAGCGATCACTTGGCCGATGGGGGTTTCACGTTTGGTGACAAATAGAGTCATGCCTTCACCTCCGAGCAGGAGGCTACCTCGGCCCGTCTCACATCGCTGGCGGCTTTCGGACCTCCAAGTGGTCGAGGAAGGAGGCCCCGACCACGGCCGCGGCCGGGAGCAAAGCCGCGTACCCCAGCGTGAGTAGCGTCGACTTGTGGGACGACGGAGAATTCGACGTGATGAGAAGGCCGTCGTCGGTGTTCGCCGCGACCCATCCCACCGGGTGGCCTACATCCGGAAGGAAGAATCGGGTGATGCTGGTGGCAAGCGACGAACCGTTGGCTTCGATCACGCGATCGAGCACGGCGTGCATTTGCCGCGTCATCCGTGGCGAAAAGTACGTCAGCCCGTTTCCGGTCATCGGAAGCTGCTCGAAGGCGCGCACAAAATCTGCGGTCTGCGCAACGCCGTCCGTCGTCGAAAGGCAGGTTTTCAGAAATGCAGGCGAGCTGACGACATACATTCGTCCTGTTGCGATCTCTTTGACGACGGACGGCTCGTAGGCATTCCATGGCGGAGGGAGCTTGATCGCGGGCCGGATACTCACCCACTCTTCGGTTCGCTCCGATGCGATGAATGGATCGAGTGAAGCTCTTTCGAGCATCGCGTCTGCTAGGTCACCGAGCCCGTCGATGCGGAAGAGAAAGTCGGTGTACGGGAACCAGAAGGACTCGCCAGGGACGCGAAGAGGACGGCTTTCATCCACCGCAATGATCAGCCCCGCAGTCGTATTCAAACGATCGAGGATTGCGCCCAAAGTGAAGTCGAGGCCGAGAACAGGTTCGCCTAGCGCCTCGTCGAGCTCTTCGGGCGTCGTGCCGACACCGAGCTCACCGAGAGCCCGCACGATCTCGACCAGCACGCGAACGTCCAGCTGCTGCTCCCAGACCAAGTCCGCGTTCTTTGGTGCGGTCGACACCAGGTCGAAGGGAGCCGCGTTCGCGCCGAAGAGCTTCAGGAGCCCCTCTCTGGCTCCGGCGTGGTGAATGAAGCTACGGTTGTGATACAGCGACTCCTTCGCGTACGAGCTCAGGCCGATCGCTTGGACATTGTGCAGACCGAGGATGCGCACCAGCGTCGTAGCGTTGAGTCGGTTGACACCCTGCTCGGGGACGAGGCTCGGCAGATCGCGCAGCAGGGGGATAAGAAAGTCGGCGGCGCGCTCGGCATCGCCCTCGATGTCGGCGTAGGCGTAAACCGTCCCGCCCAGCTGAAGCCGGTCGCTTACCACGTCGAAATGCGGCGATTTCTCCGGGGCCATCGGCACCCCGCTGCCGCTGCACGCCGCGAGCACACACAAGAAACACGGCGCGAAACGTTGCTTCATCAGACTCATCTCGCGCGCATCTTAGCACCCACCTTTCGGGTGAGTCCGGTTCTGGACGTCGCCGCTTTCGCCTTCGCCAGCACGCTCACTGTTTGGCTTTGACCTCAAAACGGATATGGTTCGGTCCGTTCTCACTCCCCGAGGTGATCCGAGATGCGACGATTTGCTCTTTGCCTTCTTGTTCTTGGTCTTTCAATCATCGGGTGCAGCAGCAGCGACACGGGCGTGGATCTCGAGTGGCCCCCCGACGCCACCGTGTACTTCGATGAGTACCGCGTCTTCAACGCGGACTGCGCGACCGACGAGGACTGCGCGATGGCGCTTGGCTACTACCACGCGTTCGATCGGTTCGTACAGATGGACATCCGGCGGCGCTTCACCACGGGCCGACTTGCGGACATCTTGCCGAAAGCGCTCGCCGGAATTTTCGCCGACGACTTTGCCGACCTTCGCGCGACGTTCTCGACGCGCGAAGGCGTGCCTACTGAGGAGTTCCTCTACGAGCAGGCGACGCCCAAGACCAAGGCGATGCTCGATGCGTATGCCGCCGGCGTCAACAAGTGGATCGAGGACATGAAGAACGGTGATAACGGCGCCACGTTTCCCCGCGAGCTCACCCACGAGGTTCTCGAATACAGCCCCGAGAAGGTCCCGCCCTGGACTCCGCAGGACAGCGTCGCCGCGGTCATCGCGCTCGTCAATGAACTCACCAACGACGCGTCGGCTCAAGCCGCTGCGGCCGCCGCACGCGATACGATTGGCGACGACGACAAGTTCTCAGATCTGTGGGCCCGGCGGCCCCTCGAGGAGTCGGCGATTCTGCCACTCGACTGGGTTCCTCCGTCTCCGGCTCTCGACGCCGCGCAGAAGCGTTCGGTTCCGCCGATGCTCGCCCGCCCGTCGCTTCGCGAGCGGCTCAACACAGCTCCGGTCATTCGCCAACTGAACGAGAAACTCCAGCGAATCGTTGGCCTTCAGTCGTTGATTCTGGGGTCCGGTGCGATCGCTGATCAGACGGGTTCCAACAACTGGATAGTTGGGCCCTCGCTCACGACAGGCGGAAACGCCCTCCTTTCCAACGACCCGCACTTGGGCATGACGCAGCCAGCGACTTGGTACTTGGCACATCTCGACGCGAAGACCCACGGACGCGGTCAGACGCACGTCGCCGGCATGACGTTTGCCGGCATTCCCTGGCCTCTGCTGGGGCAGAACGAGGACATTGCCTGGGGTGCAACCACCACCGTCATGGACTTGAGCGACCTCTACATCGAAACGCTGGTGAAGGACGGCGACGACAACCCGACCGGCGTCATGTTCAAGGGAGAGGAAGTCCCGTTTGTGCGTCGCACGTTTGAGATTGTTTTTAGCGACGGCACCACCGACGACCGGGAACTGTTGTTCGTGCCTCATCACGGTCCGGTCCGCGAAATCGATCCGGAGAACAACACGGCGGTAACGCTGCGTTGGTCGGGGAGCGATATCGACACGGACATCAACTTGTTCGCTGAGCTCGGGGTGGCCACCAACATCGAAGAGGCGAAACAGGCGCTCTCTAACGGCACCACAGTCGGGCAGAACTGGGTCGTCATCGATTCGCAGAACAACATCGGCTGGTTCCCCTACAACCGACTCCCGAAGCGAACGTGGGCGACCAACCTCGACGGTGACGCCCCCTCTTGGCTGCCGCTCGATGGCACGGGCGACTATGAGTGGGACGACTACTTCGCCCTCGAAGAGCTGCCACAGGCGATGAATCCCGACTCCGGTTACATCGCCACGGCCAACAACGACATGACGGGTGCGCTCTTCGACGGCGACCCCACCACGCTCCCGAACGGAACTTCGCATCCGCCCTACCAAGTCGATCGCGCCTCCGGTTTCCGGCACGCGCGGATCGTCGATCTGATCGAAGGCTTCGAAGACCAGCATACCCGTGCGACGATGGATCAGATCGTTAGCGACGTTCACTCCCTGATCGGAGAGAGAATGCGTCCGGGCCTGCTGGCCATTGCCAACCACGACCAGACCACACCCGGCTTGGACGGCGCCAAGGTAATCCGCGCGCTCGAGGGCTGGGATTTCACTTGTCCCACCGGCCTCGACGGGACCGATTCCGAGAACTCTCCCCTGTCCTCGGACTCAGACGAGCTCTTAGCGGCCTCCGGGTGCACTGCCTTCCACACACTGCTCATCGAACTTCGCGCCCGCATCGAGGATCAGGAGAACGCACCGCAAGGCGGCGCACCCAGCTTCGCGATGTACTACTCGGTCGTGGACCCGAGTCAGCTCGCGGCAGGGGACGTGTACTGGGACAATCCGGACACGCTGCCGCCGCAGATCGAGACCAAGTATGAGGTCATGTCGGACGCGCTGCAGGCGGCGGGCGATTTTCTCAGCGCGCAGCTCGGTCCGGACGAGAAGCAGTGGGCTTGGGGTAGGCTTCACGGGCTCCTGCTCAGCTCCGACCTTTCGACGTTCGAGATTTACGACTACGACAATCCCGCGCCTGGCGATCCACTTTTCGCCAACGACGGCGGGCTCTTCACCGTCGATGTAGCGAACCCCGGCATCACCGACTTCGTGCAAACGGCCGGAGCATCCACGCGGCTCGTCTGTGAGGCCTCCGCCAGCGGTCCGAGCTGCACCATACAGTTACCGGGCGGCCAATCGGGCGACATCGAGTCGCTGCACTACGACGATCTGCTCTTCCCCTACCTGCGCAACGAACCGATGCCGCTCGTGTTCGACATTGATGAGGCCGCTGCAAACGCGGTGAACACGGTCACGTTCCAGCAGTAGGCGCGCTAGCTATGCCTGCGGCGAGATATTCCCGTCGCAGGACGGTCGAGGTCTTCCCAGTGCCGTCCTCGGTCCAACCTGGCCGCATGACGAGATAACCCAGCCGGCCGCGCCAGCTCTTCGCATTCCAGGCATCCCCGAGCATCGAGCTCCACTCGTGGAAGGCGATCCGTACAGGATTGTACGTGTGGATGTTCTTGGTGAGGCCGTAGTCGATCGCCTCGCCCTCGGGCTCGAACGTCCCGAACATCTTGTCCCAGATGATGAAGATGCCCGCATGATTGCGGTCGAGATAGATCGGATTGCGCCCGTGGTGGACGCGATGGTGCGAAGGCGTGTTGAAGACGACGCCGAACCAGCCGAGCTTGCCGATGAGCTCCGTGTGGAGCCAGTACTGATAGAGCAAGCTGATCGACTTCTGGATGAGAATCATCTCGACGGGAAAGCCGAGCAGGGGCAGTGGAATCCAGAAGATGAAACCAGTGAAAGGAGTGGTCCACGACTGCCGGAGGGCGGTGGAGAAATTGTAGCGCGTGCTCGAGTGGTGGTTGATGTGCGCGGCCCAGAGTGTGCGCACCTCGTGATGCAGCCGGTGAAACCAATAGTAGCAAAAGTCTTCCGCGAAGAGCAGGAGCACCCACGACCACCACACCACCGGAATGTCGAACAACCGGAATTGATACAGCCATGCGAGTCCGGCGAAGGGCAGAAGCGCGAGGACTGTGTTGATGGCCAAGAAGCCGAGGCCCATCGCGACGCTAGCGATCGAATCTTTGGTCGTGAATCCGGCCAGCTTCGTGTCGGCGCCTTCCTGCTGTGCCCTTCGGTACACGAGCCAGTGCTCGAGCAAGAGCGTCCCCAGGAAGAAGGGGATCGCATAGTAGATCAGCCCCATGCACCAAGACTTACGATCAACTCGCGAAGCCTACAAGCGCGTGGCTGTGTCGCGTTGAAGCGCGGTGCGCCACGCCGAGAGCACCTGGGCGGCTTCAAGCAACGCGTTGTCCGATACGCCCACTTGCATGCGTGACAGAGCGTTGAGCTCCTCGGCGCGCATGTTCTGAATCAGCGCGCGGCCCTTATCGGTCAGCGCGATCATCGAAGACCGCTTGTGCGCCGGGTTGTGTTGCCGCTCAACAAGGCCGCGTTCGAGGAGTACGTCGACCTGCTGTTGGATGTGCTGACGCGACACCCCACGCGCCCTCGCCACGGCCGGAACCGTTGCGGGCCCGTCGAGCAAGATGAGCTCGAGCACTCCACGCATGGAAGCACCAACGCGGAGCTCGGCGTGTAGCGTGTCCGACCACTGCCTCAGAGTGTGAAATAGCAACCGTGTCTCATCGAAAAGGCTCGCAGCAGGCATGAAAGTAATTTTGTCAATATGACAGAGTCTTGTCAAATGGCCCCGCTCCTCACGAAATCAGGGAGTCAAGCTCCATCGCCTGGGCTCTCAACGGCGCCTCCGCGGGTCCGTGATATGAAAGAGCGTCGTCCTTAGATTACCTGGCAAGGGGAGAGCATGATGCGAAGTTGGCTTTTTGTGGGTCTGTGCCTGTGTGCGGTCGCAGGGTGTAGTGACCCCGCTCCGGACGACCTGGCCCTGCGACGATTGATCCAAGCGAACCGCCTGACGGGCGACCCCGCCGCGGGACTCGAGCTTCCGAGCATCGACGACCCGGTCGCAGTGCTGGGTCGCAAGCTCTTCTTCAGCAAGAGCCTCGGGGGCGATAGGGATTCTGCGTGCGTGTCCTGCCATCACCCGATGCTCGGCGGTGGCGATGGGCTTGCCCAGTCGATTGGCGTCGGTGCAGAGGAACAGGACCTACTCGGTCCGGGCCGCAGCCACCCCGATGGTGATCTCACCGTGCCGCGCAACGCACCAACTACCTTCAACCTGGCGCTTTGGCAAAAGGGATTGTTCTGGGATTCGCGCGTCGAGAACCTAGAAGGGGGCGGCACTCGAACTCCGGACAGCGACTTTGGAACGCCCGACCCCGATGCTCGCGCTAGCATCTCCGAGGCCCAGTCGCGTTTCCCAGTCACCTCGGCGGAGGAGATGCGCGGCTTTGATTTCGTGCTCGACGGGAGCAACGCTGAAGTGCGCACGGCACTCGAGCAACGCTTGGTGGAGGACGGGAATTGGGTCGAGGAATTCGCGGCAGCGTTCGACTCTTCAGAAATCAGTTACGGTCGCATCGCCGAAGCTATTGCGGCGTATGAAGACTCCCAGGTGTTCACCCGCACGCCCTGGCGCGCCTACGTCGAAGGAAACCTCGAGGCGATCGGGGACTCGGCCAAACGTGGCGCGCTCCTCTTTTTCCGAACCACCGAAGATGGCGGCGCCGACTGCGCAAGCTGTCACGCAAGCGACTTCTTCACAGACGAGGACTTTCATTCGATCTGCGCACCGCAAATCGGCCGAGGCAAAGGCGACGGCTTCCTAGGATCGAACGACCACGGGCGCGCGCGGGAGAACGATGACCGGAACTACCGATTCTCCTTCCGCACGCCGACGCTCTTGAACGTTTCGGCTACCGGTCCGTACTTGCACTCCGGTGCGTACGACGAGCTCGCTGACGTGGTTCGACACCACTTGGATCCACGGGCGGCAATCGAACGCTTCGACCCTTCGAGCGTTCCACTCGCGGCATCGGACGACTTCGATCGGAACACGCAGGAGATGCTCGACTTCCTCGAAGTCTCAGGCAGACCGATCGAGTTCTTTCGAGCGCCGTTCACGCATACCGACCAGGAGGTCGAAGACCTGGTGGCCTTTCTGGAGAGCCTCACCGATCCTTGCGTGCTCGATCGCGAGTGTCTCGCCCCGTGGATCGCGGAGTCGCCCGCCGACGACGTCAACGAAGACCTCCTGGTCGCAGTGGATCAAGAAGGAAGCCCTTTGTGACGTGGTCTACCCCTAATCGCGCGCTAATCGGACGAGCAAGCCCTAAAAAATCCAATAGTTTCAGTAATTTGACGGGATTCGATGAAAGTCGCACTTCTTGCTTGACCGACCCCCGTTCCGCGCTAACTTCGGCGTCCCTTTGCGGGGGTCTGCGGGCATTCCGCCGATCGATCATTGAAAACTGAATCGGAATCAATAGTTACGTACTCGGGTCCCGAGTCGTGCATCAAATCGCACGACTAGGGTCAATTCAAAAGAGTGGTCTCAACTTCGGTTGG
>Ga0224509_10000550_pt1 | contig 10500 bp, 10 predicted proteins | sample SF_Jan12_sed_USG_5_FD_170158 | JGI IMG/M metagenome (GOLD analysis project Ga0224509, IMG submission 170158) | Sediment microbial communities from San Francisco Bay, California, United States - SF_Jan12_sed_USGS_24 | ecosystem: Environmental > Aquatic > Marine > Sediment | place: USA... | reverse complement strand
TAGAGCATTTGCAGGTCAGGTGAGGTTTAATGGCAAGGAAGGGTAGACTGTAGAATTACTGAGGGACTGTCTGCTCAGTTTTCCAAACAAAGAGGGAGGTTCGATCATGAGGAGAAGCAAGATTAAACGATTAGGGCTGGCGATGATTCTTGGCTTGATCATGCCAGGTCTGATTGCGACAAATGTTTTAGCCCAAAGACCTATTGTGAAAGAAGTAGCTGTTGAAAAGGTTCGGGTGGTTGAGGAGGTCGTCAAAGTAGCGGATAATTTCATCGTTTTATTCGATGCTTCAGGTTCCATGCAGGATCAGTACGGATATACCGGACAGAAGAAGATTGAGCTGGCGAAGCAAATTTACCAGGCGCGGACCGCTCGACTTCCGGATCTGGATTGGAACGCCGGCTTGTATCTATACACCCCGTGGAAAAGCTTCTACGAAATGCAGCCTTTTAACAAAGAGGCATATACTGATGCCCTTGACCAACTGGCGGCTTATCAGCCTTCAGTTAGTTACAAAAATCAGCCGACACCATTAGGAAATGCGATCAAGAACCTTAATCCCATTCTTGCCAAGCTGTCCGGTGAAACGGTTGTGTTTATTTTTTCAGACGGCCAATTTACCCTGAGTCAGCCAAAGATATACCCTGTGGCGGCAGCCAGGGAACTAGCCTCCAAATACGACGTCTGTTTTTATATCATCAGTTCAGCACAGACTCCAAAAAGCGAAAAACTTGTCAATGATATCGCTGCGGTGAACACATGCTCACGAGTCTTTTCTTTTGATGCAGTGCTCAGCAGGCCGGAATATACGACTTCAGCTCTTTATATGGTCAGAGATAGGGCCATTGTTGAGACCGAGCTTATTAGCGTAGTGGTGGGCATCGAACTCGATAACCTCCTGTTTGATTTTGGCAGCGCTGATATCCGTCCAGAGTATCACGACGAATTAAGTGCCCTGGCAAAGTTTTTGGAGAAAAAGCCTGAAGCATACGTTGTCATCGAAGGTTTTGCTGACAGCACAGGTGATCCGGAATACAATCTATACCTGTCACAACGAAGGGCTGAAAGCGTTAAGAATTTCTTGATGCAGACAGAGATTTTCTCAGCAGGAGAGGCAAATATCAGTGCTGTTGCTGAGAAACGGCTCGTGACGCTGTGGTATGGCAAGGACCTTCCTGTGGCCAGTAATGACACAGCAGAGGGACGCCAACTGAATCGACGTGTTCGGCTAACGGTAGGGAGCATAGATTAACGAGGATTCGAGCGGAAGCTCACGTACGTGAAACAAGTAGTCTAACCTGAAAACAAGGGCGGGGTCAGAGATGGCTCCGCTTTTTTTTATGCAACATCAAAAACCTAGTCCTTCCCCGCGTAGCGGGATCTTCGAAGGGCCAGGGTATGTATGTATTTATGATTGCAGATTGCAGATTGAGGCGTATGCATTGCTTACGGGGAGCTATTGAGCTTTTAAATCTGAAATCTGCATTCTAAAATCTAAAATCGCCGGGCTCCATCACTCCAGCAGACTGCCGCAAGGGGGAAAGACCATTGAAGCCCCCTCAGGGGGCAGCCCAAAGCCGGGTCCTTCCCCGAATGGCGGGATCTTCGATGGGCCCGGATTCTTTACTTCCTCCTGATCCAATTTGCGATCTTTTCGGTATCTGAAAGGTCAGCGATTACAAGCTCAGCTTCAGTCTTCTCCAACTCCTTCAGTGGGTAGGTGCCAGTAGCCACGGCGATTGAAGATGCTCCATGAACGTGGGCGCACTCAACATCCTTTGGGGTATCCCCAATAACGACACAATGCTCATGGCTCACCGACACGGATCCTAGCTCCTGGAGTCTTTGCACCGCAATGGGCAAGAGCAGATTTCTGTCCTCACTATCACTACCAAAGGCACCCACCGGGAAATACCGGTTCAGTCCAAAGGGCTTGAGCTTGAGTCTTGCACCAGTCTCGGCGTTTCCAGTAAGAAGACCGAGGTAGATACCTTCCAAATCCTGGAGAGCGTTCAAAAGTTCTTTCACCCCGATCTTTACATGCCCTCTGCCCGTTGAAACTTCAGCTCGAAGATGAACCAGGTAGCGATCCAAAAGTGAGTTCATGAGGTCATCCCGACCTGCCAAACCTAATGTCCCAAGGCCTTCTCGAATTATCTGCAGGTCGGTTTTCCCCGCGAAGTCGATGTCCCGGAATCCATCTGTGACCTGGAGGAGTTCTTCCATGGCCCGGTTTAACGACCGACTACCTGCCCCGTCCAGGCTTACCAGAGTACCATCGATGTCGAAGAGAATGAATTTAGTCATCAATTCACCGTGGGGAATAGCTCACACGTCCTTTTGAAAGAAGTCGGCGACCCCAGTGCACTCCGGCTCAAGGCATAGGGCGTAAGGCTCAAGGAAACAAGAAGCTTACCTTGCGCCCTGCGCCTTGTGCCCTGCGCCTTTTGTTTATTTCAATCCTAGCCAGACATAGTCGGCTTCAGCCATGGAGATGTTTCCGCGTTCGACTCTGCCAGGGATTTCAGGAAGAATTACTCGAAATGGCAATGTGGATCTACTCTTAATCTGTGCTGGTATGCCCAGTTTCCACGAATGGCCCTTGCCGGCTATCACTACCACCGTGGCTTTCGGGTCTTTCTCGAGGAAGCGCAGAAGGGTCCAGGCCATGGCGGTATCCCAGACCAATTGGGCCTCACAAAAATTGGTGAATTCCATACCACCGTGCCCGTGCATACCAAGAGAACGTCGGACAAAAGCCATGTATTCGGGGTCCACCCGGCAGGTAACCATTGGCAAATCGCCACGTTGCTTCGGTGAAAGAGAAGCAAAGCCCTCACGGGCCACCTGTTTTGTTATCTCCGGGGGCACGTTCAGGCCGACCATAGGAATGTTATGATCCCGAGCGAACAGGAAAATGTCCCGGTAGAGAGGCCAGGGGTAATTCCAATTCTTATAGTAGATTTTTTGAAATTCCTTCTCACTCAATTCACCTTCCACCCAACGATCCAGATCTGTTTGACTGTCACGCCTGAACATCTCGAGGCCGATGGTCACGGGAGCACCGGCCTTTTTTAAGGCACGGATCGTTTCCAGTTGCATATGGTGATGGCTCTGGTAGGTGTGAATTTCGCCAACGAATACCAATCGGGAATCAATCAGGTCTTTAGCCAGCTCAGACAAAGAGAGAACCTTGCCGTCAGCTACCCGATGGATTCGTTCAACGGTAGAAGCGTAGCCCCGCATGAAAAAGAAAAGGGCAAGCAGTGATGAAATGATGATCGGGAGACGAAAGCGCTTCATAAATAAACCTCCATCACCCGATCTGGCTGAGAAGCTTTTGAATCTCTTTTCCTTTTTTCAGTTCGGTGACCCATGGCTCAGGAAGGTGTTTCTCGCCCAAATAAGCCCCAAGGATCATACCCACCGCCATCCCTCGGGCGGCGTTGTCACCGCCGGCCATAACTGCCTGAATGAGGCCCTCCCGTAGATCATCCTCGTACTTGGCAATGAGGTGAATAATTCCGGGAAAAGCATCTGATGTGTGGCACGACTGTCCGAAGTTGGCTATAGTAGAAACACTATCCATGGATTTGGATTCCAAGCCCTCCTCCACCCACTCGGCGATGATGGTTTCCGGAAATGTCTCTTGAGCAACCTCAGTAACGGCGCTGGCAGGAGGCGTTCCCGCAAGGCACTTACAGGTTGCTCTGGCAAAGAACTCCGCACACCTTACGGTCAAAGGATTACGGTGAGTCATTCTGGTTTGGATTTTCGCGGTCTCGACCAGTGCGTCCAAATCGTTAGGATAGCAAAGAACAAGAGGGGCGATGCGAGATGCACCGGCCAGATCATCGGAGGGTGAGCCCGAGTTCTGGGGATCGTTTCTTTTCGAGAAATTTCGCATGGTCCCCTTGGTGGCGGCGTCAAAGTAGCCATTGTAGTCTCGGAAAAACTCCTGCCAACGTTCTGAGAAATCGTTCAAGTCGAAGCCGTTTTTCACGGCCACCGATTCCAAGAGCACAAGCTGTTGATCACCGTAGTGGGTGAATTCCCCCTTGTCCTTGGTGGGATGGTAAGAATCCTCTTTTGGTTTTATAAACGTTTCAACCCGGCCGTATTCGTTGGCAATTTTAGAGGCATCATAGATCCAGTGCACCCCCAGGGCGAGTGAGTCAGCCGCAAAGGAAGCCAGGACCATGGCTCTGGCGTTATCTTGCATCAATGTTCCTCGTAACTATGAATTGTAATGTCCAGGAGTATGAATCAACCAATGACTCAATGATAACAGTTACAAGCCGCTCTGTACAAAGCAGGCTGCTGAGGAAGGCAGTAGCAGTGTCATTCTGAGCGAAGCGAAGAATCTCGGCGCAGGCAATATCAACACCTTACGAGATTCTTCGTCGCGTACCGCTCCTCAGAATGACATATTCGGAGACTTTCTCAGCAGCCTGCTAGTGCTTAGTGCACGCACCGCCTAGCGCTTGTCGATGGCCACAAACTCACAAACTTCGGGACCGCAGTACTCTCCAACATAGTCCGACTCGGGGCGGTAGAGCATTGGCTTTGGCGCCGCTTCAGCAAACTGTTCTTCTATGATATGAGCGGTCCAGCCGGCGACTCTAGAGATGGCGAAAATAGGAGTATATTGATCCATGGGAATGCCCATCATGTAATAGAGAGAGGCACTGTAGAAATCCACATTGGTATAAATATCCCTGCCTTTACGCTCCTTGAATTGCTCCTTGGCAACTTTCTCCAGCAGCGCTGACATTTCATACCATTTCGTCTCTCCAAAGCGTTCACCTACCACCTTGGACATGGGGGCCAAAATTAGGGCCCGGGGATCGTCCACCTTGTAGACTGCATGCCCCAACCCCATGATTCTATTGCCGGAATCAAACTGTTCATTAACGTAGCTTTCTATCTTGTCAAGTGAGCCGATATCGATAAGCATTTCCATCACCCGGGTGTTGGCACCACCATGCAATTCTCCAGAGAGGGAACCCACAGCTCCCGCTACTGCGGCATACATGTGGGCCCGGGTTGAGGCGATCTCACGGGCAGCGAAGGTGGAGGCGTTGAAACCGTGCTCTGCGTGCATGACCAGGGCAGCATCGAAGAAGCCGGCTATGTCCTCGTCGGGTACTTTCCCATTCATCATGTATAGGAAATTTGCAGCGTGGCTTAAATTGGGATCAGGGTCGATGGGTTCCTGGCCATTACGTATTCGCTCCCAGGCGGCGGCAACTGTGGCTAACTTGGCTACCAATCTTAGTGCCTTGCGGTGGGCGGCTTCTCTGGAAGGATCGTCAGCCTCTGGGTCGTGATGGGCGAGCATGGACACGCTAGCCTGCAAAACGTCCATGGGCAAGGCCTCTTTCGGCCTGGTCTTCAGGGCAGCAATCAGTGCAGGGGCTACGGCTCGCTCTGCTGCAAGTAGGGCCGAGAAAGGCTTGAGTTGGTCTTCAGTAGGGAGAGCCTCATTGAGTAATAAATGCACGACTTCTTCAAAGGAAGCTTTGCCGGCCAGGTCCTTGATTAGATAGCCTCGATAGACGAGACGCCCGACAGAACCGTCCACCTCAGCAATGTTGGTGCTGGCAACAACGACGCCACGAAGCCCGGTGTTCTGAATATCCATACCACTGTCCATAATCTCCTCCTTCTTGCCGCCGCTGGCCCTTGCCTCCGATTGACCAGCCATTATTGAAATTAGTCCTATCAAGTTAGTCGCAGTTATCTAGAAAATATTAAACATTAAATTATAGCCTGTCAAAAAGCCAAGGGGTAGGGGAAGGAAATGCCTAAAATGTCTAAAGTGAGCTAAAATGCCTAAAATGAACTAAAGTGCCTAAAATGAGCTAAAATCTCAAATCTAGATTCCTTAATCCCCAATTCCCTCTTCTACCTATTACAACAAATGACAGCGGAGTGTAATGACAAAAAACTATTAGGTCTTTTTTAGTAGTAAAAGAGTATTACTAATTACACTGAGGCTGCTCAATAGCATGGCAGAGACTGCAATGAGAGGGGTGAGCAAGCCGCTCATGGCTATTGGAATGCTAACAAGGTTATAGATGAAAGAAAAGCCAAGATTTTGATGGATCTTTTTCTTAACCTCTTTCGCCAGCAGGACAAAGTCCCACAGCTGCAGAAGATCGCCCCGCATCAAGGTAAGATCTGCCGCCTCCTTGCCTAAGTCGCTACCAGAATGAACCGCAATGGCCAGGTCCGCCTGGACCAGGGCAGGGGCATCATTGATGCCGTCGCCAACCATGGCCACCAGTTGTCCTTGCTGCTGCAGGGCAGAAATGAAGCTGGCTTTTTCCTGGGGCAGTTTCCCGCCTTGTGCCTCGTCAATTCCTACTTCTTTGGCAATTGCCTTGGTAGTTTGATCATCATCTCCGGACACCAGGGCAACCCTATAACCGGCCCCATGTAGACGGCTTACCGCCAGGATTGAGTTGGATTTCAATTCGTCGCCAAAAACGAAAACACCGCAGACTCGACCTGCATAACTCATAAAGACCAAAGAATGTTCAGGCCTGTTTTCGGCAACAGCTAGGTCGGGGCCGGCCTCCAACTCGGCAGCAAGGAACCCTCGCGATCCAATTTTGATTTTTTTGCCTGTAACGACGCCCGATACTCCATTCTCAGAGACCTCTACATTCTCCACGCTCGGCGGTTGCACTTGTCTTCTTGCCGCTTCTCTGGTGATCTCGGCGGCAATGAGATGATCCGACTCATTTTCCAGCGACGCAGCCAAGCCGAGGATCTTTTCCTCAGAAAGAGAGCCAACCGGAATAACCTCAAGGAGCGACCATTGTCCCTTGGTCACCGTCCCAGTTTTATCCAGGACGAAAGCGTCAACCCTGTCAGCCTGTTCAAAAGAAATAAAATCCCGGACCAGGATTCCTTTTCTGCCCGCCAGGGAAATACCGGCCACCCGGGCCATGGGAATAGCAATACCCAGAGTGCAGGGACAAGAGATCACCAGAACCGTGACCGCCCGAATCATTGCCTGGTCAAATGTTAGTCCCGAAAGCAGGCAGACCAAGCCGGTTCCCACCCCGAGGGCAATGATAACAGGAACAAACCACTGTAGGGCGCGTTCGGTTTTCCCCTCGAAAGGTGTCTTTTCTCCTAACGCCTTCTCCATGATGGCGATCATCTGTCCCACAATAGAGTCCTCTCCAACCCCTTCGGCCCGTATCTCAAATGTCCCCTGGATGACCTTGCTGCCGCTCTTTACTAGATCTCCAATTTTCTTGGTAATAGGCAATGGTTCTCCGGTGAGAGACGATTCATCCACAGCTCCTTCACCCTCGAGAATAAAGCCGTCGGCAGCTAATACCTCACTTTCTTCAACCCTGAAAGTATCTCCCTTTCGAAGATTATCAGCGGCGACGTAGCGACCTCGCGGATACTGCTCGGAACAAATTTTTGCTTTGTTGGGACGGAGAGAGAAGAAATTCGCCAGGTCCTCCTGGACCTCAGCTTTGGCCCTTCTTTCCAGCAGTTTTCCAAGGAGAACGAGAGTAATGAGCATTGAGGCCGTGTCGAAGTAAAGGTGAATGCTGCCGCTGAGCAGACCATAAATACTGTAAAAATAGGCACTGAAGGAGCCGACTGTTATTAATGTTTCCATACTAAAAGCGGCGGTTGAGATCCCGGCCCAGGCTCGACGGTAAATGTTGCGACCTCCATAGATGAGAACGACGCTGGCCAAGACAAAGGTGGGCCATGAAAGTTTCTGAATTGTCTCAGGCGAGAACTCGGTAAAAAAACCGGAATAAAGGGCAAAGGAGAGCATCATTACATTCATGGTTAGCAATGCGGAGACAACAAAGCGAATGAACTCTAGTTTTTTTTCTCTGGCTTCCGTCTCTTCACCCGGCATCAAAGCTTCGTAGCCAAGCCCCTTTATAGAGTCGATGATACGCTGTGGAGAGGTAAGAACCGGATCATAGTCACATCTAACCCGGTCGGTGGCAAAGTTACAGGCTGCGCCGATGATTCCAGGAGTTCTCCTGAGTGTCTCTTCAATGACCCAGGCGCAGGCGGGGCACCACATCTGGTCTACACTAAGGCTCAAGCTCAAAGTGTCGTTATCAAGGCTCGGTGTCTGGTATTCTGTAGTTGGTCCATTCGTAGACAAAGGAGCTGCAGGGAGAATTTTAGCCCGAATTATCTCTGCCAGTTCAGCCTCAGACCTGGGAATTATTCCTATCTCCTGACACTTTTTGAAGAGTTCTGTTTCTCGGAATGATTCGGGATCTCCTGCATCGGATGATTCAATAAGCATGTGGAACACTTGTTTACATCCCATGCAGCAGAAATGGAATGTTCTTCTGTGCCTGGTTGAGGAGAGCTTTTGGTAGCGAAGTGGAAGCCCGCAGAGGTCGCAGGTAGAGGAAGAAAGATTCATTAGGAGGTTCGCAAACTTGGTCCTTTGGACCAGTCGAAGATCCCGCTATGCGGGGGTCAGGGTTTGATGACTTTGCCGGTAGAAATGGCGAGCGGCTGGAGGTTTCAGGTTTCAGTGTTCAGGTTTCAGCTTCTATGTTTTTTTCATCACACCTGACACCTGACACCCGACACCTAAAACCTTGAGATTTCTCCTTCGGAGTCCCCACCCTCCGGGCGGGGTCCCGGTTTGGTGCTTGGGATTTGTTATTTTGCAATGCTTCGCCACTCCATTACTCGGGCAGACTTCCACATGTAGTAAAGACAAGGTCTGGACCTAGATTTCTTAATTGCGGACACCGAGGGATTTTATATACGCCACGATACGCCAACGATCGAGTACGGGGATTGTCGTGGCAAGGGCGGGCTGTCTGCCATCCGGAATTCCATAGCTTATCTCTTTAAAGTGCACTCCAGCCGGCATGGCTTGTACCTTGGCGCTTCTAATATCTCCCGGCAATGGACTGAAACTCTGCCCCACGGTTCCTTTGCCGTCGTGATTCGGGCCGTGGCACATAAAGCAAAAGTTAAAGTACAATTTCTTTCCCGCCTCTATCACAACCGGATCTTCAAGGTTTAGCGGGGATTGAAGCTCTTCAGCTTTGCTGGCTCTAAGCATCGCTTCAGCAGAGGAAACAGGAACCACTCCCGCGTCCATGATGAGCAGCGGTTGCTCATGGGGTCGAACCCCAGGAGTCTCCCGCATCCGCCAAACATCGGCATAGTCGTCTATGTGCCGCAGGACCAGAACAGCCACGACCACTACGGAAAACAGGATTCCGGCTAGGACAAGCGCTTTTTTCACCTACTCACCTTTCTGTCCTCTTATGTGCTGCGGATACGGAAGCGGTTGGTAAATTGCGTAGGGAGATTCTCCCGGCACGTCCTTGACCGGACGGTAGTCCCAATCGGGTTGGCCGCGATCACCGACAACCAGGAAAGAAAAGGCTCCCTGGGCAAAAACCAGAAGCACGAGAAGAATGACTATAATCCAGGTGCCAAAAGCTGACCCATGATGGTCCTTAGTATGCATGCTAAATTTTTACCCCCAAAACACCGGTGAAAAGTATGTAGAAGAAAAGCCATAAAACAGTGCCTAATATGGTCAGGAATGCTATGAGGGGAAAAGGTGCATTCCTTTCCTCGATTTCTCCAAGATAGGTCTCTGTAATCCGCTTTTCTCTTTCCTCCGAATCCCTTCTCCTGAAGAACATAAATGCCAGGGACGCAGCAAAAAGAAAAACGAAAGCGAGGGCCGGGAAAAGGTAGAGAACAAAATGTTGGAAATTCCGCAGTTCAAAAAAATGCAAAACCGTTCCTCCAGGGAAAATGAGCTAAAATGTCTAAAGTGTCTAAAGTGTCTAAAATGCCTAAAATGATCTAAAATTAAGGACTTAAAAGCTAGCCTTTTTCGCAAGCGGAGCTTGCTCCTACATATAATGATCTTAACTGTTATCCGTCATGTAGGAGCAACCTTTGGTTGCGATTCGAGAGTGTAATAAAATCCGCAACCCCAAATCCCTAAATTCCCAATGACTAAGGCTTCAGTGTTCAAATTTTAGCTTTTTTGTTTTTTTCTGACACCCGACACCTGAAACCTGAAACCTTTAATTCCTCAATCCGCAATCTAAAATCTAACTATCCTCCTTTAAAAATGGAAAAAAGCAGGGTAGCGGCGGTGCCGAACAACCCGAGGGAGGCGAGCACAATGAGAGCATAAGCCTCAATTTTTCCTATCTTTGAGACCATGACCGGTTCCGGCTCCAGTCCTTCTTCTAACGGCAGAAAGCGTGCTCGCTGCTGGTCCTTAAACTGACCATTTCGCAGAGCCCAAAATAAGACAACAAGGCTGATAACAAAACCGCTGACCATGTAAGTTAAGAAGTATGGGTAGTACATGAAAAATGCCTAAAATGAGCTAAAATGTCTAAAATGAGCTAAAATATGAAATCAAAGAATCCAGAATCCAGTAGCCAGAATTAATAATTCCGTCTTCTACCTATTACAACAAATGACAGCGAAGCGTAGTGA
>Ga0224509_10000548_pt1 | contig 10507 bp, 9 predicted proteins | sample SF_Jan12_sed_USG_5_FD_170158 | JGI IMG/M metagenome (GOLD analysis project Ga0224509, IMG submission 170158) | Sediment microbial communities from San Francisco Bay, California, United States - SF_Jan12_sed_USGS_24 | ecosystem: Environmental > Aquatic > Marine > Sediment | place: USA: California... | reverse complement strand
CTGAATCGCGCGCGCAAACGGCTGCATGCCGGTGCATTCCAGCATGAGCGCGCCGATATTTGAATGGGCGCCGCACACCTCTAAACAAACCCGGATCATATCTTTTTCAGCTTTGTCGTAGTGCGATTCCGGGCATTCGGGTCGTTTTTCAGGATCCCACAGGTTGGTAAACTCCGGGCAGCCGTATTCATCCAGGGCGCCGGCAATAATAAAGTTGCTGTCCAGATCAATGCCCACATTTTGCAAATGGATTTCTGTCAGGAATCGTTTTTGAGCGCAAACGATACCCACCGTTTGTTGTGGGCCAATAACCTGCTGAATAAACGGTACCTGCAGCAAGCTTGACATAAATACCGGTATGTCCACATAGCCGGCGATGTCTTTTTGAAAATAGGCGAAATAGCCGCATTCGGCCGCAATGGCGCGACAGCCCATCTTTTCCAGCCGTTTGGCGGATTGCTTTATCGGCTCCAGACAGGGGCTTTTGTCCGCTTCCCAGACCAGCGTATAGTTGTCGACCCCTTCGGCAATATCGTATTGAATCGGGTACCCAAAGGCGCTGGCATTACGCACGTCCCCCGGGAATCTGGGGTAGGGATCATCAAGCACGATAATTCCCAGACCCATCCCGTAACAGGCGTGTTTTTTGCGGGTCCTTATATAATTAATGCCTAAATCGCGATTGCCTTGTTCCATTTGATGTCCTCCTTTACGGTTCTCCTATATAAACCGTGTTGACTTCGTATCGGGACAGTGCTTTTTCATCGAGTTCACAGCCGAGCCCCGGTTTTTCAGGGACATGGAGATATCCGCTGCGATCGATCATCAGACGATCTTCCGGGTGCAACATGTAATCCCGTCGTTGCGGCGTCCAGGCAGGTGGATCGAATGGGAATTCCAAAAAAGGGCACTGGCTGACCGCACAGGCCAGCTGCAGGTTGGCCATCAGGCCGATGCCGTTGCTCCAGGTGTGCGGGCTAAACCAGATGCCTTTGTGCTGCACCCACCCGGCGATTTGTCTGACCCCGGTAATGCCGCCGGTCAGGACGACATCCGGTTGATACACATCCAGGGAACCGAGGGTGTTCATTTCTTTGAAATCGTGCCAGCGGCGGTTCATCTCGCCACCGGCAATACGAATTTTTGTTTTCTGGCGCAGCCGGGCCAGGCCCCGGAAATCATAATGCGGCAACGGTTCTTCAAGCCAATAGATGTTCAGGTCCTCGAGCGCTTGCGCCACCTGGCAGGCGCGCTCAAAATCCCATGGCGCCCCCGTATCCCATGGCATTTTCCAGCCCTGGTTGGCATCCACCATGATTTCCAGGCTGTCACCGACAGCTTTGCGGACAGATTCCACCACTTTAATATCTTCCCGGGGATCGGGGTGGTGGAACCTGATTTTTAAGGCCTTGAAACCCTGGTCCGAAAGTTTTTGCACGCGTTCCGCCCGCTCTTGCGGCGCCAGCATCTCGCCGCTGGAGGCATAAGCCAAAATTTTAAATTTTTGTGCATCCAGGAGTTTGGCGATCGATTGTCCGCCGGCTTTGCCCATGATGTCCCACAGCGCAATATCCAGCGGCCAGCAGCGGCCGTAATGAAAATCGATATTGTCCAATACCTGCCAGTGGCGCTCGATCTCGAACGGATCTTGTCCGATAAATAGGTGTTCATGCCCGGCCAGCCCCAGCATTGCATCTCCTGAACCGATTCCGGTAATGCCTTCGTCTGTGCTTACCCGTACAATGGTGGCAGGGAATTTCTTGCGGGGTAATGGATCCCAGGCGGCTTTAAATGGTGGATCCAGCGGCAGGAGATAGTGCTTTATTTCAATTGCGGTGATTTTCAAATTGTCTCCTTTTCAGCGGGATAACAGCTGCCGGGCGAAATCACGAATGTCTGCCGCGCTGGCGGTGTAGCAATTGTTCTCACGCATTGGTGCGTTCTCGTTTGAATGGATGGCATCCACCAGGCGGTCTAAATCATTGCGGGTCAGACCGTCCGGCTTGAGTGACATTTCGATGCCCGTGTGCCGGATAAAATCACAAAAAGTCTGTGCTCCCATCTTTGCGTGCTTCTCAACCGGCGCGTTATCGGCTTGAACACCCAATGCCAGGGCAATCTTTGAATGAATGTCCGGCGCCGCCTCAGCATTTTTTAAAAATACGACGTCCAGCGCCAATGCAGCGGCTCTGCCGTGATGAACGCCGGCAACCGTCTCCAGGGCATGTCCAATAGCATGTGCAATGCCTGTACCGGCAGCGTCGATGGCCATTCCAGCCAGAGTTGAAGCCATTAGAAGCTTACCGCGGGCATCCAAATCTCCTGGTCGGTCAATGGAATTCTTCAGGTTTTGAACCCCGAGTCTTATGGCATGCAGGCCGAATGCCTGCACCAGCGGATGACTGCTTTTAACGCTGCAGGCCTCAATTGCGTGCACCATCGCATCCAAACCGGTTGCAGCGGTCAGAGATTCGGGCACCGTCAGGGTTAATTCCGGATCAAGCATCACAAGGTCCGCAGCGAGCTCGTTTCCCCAGGCCCAGACCTTGCGATCATCCGAATTGGTGAACACGGCCGTGCGTGTGACTTCAGATCCGGTACCGGCAGTGGTGGGGAGCATGATGAGTTTTACCGTTCTTTGCGGCAGGGGATGATTCATGAGGGCATAGTGTTCTGCTCCGTGATCACCGGCTGATAGGACAGCTGCCAATTTGGCGACATCCAGGGCGGAACCGCCGCCCAGACCGATCACTGCTGCATGGCGGGCGGTTCGAATCATTTCGGCGGCCGCATCAATCGACTCTATGGAAGTCTCGCCGCTGAAGTCATTGAAAAGATCAACGTCAAACCCATTTTTTTTCAGGGAAGCCGTGACGGCGTCCGCAAGACCCGCAGCGATGACACCCGAGTCACTGATTATCAGCACGCGCTTTTCGGTGCAGATGGATATAAGTTCTTCTCCAATATTGGATGCCAGCCTGCAACCGAATTGTATTGAAGGCGTCAAACTATAAGTAAAGAATGGCGTCATAAAATCTTCCGCCTATGGTAAACCTGATGCGGGTTTTGGGACTTAATGCATCCGCTAACAGAAATACTTCTGTCCGGGTAGTGATTTGATTTTGACATATCGAGTTTCAATAGGCAATTGAATTTATGCTGTCAAAATATTCAACCCGGCCTCAGACGATTCCCGCCTGCGATCAAATACAGATTTTATCCCGTTGCTATTTGGTCCTTTCTGATATAAAGTTCAAGGTCGATTGCCTTCACCTTGATGCTCGGTCAAATAGTTAATAGTCAATTCGTCAGCGGATTCAAGATCTAGTTAATGGGTCAAGTAGTTGAGTAGTCAAATCGTCAAAAGGTTTAAATTCTATAACTAACAAATACATTAAAACAATGGAAAGACAGGATTTCGAAAATCCGGAATTTTCTTTTTTTGCCGGCATTTTGTCGGTATTTTTATGCATTATTTTCGGTTCCAATGCGGTGGCGATCAAATTGGCCTTTGCCGGAGTGGGCGTCTTTACCACTGCCGCAATTCGTTTCAGTGTTGCAGCGCTGGCCATTTTCCTGTGGGCCAGGGTAACCGGCCAAACCATTGGGCTCAAAAAAGGCCAGCTTCACCAGGTCCTGATTCTGGCAGCACTCTTTGCGATTCAATTATCGATGTTTTATTTCGGACTCAGCAAATCCAATGCCTCCCGGGGCACACTGATCGCGAATCTGCTTCCGTTCTGGGTTCTTTTTTTAGCCCATTTTTTTATTCCCGGTGATCGGATTACCCGGCGGAAATTTTTTGGTATTCTATTGGGTTTTAGCGGAGTGGTTTTCATTTTTGCTGAAAAAAAAGGCGTCACCGCTGATTTTAGACTCGGTGATATGATTATTCTTACCGCTACCGTTATCTGGGCCTGCAGCGTCATTTACCTGAAACGAATCATCGGTGCTTTCAGTGCGTTTCAGGTGACCTTTTATTCCATGGTATTTTCGGTGCCGTTTTTTTTTCTGGAGGCACTTTTATGGGATCGGCCGATGATTATTAAACTAAATCTTCAAATTATCGGCGCCGTTTTATACCAGAGTCTGGTTACGGCAGCTTTCGGGTTTTTGGCCTGGAACACGTTGCTTCAAAAATACGGGGCGGTGGCGCTGCATTCATTCATTTTTATTATGCCGATTGCCGGCGTCGCTCTGGGCGGGCTGATGCTGGGGGAACCGATTACGTTGAAGATTCTGATTGCCCTGGCGTTAATTGTGGCGGGCATTCTGGTTGTGCACCTGAAACCCCGCAAAGAAGCACCGGTATACCCGATTGGGAAAGGGATATAGGTGTCCACTTAGGTGCCAGTGTTCAGGTGTCAGAAAACAGAAGACAGAAAGCAGAGAACGGAAGACAGAAAACAGCAAACGGAAGACAGAATCTGATAATTCGCAACATCTTCAGGCTTGTATTGCTGACACCTGACACCCGAAACCCTATTTCAGATCTTGGATGGTCCGCGGAACATTATTTATGGCTTCAGAGGCTTTCAGCAAGGTTTTTTTAAGGTCATCGTATTCGGACTGGTCAATGCGTTCTTCATGCAGCAGACGGTTTAATTTGCCCAGATATCTTAAAAACATGCGATTGTAATCATTGCAAATAATTTCCAGATCCTCAAAATACTCGATAACATCCCGTTACCAGGATTTAACGGCTTTTATTTCGATGGTTTCCATTTTTTTACCCGATTAATTTTGCCGGTGTTGATCGCCCTGTGCAAATGCAATTTAGTGACGACTTTTTTATTTTGATTTGACCCATTTTTTAGATTTCTTTTTCTTTGACTGGCCGGGCGGATATTTTTGTTTGTGATACTCGTTCTTTAGATAGGGCTTGTCCGTATCCATTTCGACCACCACCGAACCACCCAGTCTGGCACGCAAATGGTTCGGCAGTTCCACACTGACACGCCAGTTGTCACCCTCCAGATAAAAATAAACTGATCTGCCGATATCAAAATAGACTGAGCATGAGGGGTAATAGCGATATTGATGTTTTGCCCGATACCCGTGGGCCGGCGCATGGGCAGGTGGTCCATTCTTTGCCACCGGCGGATGCCTGTATCCGCTTTGGTCATTCGGTCCGGAGTGCACGCTTCCGCCCATCGTCGTGCATCCATTAATGAAGATAGCAATTGAACAAATGATCAAGACCGTCATCAGCCATTTTCGACAAACGCGTTTCATGTGTTGTCTCCTCGTCCTTTATTTTGAGTGCGGGATCTTTCCATAAAGATGATTTTCCCTGCACCCTTGAATATCGGCATTTGGGAAATTTTCTTGAGGCAAATTCGATCGGTATCGGCTTTTTATTTGGCGGCTGCGTTTTTCTGGGGAATCCCGGCCTGCTGGATTGTGTTTTTGGCGGTCTGCGGGTGTTTTGGGTCAGTAAAGGCATCTACCGGCTGGTGCGATGATCCCGGCCGAAACAGCGCATGTCATCTTCCTCTTCCTGGGCTGCGGCCATAGCAGCTGCTGCGGCGCCGGCTTCAGTGGCTTTTTGCCGCAGCCGGTGCCTTCAAAGAGGCCTCATGCTTTACTTTGTGCGGCGGATATTATAAAGTTTTACTTACCTGACAGAAAGGAGAATAAAGAACATGCCCACACCCATCGTCATTAAAATCGGTGATCTTGAGCTCAAAGGAGAGTTTAACGATACGCCCGCCGGAAAGGCGGCGGCCGACGCGCTGCCATTCGAATGGAGCGGCAGCCGTTGGGGGGATGAGTTTTACGGTCCGCCGACTGTGGATTTCGGCGATCATCCCGGTGAAAAAGGTGCGGTCATGAATGTTGGTGATTTGGGCTGGCATGCGCCCAACCAATGGTTTTGCCTGTTTTTTGGACCCACGCCGGCCAGCAGCGGTGATGCCCCCGAGGCGGCGGTTCCCATTTTAACCGTTGGGGCTGTTGAGGGAGACTGGACTGCACTCGGGGAGATGGGCGGCGCGATAACGGCCAGATTGGAAAAAACATAGTCTAAAAACAATTTAGCGCTTAGCGCAGAAACACCATTGGCGCTATGTTCCTGCTGAGGAGGTATTAGTGGCACTTCATCGGTTTTCCACCGGTGGCCTTCTGAAGTTTGGCCATGTAGCGCCCCCACCAGCTTTTGGGTTTAGCGCACTCCGGCCCCATATATTTTTCAGGATTTTCCTCAAAGGCTCTACGGCAGCCTTCGGCGCAGAAATAATAATTCTGCCCCTCGATGATCGCCTTTATCTTTGCCGTCTCCGGATTTACGGACATACCACACACCGGATCGACAACAGGCTTTTTTAGTGGTTTCGATTTCATTATTAAATCTCCTTCGCAACCTTTTTTAATCGCCTTAAAACGACATTTTAAGGCTGCGTGGCGGCTTGTGCAAAATTTTTAAGTGCATTTCGTACCTTATCCAGAACCGCTTTGAATATCTCTTCTAATAATAAAACACGGTTTTGCATTGGCAACTTTTCTGCACTCATATTTTTGAAATCGCATCGACCTGTCGACTTTACAAAGCGACTGACCGTCTCCAATAAACATAGGCACGAATTTGTACGGCTTTGTGCAGGCACATGCTTTGCTAAAACTCAAGAAATCGTCATTTTTGCCGATCTTTAAGAAAGCCCCCATTTTTTAAATGAACGCATTTAACGATTGCAAAATTGGGAACAAAAAATGAAACGCGCATTTACAATCTGTTGCAGTTATAAATCTTTAGGCTTTCATGGATTGTTTTTCCTGGCTGTATTTTTTCTGATTTCGGCGTGTGCGACATCCCCAAAACAGTCACGCGTGACAACCACAGGATCAACGCATCCTTCAGCCGTCAAATCATATTTTAATGATGCTGAAATCGAGAAACGGCTGCGCCAGGAATATGGTAGATGGAAGGGAACCCGGCATCGCCTGGGGGGAACCGGCAGCCGGGGAATCGACTGTTCCGGATTTGTGAAAGCGGTTTATAAAGATGTTTTTAAGGTTGATTTGCCGCGGACCACTAAAGCGCAGGCAAGGCAGGGGCGGCCGATACCCTTTAAGGAACTGCAGGCCGGAGACCTGGTGTTTTTTAAACCACCGACTTATCCGCGTCACGTCGGGATTTATTTAGGCGGGGCCGAATTTGTGCACGCCTCCAAAAACAAAGGCGTGACGCTTTCGAAAATAGACCCAACCTACTGGAGAAAATACTATTGGACCGCGCGCCGCGTCCTATCCGCTGCTGATCGACCCTGAATCTGAAAAATTTATAACTTCTTTCGAACACACACTCTTGTCATATCCCGCAAAATGGTTTCAGGTGTCAGGTGTCAGGAAGATACTGAGACCAGATCACAGAAAACAGATGGCAACAGAAAAAAGCAGACAGTTTTCTGTCATCTAACCCCTGTCATTTGTTACCTGACACCTGACACCCGAAACCTGACATCTTTATATTTGAAAAAACAGATTGACAAGATCAAGCGGGATTAATCACCAAAAGCTTCGAGGAATGGGGGCAGCGGTATGTCTAACGCATAGGCAACGGCGCGCAATAGCTCCGCCTCTTCCACCGTCACCTTTTTGTCATGCAGCACACAGTGGGCACAGGCATCCAGGATGGCTTTTTTAACCCCCGGGGTGGCATGCGAAAACCGTTGCAGGGCCACCCGCAGCACGCTAAACGACACCTTGCCGGCCGGCAGCATGTCCCAGCCACGATTTGAAGCGTTGATATGCAATTTCGACCATCCGGAATTAAAAGCGGCCTGGGCTGCAGCTTCTTCAGGATGCCCCACGTGGGCCAGCTTTGAAAGGATATTGACGGCATCTACTGCGAGTGACTCGATGTTTTTATAAATCACTTCCCTTTTATGACGTTTGAAGGTCGCTCCCAGCCGATGCGTGATGATTTCCAGCAGCGCAAATTCAAAAAGTGAGAGTTTGGCGTCGGCCTCCACGAGGATCTGAACAAGCTCATGGAATTTTGCATACTGACGGGCGGACATCTGTCGTAAAACCGGCATGGCAAGATCCAGGATGGGAAGCCGCAACTGGGGATTGATATCTTTCAATTCGTTTTCGAGGAGCAAAATTTGTCGAATCACGTCCTCAGGCGCAACTTTTTGCAGGCTTTTGATCTGCCTGGCTTTTAAGGTCGAATCCTTTTCCAATAACAGAGCGCAGGTGACGCAGATTGACCCCAGGGTGTTGCTGAGTTCGTTTTTGACCGTTTCCGGGATTGCGGCCAAAAGCTGCCGGCTGCGGTTAAGATTTTGCGGTGTTATATTTCCCGGTCGTTTGATAACGGAGTCGGCGCCGATCACAAACCCTGCAACAGGTTGCATGGCTGCATCCAACTCAGGCTTTGGGGGTTCAGGCGCCAGTGGCGCAGGCTCTTCATCCGAGATTGTTGTGGGGATAAACTGGCCGCTGAAATCGGGTTGCAGTCGATAAATTCTGTCGGTTAATGGCGGGTGGGTGGCAAACAATGTTCGAATGGCTTTACCAAAGAACATATGACAGATTTCTCCGGCATTGGGTGATTCAATTCTGGATCCCGTCATAAATCCGCCGATTTTTTTCAGCGCCTCTGCAATTCCCCTGGGATTTCGCGTGAATTGCACCGATGAGGCATCCGCGAAAAATTCTCTCTGACGCGATACCGCTGCCTGGATCATCCTGCCGAATAATTGACCCACAAATCCGATGATCAGCAAGCCCAATCCCACCACAACAATCTGGGCCCCGCTTTTTCGGCTGCTGGATCTGGATCGCAAAATAAGATATCCAATCTGGGCAAGTACCATAATTCCGCTAAGAAAACCTATCAGGCGAATATTTAAGCGCATATCACCGTTTAGGATATGGCTGAATTCATGGGCAATGACGCCTTGAAGCTCATCACGGCTCAGTTGGGTTAAACATCCGCGGGTAATGGCCACTGCCGCATCATTGGGCGAGTAGCCGGCAGCAAAGGCGTTGATGCCTTTTTCGCGGTCAAGGATATAAACTTGAGGCACAGGGACACCGGCAGCAAGCGACATTTCTTCGACAACGTTTATCAGCCTGCGCTCATCACGATCGGTGGCAGACGCATTGATAAGTCTTCCCCCCAGGTTTTCAGCAACGGCGCTGCCGCCTTTCGCCAAGGCGATAATTTTAGCTGTGCTTGCGATAAAAATAATCAGCAGGGTGACGCTGACCACCCAGAATCCCAAACGGGGCTGGATCCAGTGAAAGTTGTTGGGGTTGAAACCCGGCTGGCGGGCGCCGTAAAAAAACATAACCATGACGGCAATCACGTAAACCGCCAATACGACAGCTACAACGGCCAGGATAAATAAACCGATTAACTGGGTGGTTTTTGTTTGTGATTTATCCTGTTCTTTAAAAAAATCCATAATTTTAGAAGTGCCTAGAGTGACTAAAATGATCTAAAGTGCCTAAAGTTATGGTTTCACTCGCGCAGCGCAGGCGCTTGTGCGGCGCTCTATCTTTTAATTACAAAAATGATAGAATTCCTCAACTTTAGGCACTTTAGATCATTTTTAACTTTAGTCATTTGTTGTTGTGAGCACTATTTATAGAAATAGAACTTATGCATCGAACATTAAATGCATTCCTTTAAATAACCCCTAAAAGGATACTTTAGGTGCTTTTCTTTCTTCGGGAGCTTCGGTGGACTCCAGCCATTGGGCCAGTGAAAAATTAAACATGCCCGCGATGATCGTATGGGGAAATTTTTCGCAGACAATATTGTAAGCGGTAATTGCGTCGTTAAAAGCCTGACGGGCGAAGGCAACCCGGTTTTCAGTCGATGTTAACTCTTCCTGCAGCTGCAGCATGTTTTCATTGGCTTTCAAATCAGGATAATTTTCAGCCAGCGCAAAAAGGCGGCCTAACGTCCCTGTCAGCAAGGTCTCGGCACTGGCCAGGTCTTTCATGGCAGCCGGATCTCCGGGATTTCCGGACGCTTTCTGGCTGGCACTTAAGGCGCTGTTTCTGGCGTTGATGACGGCCTCCAGGGTTTCGCGTTCATGCTTCATATAACCTTTGGCCGTTTCAACCAGATTGGGGATCAGGTCATAGCGGCGTTTAAGCTGGACATCGATTTGCGAAAATGAATTTTTGTAGCGGTTTCGAAGTGTAACCAGGCTGTTGTAAATAGCAGCTACAATGATAATTACCAAAAGAACGATGCCCCCGATAATAATTACTGCGGTCATTTTATCCTCCTAATTTATTGGTGACGTCTATAAATGCGCAAACGGATATTTTTACTAGTGTCATGTCCCAGAAATATTTACAAAAGTCCTAATCAATATGGTTTCAGATGTCAGTCTCCTGGTTCAAGGGTTCAACGTTCAAAGGTTCAGGGGCTAAATAGTAACAGCGATAGATTAGAAGTAATTTCGGCTGACAGAGGAGAGAAGCCTGAAGCCTGACCCGAAACCTGAAACCTGAAACCTGAAACCTGAAACCTGAAACCACTTCT
>Ga0224509_10000546_pt1 | contig 10547 bp, 10 predicted proteins | sample SF_Jan12_sed_USG_5_FD_170158 | JGI IMG/M metagenome (GOLD analysis project Ga0224509, IMG submission 170158) | Sediment microbial communities from San Francisco Bay, California, United States - SF_Jan12_sed_USGS_24 | ecosystem: Environmental > Aquatic > Marine > Sediment | place: USA... | reverse complement strand
TTTCCTCCTTCACTATCCGGGTCTTGGTTCCGAATGGATCGTTCCGGCCATTCCGGTGCACGTTGCCTTTGCCTGGTTGTGCCGACAATTGGCCAGAGAGGGGGCAGTTACTCAACTTGCAGTTCCATCCATACTCGACCAAAAAGTCCCCAATTCTCTACGAGCAAAGACGGGGGCTCTCTATGCCAGTTTTGCCACCTTTCGCTGTCCTGACGACTGCGATGAACCGGAGGAGAGTTGCACGGTGACAGGGGAGGTTCGTGAAGCTGATTTGTTTGATGTTGTTCGGAACATAGAGGTGGAGGGCTATGTAACCTTGGTGGTACGCAGCCATCAGCTGGCGCCGGGGGTGGGCGGTTACCAGTTGTCAGTTCTTTGGCGGCTCCTTGAAGAGGCGCGATCAACAGAGAAGGACATCTTGGTTGCCACTGCTTGTCGCTGCCATGGGGTGATCGATGCACTACGATGGGAGCCCACTAGGTAATAGGCACAGAGCACAACCAAGTTATTTGTTATCCGTTATTAGTTATACGGCAAAGACGATGCTGAATGACTGGGAAGTTCTGTCAGATACATCCATAGTCCAGGGCACCGAATAACGATTAACGAATAACTCCTTTGTCTCGCTCGTCTCGCCCGACCGCTCGTCCACCTCAAATGCTGTGCGCTCTGCGCTTTGCCCTTTGCGATTACCATTGACGCTCTTGATCGATGTCGCTATACTTTCGAAAAAGTCAAATAGTAAAAGGGGTTATGGGAGTGGCCGACTGCAGCGACTATATTGGGGAGGATCTATGAGCGAAACTGGACAGGCGGTGCTGGATGCGATTCGCTCTAGAAGAAGTATTAGACAATATAGCGACGACCCGGTAAGCGACGACGATGTGAGAGCTATCTTGGAGGCGGGTCGCTGGGCTCCCTCAGGATTGAACAATCAGCCATGGCGCTTTGGTGTGGTTCGGGATCCGGAATGTAAGAACACAATTTCTGAACTGACCCGCTACCGGGAGATCATTCGCAACGCTCCAGTTATTATTGCGGTCTTCTTAGATAATGATGCCGGTTATGACCGGGTCAAAGACTGCCAGTCAATAGGTGCCTGCCTGCAAAACATGTGGCTGGCCACTCACACTTTGGGTCTGGGAGGCGTCTGGATCGGTGAGATTTTGAAGAACAAAGAGAGGGTAGCTGAGATTCTTGAAACACCTGAGTCGCATGAACTCATGGCGGTTTTCGCAGTTGGACATCCGAAACATCAGCAGCAGGAATCCCAGCGGAAAGAGCTATCAGAACTCATCTTCAAAGAATTATGAAGAGAGAGTCAGGCAGTAAAGGGTGTAGGGACGGCGTATCATAGGGAGGTTCGCTCCAGCGGAGCAAGGAGGGGAGGATATGAAAATGGATGGTGGTGTTGCCAGTAAAAGTCGTTTGCTCGTCTTAATGCTTACGATTTTTCTCCTTGTTGGCGCCGGGTGTGCGGCCTGGAAAAAGTCTCAGGACACCTCTGAGGAAACTGGCGAGAAGAAAAACGAGGTTCAGGCTCCGGCTCCGGTTTACTATGACTTTGTTGATATTCTGATTCCTGCGGAACTTTCCCTGGTCAAGAAAAGCTCCTTTGTTTACAGTACACCCTCTTTTACAGCGGGCGTCCTGGTATTCGAGGGCTATGTGCAGGGAGAATCTTTGGTAAATTTCTTCACCACGAACATGCCCAAAGATGGCTGGACCCTCAAATCCAGTTTTCGCTATCGACGGGTGATACTCAGCTTCGAAAAAGAAGAACGCAGCTGCTTGGTATCTGTGGCCGAGTTTCCCCTGAAGACCAGGGTCGAGATCTGGGTAGCACCCCAATTGAGAGCAACCATGCCTTGAGAAGAAGAATTAGGCTATAGTCGGGGCAGTAATGGAGGTAAGTAGACTTAACTTACTAGGCACTAGACACCAGGAACTAAGCACTTCACACTGCTACCTGAATTATTTGTGCCTAGTAGCCCAAGAGTTGAAGACTGGCTGCCAAGACCTAAAGATCCGAGGTATGCATGACCACGCTTAAGGACCGCAAAATTTTGTTGGGAGTAACCGGCGGCATCGCCGCATACAAGGCCTTGGAGTTGACCAGGCTTTTGGCCCTGGAAGGAGCTAAGGTTCGGGTAATTATGACCCGGAGCGGTGTGGAATTCGTCCAACCTCTTTCCTTCCAGGTGCTTTCCGGCCAGCCGGTTTGCACTCATCTCTTTGATCTGGAGGCAGAATCGCGAATTGGCCACATTGAAGTGGCCACCGAGGCTGAAGTGGCCGTGATTGCGCCCGCCACCGCCAATATCATTGGCAAACTAGCCCATGGGATTGGTGATGATTACCTGACAACGGCCCTGTTGGCGTGCACAGCTCCCAAAATCATTTGCCCAGCTATGAATGTGAACATGTTTGAGAACCAGGCGGTCCAAGAGAATCTGGCCAAGCTGCGCAGTTGGGGATTTTATCAGGTTGGTCCGGATGCCGGTGACCTGGCCTGTGGTGTCCAGGGCCTCGGGAGGTTGGCGCCTGTGGATGAGATCGTGGAGAAAATTCGCCAGGTATTGACTCCGCAATCTCTTCAGGGAAAACAGGTGCTGGTAACCGCGGGTCCCACCAGGGAAGCGCTGGACCCGGTGAGACATCTGACAAACCCTTCTTCAGGAAAAATGGGCTATGCTTTGGCGAGAGTGGCGCACAGGAGGGGAGCAGATGTCACCCTGGTTAGCGGACCCACTTTTCTGACCCCGCCATCTGGGGTGAAGGAGGTTCGAGTAGCCACTGCCAAGGAGATGCACCAGGCTGTTGTTGAGAAAATGGTGCAGGTGGATGTGGTCGTGATGGCTGCGGCAGTTTCCGATTATCGCCCAAAGGTGATGGCATCCGGAAAAATAAAGAAGAGCGACGATAATGAGTCTTTAGAGTTGGAGCGAACTGAAGACATCCTCTTTCGCCTGGGGGAACTGAAAAAAAACCAGATTCTGGTTGGGTTCGCTGCAGAAACTGAAAACTTGCTGGGCAATGCCAAGGAAAAACTACAGCAGAAAAATTTGGATTTTATTGTGGCTAACGATCTCACCGTAGACGGTGCCGGGTTTGGTAGCGACACCAATGAGGTAACCATTTTGTGGCCGGGAGGCGAGGTAGAGAACCTACCTTTAGAAAGCAAAGAAGTGATTGCGGCCCACATTTGGAATCGGGTGGAACGTCTGTGGCAGACATGAGATGGTCAGTATTTGAGGTGCTTCAGAATAAATGGGCCTTACATCTATGGGTGCCTCAGAAACCTGCTATAATGGAACTCAAGAATAACCTTTACCGGGCAAGAGAAGCATGCGTTTTGCCGATCAGGACAAGAAAGCCAGTAGTGGCGGGGAGTTGGGAAGATCACCACGCCCAGATCTGGCTGAATTGGCATATTCCCTCCGCCAGCATCTCAACTATCAGGCCATAATGGGCCTGGAATGGTTGCCGTGCCAGCCGATCACCTCCATCCAGGATCTCCCGGAAACCCTTGAGCAGATTCGTGCCGACTTGGGAGAGTGTACCCGCTGTCAGCTTCACTCCAAGAGAACCCATATTGTTTTTGGAGAAGGAAACCCTTCAGCCAGAGTAGTTCTGGTTGGGGAAGGGCCAGGTCAGGAAGAGGATCGATTGGCTCGGCCCTTTGTGGGTCCTGCGGGTAGGTTGCTCGACCGTATCATCGCGGCCATGGGATGGCGGCGGGCTGAGGTCTATATTTGTAACGTGATCAAATGCAGACCGCCGAGGAACCGCGATCCCCAGGCTAACGAAATAGAGCAGTGCGGTCCCTTCCTTTGGCGTCAACTTCGAGCCATTCGACCTCAGGCGATTTTGGCCTTGGGAAGCTTTGCCGCCCAATTCTTGCTCTCCACCCAGCAGCCCATCTCCAGACTTCGCAATCGCGTTCATTATTTGGAAGGGATTCCAGTAGTTCCAACCTATCATCCTGCATATCTTCTGCGGAATCCTCTCCAGAAGCGGCAGGTCTGGGAGGATGTCCAGTTACTGCTATCACTGGTGCGGGGGGCGACTGAGGGACCAGAATAATGGGAGTCGCAGCACGACGGGGTACGAGTGCAGAGTGTCCACTTTTGATCTTGCTGGGAACAGCAAGAGGCTAATGAGAGTGTCCAGAAAGGGAAAAAATGCAGTTTGCAGCCAAGTTAGAGGTGTCCACTAAAAAATTGAACCTTTTGACTGTTCTGGCAGGATCGGTGCTTATTGTGCTGCTGTTATGTTCACTTCCCCTTTCACTGGCTGGAGACAAGCACATCAAGATCTTGCGTATCGAGGAGAGCATAAATCCTGGGACCGCAGCTTTTCTGGCGAGAGGAGCAAAGCAGGCAGTGGAAGAAGATGCGGTTCTTCTGGTGGTGGAGTTGGATACTCCAGGCGGTCTGGTTACCTCAATGAGAACCATGATAAAGACCATTATGAACGCCCCGATTCCGGTGGTGGTTTTTGTATCGCCCAGCGGCGCCCAGGCTGCTTCCGCCGGTGTTTTCGTTGTCATGGCTGCTGACATTGCTGCTATGGCCCCGGGTACAAATATAGGCGCTGCTCACCCGGTTGTGGCAGGTGGTAAAGACATGGACGAAACCATGGACACCAAGGTGGTCAATGATCTTGTTGCATTCATAAAAAGTATAGCCACCAAACGCAGCCGCAATGCCGAGTGGGCAGAGGAAGCGGTGCGAAAGAGTGTATCAATCACCGCCGAGGAGGCCTTGAAGCTCAATGTGATCGACCTGGTCGCCAAAGACGTGGATGATCTTCTGGTAAAGCTTGAAGGCTGGTCAGTTCAGACCAAAGAAGGAGAGAAGAAACTGGCACTCAAAGGACTTCCTGCAGAAACAGTAGAGGAGAATCTGCGAGATAAGATCCTCAAGACCATTAGCAATCCAAATATAGCCTATCTATTGATGCTCATCGGTATGGCCGGCCTCTATTTCGAACTCTCTCATCCTGGTGTCATTTTCCCGGGGGTCATCGGCGGCATTGCCTTGATTCTGGCCTTCTACGCTTTTCAGACCCTTTCGGTTAATTACGCTGGCGTACTTCTGATTCTCCTGGGAGCCGTTCTTTTCTTATTGGAGATCAAGGTCACCAGCTATGGTATGCTCAGCGTCGGAGGGATCATCTGCCTCACCTTGGGTTCCATTATGCTTTTCAACACCGGGACTCCAGGTTTGAGAATCTCCTGGAGCGTTTTGATTCCGGCGGTGCTCGTCATCTCTGGCTTTTTCATGACCGTGGCTTTTCTGGCTGTGCGGGCTCACATGGCCAGGCCCCGCACAGGCTACCAGGGATTGATCGGTAAGATTGCGGTGGCCAAAGAGCCTCTGGCACCGGATGGAAAAGTGTTCGTCCACGGGGAACTCTGGAATGCCACCTCCGAGGATGTCGTTCCCGTTGGCTCGAAGGTAGAGGTGATAGAGGTGGAAAATTTGTGGTTGAAAGTGCGAAAAATAGGTGATACAAAGCAGTGATTTGGTCGCCTGAGACAGGGGTTTACAGCATTTTTGCTGCCCCGACAGGAGGATGGCATGCCTTACACCATCATTTTTTTGATCGTACTTGCAGTCCTTTTTCTGGCCAGTGCGATTCGGATTTTGAACGAGTACGAGCGGGGGGTTATATTTCGCCTTGGTCGGGTTATGGACAGGGCCAAAGGACCGGGACTCATTATTCTTATTCCTGTAGTTGATAGGATGGTAAAAATCAGTCTGCGCTTGGTGGCCATGGATGTACCGCCTCAGGATGTAATCACCCGGGATAATGTATCTGTAAAGGTCAATGCAGTTATTTACTTCAGGGTGATGGATTCCATTAAAGCGGTGGTAGAAGTGGAAAATTATCTTTATGCAACCTCGCAGCTGGCTCAAACGACCTTGCGTAGTGTCTGTGGGCAAGCGGAACTGGACGAGTTGCTTTCTGACCGGGATAAGATCAATAGCCAGCTTCAAGAGATTCTGGACAAACACACCGATCCCTGGGGCGTGAAGGTGACAACTGTGGAAGTCAAGCACATCGATCTTCCCCAGGATATGCAGCGGGCCATGGCTCGTCAGGCTGAAGCCGAACGTGAGAGACGCGCCAAAGTTATCAATGCCGAAGGTGAACATCAGGCAGCAAACCGATTGGCCCAAGCGGCCGAGATAATCTCTGAGCATCCAATGGCCTTGCAGTTACGCTATCTGCAGACACTTAGAGAAGTTTCTGCAGAAAACAATTCCACCACCCTCTTTCCCATTCCGATTGATCTGTTCAGGCCTTTTTTGAAGCTAACGGAAATGATTGAAAAGAGTGAGAAGGAAGGCTCTAGCACGTGACCCTAGACGAGTCAACAGGAGGCGTGCTGGATTCTCGATACTCAAGCCCAGAAGGGCAAAGGAGTTGGGATATATGACGGAAAAGGAGCAAAAGGAGCTAAAAGAGGAAAAAGAGCCGAAAGAGAAGAAAGAAGCGAAGGGGAAAAAAGAGCCGAAAGAGGCTAAAAAGAAAAAAGAGGCAAAAGGGAAAAAAGAGCCAGAAGAGCTAGAAGAGCCGAAAGAGGCAGAAGAGCTAAAAGAGCTAGCAGAGCCAGAAGAGCTAGCAGAGCCGCAAGAGCTAGCAGAGCCGCAAGAGCTAGAAGAGCCGAAAGAGGCAGAAGAGCTAAAAGAGCCAGAAGAGCTAAAAGAGAAGAAAGAGCCAGGAGAGAAAAAAGGGTTCGAAGAAAAACCCTTGGATCGGATGACCGCCAAAGAGCTGCGAGAGGTGGCCCTGGGCCTTGAAGGGATCGTCGGCGTACATGCAATGAATAAAAGTGAGCTTCTTGCCGCCGTCAAGAAAGCCAAAGGAATTGTGGATGACAAAAAGCGGCAGACGAGCGTCGACGTACGCACCATCAAGGGAAAAATAAGGGAACTGCGTAGCCAAAAGGAGGCCATGAAGGAGGCGGGAGACAAAAAGAAAATGAAAATTTTCAGGCGGCGGATTAACCGTCTGAAGAAAAAGACCCGTCGGGTGGCCATGACAGGGTAAATTGCGCATAGCGCTGAGGGTTCAAGAACTCAAAAGTTTGGCTCAATACAATTATTTCTCACTAAAGTGCAATACTTGTTTATAGCGGGACGGGAATTGTTCGATGGATCGGCAACAGGCTCTTGATTTGCTGCACAATCATTTGAAGGCCGGAAATCTGCGAAAGCATTGTCTGGCGACGGAAGCAATAATGCGGGCACTGGCCGAGCGTCTGAATGAGCCCGTGGACCTGTGGGGTATCGCGGGTCTGTTACACGATTTAGACTTCGAAGAGACCGCCGACCAGCCCTCGGGGCATGGGCTGCGGACGGCTGACATCCTGGCAGGTAGTGATTTGCCACCTGAAGCGATCACTGCAATCAAGGCTCATAACGCAGAAGCTCTGGGCGTGGAGAGGAAGTCCACGTTCGATTTCGCTCTAACCTGTGCCGAGTCTATCACCGGTTTGGTTATAGCAACAGCCCTGGTCTATCCGGACAAGCGACTGGCAAGTGTAAAGCCCAAGTCCATTCTGAAGCGCATGAAAAAGAAAGATTTCGCCAGGCGAGTGAATCGAGATCAGATCAGGCTTTGCGAGGAAATAGGGGTACCGCTTGCCGACTTCGCGGCGCTGAGCCTGCGGGCTATGCAGGGTATAAGTGCAGAGCTTGATCTTTAGTATGAGAAGACCTTGGCTGTGGGATGCGATGGTCTCTCGGCCACGAGGTGGTTGGAATCCCTCCATTCGTTAGACTTCGACTACTTGGAAGCCACTAGCAAAAGCCTCGCGTGTAGGAGAACGATACAGTCCTGTTAGGAATTGGCTCTTTTTGACTGACCGCCGGCTGAAAGTCAAGATGAGCAGCGTGATTCTTCACCTCAAAAAACAGATTGGAACAGCGGCTGGTAACCTCGCAGCAAAGCAAGGATGATTAGGAAAATGGACGAGCGTAAGAAAAAACGACTGACTGCCGCGGTTGCCGCAGTCTACAGATACCTTAGGAGTCAAGAAGAGCAGCAACTCGCCATGGCAGCGTTGAGTCAACCAGTTTCTGCTCCCGCCCTGGGGGCGGCAGGTCTGTGGTCCGCGTCTGGCAGACAGGCAATGATGGAAATGCGCAGGTTACTTCAGCTGCGGGTAATGCGCTAGTGGACAGTATGGTTCTCTAATGTTGAGGGCTATTACCTCTGGCGCCACGGCACAACCTGCTGATTGTGATTCTTTCAGGTTAACCTTCACTGAATTGAGTGCTTGAGGAAAGAGTGAGCAGCGCTTAAGGAGAGACTAAGAGGAGAGGATTATGGCAGACAAGCACACGAAACTTACGGCTGGACTGGTGGAGGAAAAGGTAAAGGTGACCAATCCGGTCAAGATTCAAGATTTAACCTTTCGGGATGCGCACCAGTCCATTTTTGCCACCAGAGGGCGCACCGAAGACATGATACCTATAGCGGAGGAGATGAACGAGATTGGCTTTTGGGCCATGGGCGTGTGGGGTGGTGCAACCTTTGACACCATGCATCGCTTCCTCGGAGAGGATCCGTGGGAAAGGCCGCGGACACTAAAAAAATATCTCAAAGACACGCCGTTGCAGATGTTGCTCCGGGGACAGAATCTGGTGGGCTATCGCAACTATGCCGACGATGTTGCCGAGATATTCGTGGAGCGGGCAGCGGAAAACGGCATCGAAGTATTCAGGGTCTTTGATGCTGTGAATGATTTACGCAATTTTGAGACGGTTGTGCCTATTATTAAAAAAATGGGCATGCACTTCCAGGGCGCTATCTGTTACTCCCTCACAGAGCCAAGAATGGGCGGGGATGTCTATAATACCGACTATTACGTTAAGAAGGCGAAAGAGTTGGAGGACATGGGGGCAGACACGGTGTGTATCAAGGATATGGCGGGTCTTGTCTCGCCCTACGATGTCTACATGCTGATTAAAGACCTCAAAAAGGACATAAAGGTACCGATTCATCTCCACAGCCACTTCACTTCAGGCCAATCCTGCATGGCCCTGTTGAAGGCCATAGAGGCTGGAGTGGATATTGTTGACACCGTGTTGTCACCCTGGGGCTATCGGACCTCACACCCGGCTTTGGAACCATTGGTGATGACCCTGAAGGGAACGAGTCGGGATACGGGCTTTGACATCAAGAAGTTGGCTGAGCTTTCTGAGTACATCGAAAAAATTTCTCCCAAGTATAGACATCTTTTAGACGACACCAAGCTCTCGGTAATAGACATCAATGTGCTTTTGCATCAGACTCCAGGAGGGATGCTCTCCAACCTGGTCAACCAGCTGCGAGATATGGATGCCCTGGATCGTATCGATGAGGTCTTTGCCGAATTGCCGCGGGTACGCAAAGAATTGGGTCAGGTACCCCTGGTTACTCCTACCAGCCAGATCGTTGGTATTCAGACGGTTAACAATGTTCTTTTCGATACCGAGGATGAGCGTTACAAGATGATCACCGCTCAAGTGAAGGATCTCTGTTACGGTTTGTACGGAGAAACGCCTGTACCCATTGATCCTGAGGTGCGAAAGAAGGCCTTGAAGGGCTATGAGCGTGGGGAAAAGCCCATTACAGTGAGACCGGCAGATGTGTTGGAACCAGAGTTGGATAAAGCCAAGGCCATGGCCGGAGATCTGGCCAAAGACATTGATGATTTGCTGATCGTGGCCCTTTATCCCACCACCGGTGTTCGTTTCTTGAAGTGGAAATATAACCTGGAAGAAGTCCCCGAAGAAGTAAAGCCCAAAACTCTGGAGCAGGCAAAGGAAGGGGACCGTCTCATTGCTCTGGCCAAGGCCGGCAAGCTGGTGGAGAAGGTGGAAAAACCGGCACCGGAGAAGAGTCCGGGACTTCGGGCCTTCAATGTATTTGTGGATGGTGACTATTTCGAGGTGGAAGTGGATGAAGTGGGGGGTGCACCTGTGGTGACGGCGGTGACGCCCATGATGCCGCAAGCGGCGGTAGCCCCAGCTCCCGTCGCTGCGCCTGCAGCTCCCGCGCCAGCTCCTGCGGCAGCACCCGCTCCAAAGCCGGTTGTGGAAGGAGGCACCTCAATTGAGGCGCCCATGCCGGGGATGGTCATTCGCTATGAGGTCAAGGAAGGTGATTCGGTAAATGAAGGAGACGTGGTCCTCATTCTCGAGGCCATGAAGATGGAGAACTCCATTACTGCACCCGTTTCCGGGACGGTTCTTTCCATACCTTTCAAAAACGGCGATTCGGTGCAAAAAGGGAATACCCTTGCTGTCATCGGTTAAAAGTTGCCTAGGTTATTGAAGGGGCGGACTCCACCTTGGGTTCGCCCCTTTCTAAATTATAAGTACCGGGGGATTACCCAAAGAGGTACAGAGATAGTTTAAAGCTGAAATAGCAGGAATTAAGGGATTTAGGGATTCAGGAATTTTGGAATTATCGGGCTGGAAGATACCTATTCCCAAGGTTCTCGTAATTGTGAATTCCTCAATTCCTCAAGATGTTTCATATTTCGA
>Ga0224509_10000545_pt1 | contig 10548 bp, 7 predicted proteins | sample SF_Jan12_sed_USG_5_FD_170158 | JGI IMG/M metagenome (GOLD analysis project Ga0224509, IMG submission 170158) | Sediment microbial communities from San Francisco Bay, California, United States - SF_Jan12_sed_USGS_24 | ecosystem: Environmental > Aquatic > Marine > Sediment | place: USA: California... | reverse complement strand
ACCGGCGGCGGCGTTTCAATCGGTGCAGGACGCGGCGGCGCCACGGCGGGAGTATCGAGCTTGCCGAGCAGGTCTGTCAGCAACGAATCCCCGAACCTGTCGAACGCGAGAAGCGCAACGACCCCAGAAAACACGGCCACTGCGACGATCAGCGCCAACACGCCGACCGAAAGTCTGCGCGGCTCGGCAGTTGCTGCGGCGGCAGGCGGTGGAACGGAAGGAACCGAAATCAACTCGTCCGGTTCAGCAGGGAGACCCGAGAACGACCCGAGTGGGGGCGACGATTGGAACACGCCCACCGGACCGAGCGGCGCAGGCGGTTGCGACATCTCAGCAAGGTCGCCGGGCAAGTCCGTCTCGGGCTGCAACGCATCGGCAAGCGGCGCGAACTCTTCAAGCGCATCCTGCCCCACTGCCGTAGCGGCAGGCGGCGTGGCCGGCGGAGTCGGTTCGGCATCCGAGCTGCGGGAGTCGACGAACGGCGGCATCGACGAAAACGAGGTCCGTGACGGTGGGCCCGAGTGGCGGCGCTCGTACAGCAGGGCCATGAGCTCCGGAACGGTCGCGAGCGGGCGCCACTCTTCAAACCCTTCACGCCAAACCAGCGTGTATTCGCTCACGGCACTCGCATCGATCTTGTGCGCCATCTCCTCGAGCCGAATGGGACCCACAGGAACGTCGTTGATCGAGACGTGCCACTCGGGGACGTCGCTGATGCCCGCCATCGGAGCGGACGGAACCGGTGGCGCCAAGCCTGGATGCTGACCCACGAGGGCACTGCTCGCGGCGGCCGGAGCGGACGACAGCTTCCGCGATGCGGCAGACGAACGACGCGGTGGCATCGACGACGAACGTCGACGCACCGGTGATGACGGCCGGCGCGCACGCGCGGTCGGCGCCTCATGCCCGAACGACGATGCGGGTTCGGACTTTCGCGTCACTTCGTCGAAGCCGTACGCGGCGCCCGCCGGAACGGTAACATCGGGATCGCCTTCCCGGCCGTCGATCAGGATCTTGTGATTGCACTTGCGGCACGGGAAACGCACGACACGACCCCGAACCTTCTCGTCGGAGATCCTGTACTTGGCGTGGCAGCTATCACACTCGAATCGCATTGGTTTCATTACTTGTGGGCAAGCACACTCACTTGCGCCGTTTCCAGCTTGGCATCCACAGGATCGTAGCGCGAATTGGTGTACTTATTCAATATGAACGCAAATTTTCACATGCCTGAAAGCACGTAATAGCGGTTCTGAATGTTGTCGTAGAGCAGCACGAGGCGGTTCTCGCCTATCCGACGGGACCAGCGCTGATCCTCTTCATCGTACGCGATTCGGAAGCTCGCGCTGTATCGGTAGGCAATCAGCACACGGTCCATTTCCCTAGTGATCGTGCGGTATTTGATCTCGTAGCGGACATCGGTGACCCGCTCCCGCCAGCGGGCGAGCTTCTTCTGAAGGGCCCGATAGTCGAGGTCATCATCACCCGTAGGGGTGCCATTGTCGTCCAGGTACTGAGGGTGCGCCATCGCTAGAAGGGCCCCGACATCCCGCGACTCCACCGCATTTCGGTAGTTCTCCATGAAGGTGATGACCGCCCGGTTTTCGGGAGTGTCCTTCACGGTCGTATTTGGGATGTTCTTCTGACAGCCCACGGCCGCGAAAAGAGAGGCACACAACGCCACGGCGGTTAGGGCTCTACGCATACAGCACATCACGGGATCAACGCTCCTCTTCCCCACAGCATTCCGGATTATCCATCGGCGGCTACTGAATCCCATAATCTTTGATCTTGTAAAGGAGAGCGCGGTGGCTGATTTCGAGGAGCTTGGAGGCCGCGGTCCGGTTACCCCCCGTCTTTTCGAGAGCCCGCCGAATCAGGGTTTCCTCCATAAATCGGGCGGTTTTCTTGATGGAGAGCTCCCCGTTCGAGAGGCTGGCGGCCACCGGATCGGCGGGCTCTCGCATCCGCTCCGGTAAATCGCCGACCGTGATCAGATCCCCCTCCGCAAGAACGACCGCACGCTCAATGGTGTTTTCCAGCTCGCGCACATTGCCGGGCCAGGGGTAGTTGAGCAGTAGCTTGCGGGCGTGCGGGTCGAGCTCGCGGATCTTCGTGCCTAGCCGACCGTTGTTTCGTTCGATGAAGTGCTCGACCAGCAACATGATGTCGTCGCGCCGGTCACGCAGTGGCGGGACGTTGAGCTGAAGGACGTTCAATCGATAGTAGAGGTCTTCACGGAAGCGGTTCTCTTCCACTTCGCGTCGGAGATCGCGCACGGTCGCCGCCACCACACGCACGTCCACCTCTTGGTCGCGGGTTGCGCCGAGCGGGCGGACGCATCCTTCCTGCAGGACCCGGAGCAGCTTCACTTGCAACGTCAGCGGAAGCTCACCGATCTCGTCGAGGAAGAGCGTGCCTTGATCCGCCTCTGCGAACAGCCCCTTCTTATCCGCATGCGCGTCGGTGAACGCCCCTCTCTTGTGGCCAAAAAGCTCGCTCTCGAGAAGCGTTTCCGGGATCGCACCGCAGTTGAGCGGGATGAACGGTTTGTTCTTGCGGGAGCTACCGGAATGAAGGGCACGTGCGACGAGCTCTTTGCCCGTGCCGCTCTCGCCCTGAATCAACACCGTCGTTTTGTAATCGGCAACCTTGCCGATCGTAGAGAATACTTTGTTGATCGCCTCGCTCTTGCCAAGGATGCCGTGAACGGTCTGCTCCTTGCGCATGGCTTCCTTGAGAGCCCGATTCTCACGGCGAAGCGATTCACGCTCCTCGGCCTTGGTGAGCGCGATCAAGACTTCGTCTTGTTTGAAGGGCTTCGAGATGTAGTCATAGGCGCCAACCTTCATGGCTTCGATCGCGAGATCCACCGAGCCGTACGCACTCATCAAGATCACCGTCGCCAGGGACGAGCGAGCCTTGAGCTCTGCGCAAAGCTCGAGGCCGGTCATGCCGCTCATTCGGACGTCGGCGAGAACGAAGTCGGGGTCGAAGCGCTCGAGTTGCTCCAAGGCGGTCTCGGCGCTTTCGGCGGCTTCGACTTGATAATTGTGCTTTTTGAGCAGCGTGCGGAGCACGACCCGGATGTTTTCTTCGTCGTCGACGACCAGGACACGGCGCATGGACTTAACCCTATACTTTCTGCATAGCAGAAGGCCAGGGATGAAAAAAATTTCATGATCCTGGGCGGATAGGACGAGGCCTGCTGTAAAGTTCTCGCTCGATTGGCTTTAATGCGCCCTAGTGGGTATGATTTCGCTGTTCGGGTAGGGGGAGAAGACATGAAGATCCGCTTTGCTTTTTTACTCATGGTGGTGGGGCTCGTCGCGACCGTTAGCAGCTGTACGCAACGGTCACTGGACGCGCTCAATCCATGCACGATTAACGGCGTCGTCCAGAACGTTCCGGTCAACCCGCAGCGCGCGCTGGACCTGCTGGTCGTCATCGACGACTCGGCCTCGATGAAGGACGAGCAAGCGAAGCTTGCCCTGCAGGTGCCACGGCTTGTCGAGCTCTTGCTCAGCGGTGGCGAGTCGGAGCCGACGGCGGTCGGTACGTTCCCGGCTATCGAAAGCCTTCACGTCGGAGTCATCACCCCCGACCTCGGCCACTCCACCGTACCTCCCCACAGCTTCATCGCGGGCCCTGACGCTTCAGCTGATTTCTTTCCGACAGACGATTGCATGCGAATGGGCGGAGCCGGCAAGGCGGGCTCCATGCAGGTCGCCGGATATCAGGGGGACCCGCGTGTCGCGTGTGAAGCGCAGACCCCACCCGATGGCACGTTCTATCTCAACTACAATACCGGCGACGATCCCGTCGCCTTGGTGAACGACGTGACGTGCATCACTGGCCAGGGCACCGATGGCATGTGGGGTTGTGGCTTCGAACAGCAGCTCGAAAGCATCGTGGCTTCCGATCGAAGCACGGTGAATGTAGGGTTCAACCGAGATGGTGCGTTGCTTGCCGTCATCTTGATCACCGACGAGGACGACTGCTCGACGACCGACCCGCGCGTCTTCGACATCGGGTTCATCGGGACCGAAACCACCGAGGAACGTCCAAGCAATCCGCTGGTGGGACCGACTACCTCGAGGGGCGAACCTCAATTCAACCTGCGCTGCTCGGCGCATAGTGATCAGCTCCGTGCGGTCGAGGACTACGTCAGCGGCATCGCGTCGCTCAAGCCGGACCCGAGCCAGGTGGTGTTTGCCGCGATCACGGGCATTCCCATGGATGCCACGCTCGACCGCGACGAGTTCGACACCGACGAAGACCGCTACGCCGCGATCCTCGACCACGGCGCAATGGCGGAGATTCCCAACCCGGCCGATGATGATGACCGAGATCAGCAACTCACGCCGGCCTGCACAGCATCAGATGCATCGGGCTCGGCTGCTCCGGGTCGCCGAATTGTCGAAACGATGAAGGGCCTTGCCGAAAGCAACACCGGCGTGGGCACCGTGGTCGAATCGATTTGCGCCGAGGACTACGCGCCTGCGCTCGACGAGATCGTCGACCGCATCGCAGCAGCGCTACGCCAGCTTTGCCTGCCGCGTCCGCTCAACCGCAACTCCATAGACCAGGTGGGTTGTGAGGTGCGCGAGGTGCAACCCGACGGTGGGACTTGCGCAGAAGCGGCGAGCCGAGGCCGAGAAGAAGTGGCTGTCGGCACCGAGGACGGGCGCGAGGTGTGCCGCGTCACGCAGCTTCCGAGTGACCCCAGCGCGGGCATACCGGCGGGTCTTGGGTGGTTCTACGACGACTTCACACAGGAAACGCTCGACGCCTGCACGTTCAATCCCCAGCAGCAGCGCGTGAGCTTCACCGAAGACGCAGCTCCTGTTGCCGGTGCACGCATTCGCTTCGAGTGCTTGCAGGCTGCGCCGCCCGACACCCAGGACGTGGGTTGGCCCTGCACCGGCGACGTCTGCGATGCGGCGAGTGACAACACTGGAACTGCATGCACCACCGACGGCGACTGCCCGAACGGTGCGTGCGAGTCGATGTGCGACCCCAACCCCGACAATTGCCTCGCTGGGGAATCGTTGGCGGCGTGCGAGACGCGAATCCTCGAGGAGCGCTACGACCGCGATAACTTGAAACTCACGTGCGACGGCGACACCAACACCTGCCAGCTGTCGTGCCAAACCAACGTCGAATGCCCAGGCGGCTTCGCCTGCTACGACGCAAGCGGCGACGGCAAGAGCTACTGCGTAAACCCAACCTGCAGCCTCAACTAGTGTGCGGATCTTTTTCCTTGTGTTCGGCTTACGTCCTCGTCGCTCCGCTGCGAGGCACATGAGTGCCTCTCACTGCGCTCCGGCGGGCGCGCTCGACCACAAGAAAAAATCTCTCGCACACTAGGTTTCTGGATCAAACACTAGTCGCAAGTCAGTGCCAGGGTCGGTCGACGGCGGGCTTGAAGAGGCGGAGGAAGCCGACTAGGTCGAGGGCGCTTCCGTCGAACCTCACGTCGCCGGAGGCGAACGCTTTGACTGGGTTGCGGAGGCCGAGGACGAGCTCGCGCCAGACGGCCGAGTCGGCGGTTATGGTGAGGTCCGGATTCTTGGGGAAGCTCTCTTTGAACTCGGCTACGCCGCGGCGGATGTGGATGCCGTAGCCTTCGTCCACGTCGGGGAAGCGAAAGCCGACGAGCATGTCCTTGTTCGCGCTCTTCTCGTAGATGAGGTTGGCCGGCATCGCGGCCACGAACCGGCCGATGGGGACCGTGGCGACAAAGGAAAGCGCGTTTTCCGGCCTGGTGTGGTCGCGAATCTCCACCTTGCCTTCGAGCTCGAGTGCCTGCGTGAGGTAGTAGTTGCGCGCGTTGGCGTTGAGCTGACGGCGGCCGAGCGCGCGAAGGGCGTCGGCTTTGATCTGCTTCGCCTTCGCAGAGCTTGGGTCGAGTCGAATCAAGTGCGTCGCCAACTCGGCGGCCCACTCGTACTGTTCCTGATCGACCGCTCGACGCGCAGCGCGCGCCAAACCCTCTTCGCCGCCCGCCAGAGATGCCATGCCTTCCGCTCGCCGATCTGGATTCGCGGGCTCCAATGCGGCCCCGTCGCCGTCGAACCAGCCTAGGTAGCCATTGAAGACACCACGCACGGACCACTCGACCTTCCCGTAGACCTCCTGCAGGAACGGGTGCTCCGCCAGGTGCGGCGGGAGCTTCACGACCTCGACCAGCTCGTCCGGTGTGAGACCCTGATTGATGCCGCGAATCGTTTGGTCGTGCACGAACTGGATCGCGTCGCGGTACGCAGTGAGCGTTTCGTAGACTTGCTTCTCGCCGGAGATCGCACGCGTGTGGCTCGGCACCAGATGCGTCGGCCGTAACGCACGCATCTTGTCGATGCTGTACGCCCAGGCGAGCACGTCGCGGTAGAGCGTCCCGCGAATGGAGTAGAGGTTCGGGAAAGCTTTGTAGATGTTGTCTCCGGGCAACAAGACGCCGCGTTCCGGAAGCCAGACGAAGAGCTGATCGTTCGTCTCGCCGGGTGCGTGCACGAGCTCGGTCTTCACACCGCAGATCTCGGTCTCGAGCTGGTCCGAGAATGTCTTGTTGGGACGAATCAGCCCAAGGGTCATATCCGGGTCGAGGGTCTCGACGAACGGGCCGAGCCCGACGTTGTCCATGCGATCCGGGCCTGGTGTCCTCAGATAGCTCCCGAACATTCGGGCGCTTCGCCGGCGGAGGACGGGTCGCAGGACGTTGGCCATTCGATTGATGTAGTAGTTCGTGGTGTCGTGCGCGTAGACATCGACCTTGCCGTCCGGCGCGAACGCCAACCCGCCCATCACGTGATCGGCGTGGTTGTGCGTGTAGATCAGCGCTCCAATGGGCTTCTGCGTGATCTTGCCGAACTCGGCTTTCACCTCAGCAGCGCTTTCCATCGAACCCATGACATCGACGATGAACACGCACTCATCGCCTTCGACCATGATCGAGTTGGCGATGCCAAATCCGACCGCCTGATACACGCCATCGGTCACCTCGTATACCTCCCGCCGGAACTCCTCGCTCAAGCGTTCGAGCGCAGCGCTCACCTCCGAGTCGAGCTCGACCGGAGCGGACTCCTCGGGCTTCTGTGGTTGTTGACACGCGAGGAACAAGCACGTCGACGCTAGGGCAATGGTGCGGAGGAGCATGGACGCTATGGTGTCACGGATTGAGCGAAAGCGGATGAGCCTCGTGGCGTTTCATGTCATCGTGGCGCTGCTCTCATGACTGACCGACGACTAGAAGCAGTCCAGGCTTTGCGCCTCCTGACGCAAGCGCTGGGAGGCCAGATTTCGATTCCCCTGTCCTTCATTCGCAGCCGCCTAACGCCCCTTTCCGGGAAGGTCGCCCTCGACATCGAGCCGGTGAGCCCGGGTCTTCGCCTCTCGGGTGAAGCACAGGCCCTAGGCGCGCCGATTGCGTTTGCAGCCCGCATTGACGCCGACGGAGTGAAGGTCGAAGGCGAGCGACGCCTCGTTCGGATCCGCCTGAGCGAGGTGGAGCTCTCGACCGGCGAGGACGCGCCGGGGCCCCTGGCGGATGCGATTCGCACGGGCATGATTGACACCGAGCGTCCGGCGACCTTGATCGGCAACATGGTGTCGCTCCCGGACATGATCGTCGAAGCAGCGGGTCAGGAAGTCGTCATCGATCTTATGAAGGTGCCAGCCATCGAAAGCGACGAGATGCTGCGCGCGGCGCTGGCTGCTGCGACCAGCTATCTCTGTGTCACCGGCATCCGTATTTCAGACGACGCCATCGACCTTCAGCTCGGACTCTTGCCAGGCGGCATGAAGGAAGCGGCGCTCAGCACGGCGCGTGCGGCCCTGATCCCGGCGGTGCGCTTCTTGTGGCCGGAAGGAAGGAAGCGATGAGCGGACTCGGCAACTTCAATCCATTGAGCCGAGCGTCCTTCGCCTCGCGCGAGCAGGAGTTCCACGACATCGCGATTCGCGGAGTCGATGGCTACGACAACTTCGGCGACCCGAGCTACCTCGAAGGGATGCGGCGCCTGCTCTACTCGTACGACCACGAAGCGCGCCTGCACACGACGGGCAAGATGACCGCCGTCTATCAAACGGTGGGATTGCTCGCGAGCAGGTTGCACACCGAGCGTTGGTTCGAAATGCGTCCTGATTCGGCCAATGTCGTGATCGAACGGCCGATCATCATCACCGGCATGGTGCGTACCGGAAGCACCGCCCTGCACTACCTGATGGGCTCGAACCCGGACATGCAGTGCTTGCAATACTGGCTCGCACTTCATCCGCAGCCCCGCCCTCCCCGCGCTTACTGGGAAGCAGCAACCGACTTCCAGCACGCCCGCATCGAGCTCGACCTGATGTACCAGGCGGGCAAGAGCATGCTCGAAGCGATTCACTTCATGATGCCGCACGGCCCGGACGAGTCGGGTCGCGTTCTCGGCCAGAACTTCAGTGACGACCGCTTCGAGGTCGTGTCGACCGTGCCGACATACTCGGACTGGTACATCAATACCGTTCACCGCGAGACCTACCAACGCCACAAGCGCATCATGCAACTCATCGGCTCGTACGAGCCGTACAAGCGCTGGCTTCTCAAGTACCCGGTGCACATGCGCAACCTCGATGCGCTGCTGGACGCCTATCCCGACGCGTGCATCATTTGGACGCATCGGGACCCAGCGGACATCTTGCCTTCGTACGTGAGCCTGTGCGCGCACTTCCGCTCGCTGTTCGAAAAGGACCTGGACCGCCCACAGATCGCGATCGAGCAGAAGGAAGCTTGGGCGCGCGCAGTCGAGAACGGGATGCGGCTGCGCAAGGGGCGCGAGCATCAGTTCCACGACATCTACTTCAATGACTTCATGGCCGACCCGATTGGCGAGGTCGCCAAAGCATACGAGCACTTTGACCAGCCGTTTTCCGAGCGCGCAAAAACAGCCCTCAGCGCCTGGCGTGAGGCGAACAAGCCGGGGCAGTTCGGCACGCACAACTACACCCGGGACGATTTCGGGCAGTCGCGCGAGCAGATCCACGAGCGCTACGCGGAGTACCTCGAGCAATACCCGCGGGTCCTCGAAAAGCGAAAGCAGAGCGCCGCATGATCGAACGAAGCGACAAAGAGCGGGCGCTCATCGCGGACGCCGAACGGCTGTTTCCGACGTCCACGCGCTGCCTGACTTTCGACAAAGACCTCAACTTCTGCGTAGGCAAGGCCAAGGGCAGCCACATCTGGGACGTGAGCGGGAACGAGTACATCGACTACTTACTTGGCTCGGGGCCTCATGTGCTCGGGCACGCGCACCCGGCGGTTCTCGAAGCCCTTCGAACGGTGCCTGAAGGCGGCACTTCGCACCTGATCATCAACGAGCACGCGGTGAGGCTCGGCGAGAAGATCATCGAGCACGTGCCCTGCGCCGAAATGCTGAGCCTGCACAGCAGCGGAAGTGAAGCGACCTTCTTTGCGATGCGCTTGGCGCGCGTCTATCGCAAGCGCGACAAAATCCTGAAATTCGAAGGCGCGTACCACGGGATGAACGACTACGCGATGATGAGCAATCAGTGGACGATGGGCTCACCGCCGTACCCTAAGGCCGTCCCCAACACCCACGGGATTCCGCGCGCACTCAATGACGAGGTCCTGATTGCGCCGTTCAATGACCTCGAAGCCACGGCAGCGATCATCGCGAAGCACCGAGACGAGCTCGCCGGCGTCATCATCGAGCCCGTGCAGCGCACCTTCGAGCCGAAGCCTGGCTTCCTTCAAGGGGTGCGCGAAGTGACGGCCAACTTCGACATCCCGCTGATCTTCGACGAGGTCGTCACAGGCTTCCGGATGGGCCTCGGAGGCGCGCAAGGGGTGTACGGCGTCACGCCTGACCTGTGCGCGATCGGAAAAGCGATCAGCGGCGGGCTGCCACTCGGCGTTCTTTGCGGACGCGAAGACATCATGGCGATCGCCAACCCGAAACGGCGGCTTCAAATGCTGCCCTACTCGATGCAGACCGGCACATTCTCCTCGAACCCGGTCTGTGCGAGCGTGGCCGTGGCACTGATCGAAGAGCTCGAAAAGCCCGGCGTTTACCAGCGTTTGGAAGAGGTCGGGCGGAGGGTCAGCGAAGGCCTGCGCGATGCGATCGCCCATGCGGGCATCGAAGCCTCGGTCACGGGCGTACCAAGCGTGTTCGAGATCTGGTTCACCAAGGACGAGCCCTACGATCACCAGTCGTCTAAGGGTTCCGACTTCTACAAGAACATCCGCTTCTCGGATCTTCTGTTGCAGCAGGGCGTGCTGAAGGCCGCCGAGAAGTTTTTCATCTCGGCAGTCCACACCGACGAAGACATCGAGCGCACCATCGAAGCGTTTCATGTGGCCCTCGAACAGCTTGCCAAGGAGATCTCATGAAGCGGGTTCTCGTCACCGGCGCCTGCGGGAACATCGGCGCAAACGTCGTCGACCTTCTCGTGGAGCGAGGTTATTCGGTTCGGGCGATCGATTTGGACACGTCCGGAGGTCGCAAGGTGGCTTCGCGCTGGGGCGATCGCGTCGAGATGCACTTC
>Ga0224509_10000544_pt1 | contig 10560 bp, 10 predicted proteins | sample SF_Jan12_sed_USG_5_FD_170158 | JGI IMG/M metagenome (GOLD analysis project Ga0224509, IMG submission 170158) | Sediment microbial communities from San Francisco Bay, California, United States - SF_Jan12_sed_USGS_24 | ecosystem: Environmental > Aquatic > Marine > Sediment | place: USA... | reverse complement strand
CCGGTCGAGAACATAGACCTCGGGAACCGGCACACCGGACGCGATGGCCATCTCCTCGACGACATTCAGCAGGCGGCGCTCCTAGAGCTTGGTCGAGTCGGGGTCCACCTTGCGCCCGCCAAGACTCAGAGCCACGGCGGGGCCGCCGTCTCGTAGCTGGGCGATCTTGTACAGCGACCCCAAACCGACCACGGTCGCGGTGCTGCCGACTGCGAAGAGCAACACGCCGGGGTCCCAGAACGATAGGGCGAGCTTACCCACGTTGTCGTAGTCGCCGGTGACGTACGCAACGCCTGCCGCGTCAGTCGCGCCCGCAGTGTAGAAGATCATCGCGAGGAAGTAGACCGCCACGACGACACCAACCACAGCCGCCGCGAAAAGAAGCACCAACCGAAGAGTGCGCTTACGCGCAAGGGCCTGCTCCTCGAAAAAGTCCATGCCTCAGAACTGAACTTGGACCGGAGCTCGCTCGGCGTCGACCTCGACCTCGAAGAACTCGGCGCGCTGGAACCCGAACATGCTGGCCACCAGATTCGACGGCACCATCTCGCACTTGTTGTTGTAGCGCATCACGGAGTCGTTGTAGGACTGCCTTGCGAACGCGATCTTGTTCTCGGTCGTCGAGAGCTCCTCGGAGAGTTGCATCATGTTTTGATTCGATTTGAGGTCGGGGTATGCCTCGGAGAGCGCGAAGAAGCGGCCCAGTACACCGCTGAGCCCAGCCTCTGCGCTCGCGAGGCCCTGCATCGCTTGCGGATCGCCGGGATCGGCAGCCGCACGTGTCCGGGCTCCCTCTGCGGAGTTTCGAGCTGCGATCACAGCCTCCAGCGTCTCACGCTCATGCGCCAAGAACCCCTTGGCGGTTTCGACCAGGTTGGGAATCAAATCGTGCCGCCGCTTGAGTTGCACGTCGATCTGGGCGAACGCGTTCTTGAAGCGGTTCCGAAGGTTGACGAGGCCGTTGTAGATGCCTGCAAACCAGGCGATGAGCACGACAGCAAGCACCAGCAGACCGAGCAACCAACCCATCGCAACCTCCCCTGCCTTCAAAAGGCGCTTCCAGTGTAAGTGCCGGCCCCTATAAACTCAAATCCAGATGGAGTCGGAACAGACGGTCCTGGTCACGGGCGCTAGCACAGGCATTGGCCTCGCCATGGCACGCGCTTTGATGGGTACGAAGTACCGGGTGTTTCTGACGGGGCGGCAAAGCTCCCTCCCGCGGTTCGATGTCCACGCGATCGGCGAGTCGAAAAACGTTCGGATTCGGCCCCTCGATGTCACCAATGATGAAGAGCGCGAAGCCCTCATCGCAGAGGCCGAGCGCGACTGGGGCGGCATCGACATCCTGATCAACAACGCCGGCGTCTCCTACCGCGCAGTGGTGGAGCACGTCGAAGAGCGCGAACGCCTCGCGCAGATGGACGTGAACTTCCGCTCGCCCATGGAGCTCATCCGCCTCGTGCTCCCAGGGATGCGAGCGAAGCGAGCTGGCCGCATCATCACGGTCAGCTCGGTCGGCGGAATGATGGCGATGCCGACGATGGCGGCGTACAGCGCTTCGAAGTTCGCACTCGAAGGAGCCCACGAGGCGCTTTGGTACGAAGTTCGGCCTTGGGGAATTCGTGTCAGCTTGGTGCAACCAGGCTTTGTCCACTCCGACGGCTTCCAAAAGGTCAGGTACACGCCCAAGAGCGGCCGGTCGGAACACGAGCTCGCCGAGCCCTATCACGAGCACTACGTGAACATGGCGCCCTTCATCGAGAAGGTGATGAAGTCGTCACGCGCCACGCCGCAATCGGTTGCCAATGTCGTCCTCAAAACGATGCGCCGAAAGCACCCCCCGCTGCGCGTACCGGCGACACGCGACGCGCTCGGCTTCTCCGTGCTTCGCCGGATCCTGCCTCGGAGCACGTACCATTGGCTTCTGTACAAGATGCTCCCCCGCGTCGACACGTGGGGCCCGTCGCCAACGCGCGTGTCGTCACTGCGACCGCCGTCCGATCACAATCCCTGATCACTTCGAATGGCGAGCGAGGTACTTCTTCTTCTCTCGCTCACCCTTTCGCTCCAGCATCGGCACCAAGAGCTTCCGCACAGCGGGAACGAGATAGGTAAGCGTCGCAATCTTTCCGCTCAGCGCAGGCTTCGTGCGCTCTCTCCGGCCATCCGCAGCGGAGGCGAGCACCAAGTCCGCGATTTCGTCCGCGGTGCTCATCGGCTGAGAAAACACTAGCGGGGGAACCGTGTCGACCACACTTTCGTCGAGGATGAACCCTGTCTCCACGGGACCGGGGCTCACGACACAGATGCGGACATTGGTATTCCGAAGCTCCTCGGCAACCGCGAACGAAAAAATGCGAAGACCGAACTTCGTTGTCGAATAGGTCGCTTCGTCATCGAGCGGGAAACGCCCCGCGAGGGATGCCACATTGACGACCGTCCCCGAGTCTTGGGCACGCATCGTCGGTAATGCGAGCCGGGTGAGCACCATCGGCGCTCGGAGATTGACGTTGAGAATCTGGAGCATTTCATCGGTGGGAAGCTCTTCGAGCGGCCCTCTCGAATTGCGGGCGGCATTGTTGACCAGGACGTCGATTGTTCCGAAACGCGACTTCGCTTCTTCGAGAAGTCGCCCACAAGCGTCCAAGTCTGAAACGTCGGTTGGCACGGCATGCGCAACGTCAGCCCCGAGCTCATCAGCCAGCCGCCGCAGAGGCTCAGCGCTGCGGGCCGCGAGCACGACTCGCGCACCTTCCGCGACGAACTTCCGTGCGCACGACTCACCGATGCCGCTACTCGCCCCGGTAATCACCACCGTCTTGCCATCAAATCTGCTCATGCGGATGCCTTTCTCACTTCGAGCATCAGCTCGGCCAACTGCGTGAATGCCTGGTCGACGTTGTCGCCAGACTTCGCGCTCGCTTGGACCAAGTGCCAGTTGAGCGCGCTCGCTGCGTCCACTTGGGCCTTGGTCAAGGCGAAGTCCCCGGTCAAGTCGACCTTGTTCACGAGGAGCACCGCCGGACGCGAACCGATGAACCCTCGCCCTTTGGTCTGCGCCTCCAACAAATGGTCGAGGGTCCGCGGCTTGGTTGCGTCCACGACGAACATCAAGCCCGACGCGCCGGAGATGAACGAACGGTTGTATTGCCCCCAGGCTTCGGTGCCGTCGGGGTCCCAAAGCATCATTTCGAGAGAAATGTCGCCCAGCTCCACCGCGCCCTTGGAGACCTGCATGGCGGTCAACGACTCGTGGTCTTGGTCGAAGCGGCACTCGACGAATCGCCTGACGAGGCTCGTCTTTCCTACGCCGGGAGCGCCAAGCAGGCAGACCTTCCGCCTAAGCCGCATGATCTCGTACTACGCCAAGTCTGCGGGGCTGAACAGCGCCAGTTCGCGCTCGCCTGTTTTTGATTTAGAGTCCGGCCGATGAGTGAGCAGAAACAGAAGCTGGAGTTCGGCGGGGTTCCTGGAAACCTCGCGATGATCATCGGGCTCCCCCTCTTTACGGCCTACCTGTTCTTCGCGGTGCGCTTCAACGACGGCGCCGTGCTTCCGGGGGCCAATGCCGACTGGGAAGGCTTCCAAGCCGCGATGATGCCGACCGGCCGCGCCGCGATCATTTACGGCGTTTGGTTCGTGTTCCAGGCACTGCTTCAAAGGTATGCGCCGGGGCGAGAGGTGCTTGGCGCCGAGCTTCCCGACGGCGGCCGCCTTCCCTATCGAATGAACGGCCTGGTCTCGCTGTTGGTCACGTTCATCGCGGTTGCCGTGTTGCACTGGTCCGGCGTGTTCTCGATTCGCGAGCTCTATGACCAGTTTGGCGCGTTGATCAGCGTAATGACGATCTTCTCCTTCGCGTTCAGCATTTTTCTGTACTGGTACGGCAAGCAGCACGGACAAGCCCGTCACCTCAGTGGCAAGTTCATCCACGACTTCTGGATGGGGACTGGCCACAACCCCCGCGTTCCACCAGGACGCGAGGGGCTCGACCTCAAGATCTTCTGCGAAGCGCGGCCGGGTCTCATCTTTTGGGTGCTGATCAACACGTCATTTGCCTACGTGCAGTACGAAGCATACGGCTTCGTTTCGACCTCGATGATCCTCGTTTGGATCTTCCAGATGTTCTACATCGTCGACTACTTCTGGAACGAAGAAGCGATCCTCACCACGATGGACATCAAGCACGAGAACTTCGGCTACATGCTGGTGTTCGGCGACTTGGTGTGGGTGCCGATGACGTACTCGCTACAAGCGCACTACCTCATCGACCGCGTTCACTCGCTCCCATGGTGGGGCGCCGTTCTGATCGTGCTCACCAACATGCTCGGCCTCTACATCTTCCGCGCGGTGAACCTACAGAAGCACAAGTTCCGCGGCGACCCCGAGAACGTGAGGATCTGGGGCAAGAAGGCCGAGTACATGCAGACCGAGCAAGGCGGGAAATTGTTACTGTCCGGTTTCTGGGGTTGGTCGCGTCACTTCAACTACGTCGGCGACATCCTGATGGCCCTCTCCTGGTCCCTCCCCTGTCTCTTCGGTTCCGCCCTCCCCTACTTCTACCCAATCTACTTCGCGATCCTCCTCATCCACCGCGAACGCAGAGACCACAACTTCTGCTCGAAAAAGTACGGCGCCGACTGGACCCGCTACTGCGACCGAGTCCCCTACCGAATCATCCCCGGCATCTACTAACAATTAACCCCTCCAAAAAGGGGTCAGGCCCCTTTTTCAAAGGGTTAATGCGCTGTAGGCTTCGAGGTCTATGGCCCGTACGCCGGTTGTTTCCACGAAGGTCGAGCGTATCGAACGCCAGCGCCGGGAGCACACCACCGACTTGGTCGCCGTGGAGGAGCCGCTCCAGATCCTTCTCGAGCATGGGGAGGCGCACGCGCGCACGGAGACTCCCCTGGCGATGACAATGCGTACGCCCGGGCACGACCGTGACTTGGTGACCGGATTTCTGTACGCCGAGGGAGTGGTTGCGGGCGTCGAGGATCTGATGAGCGTGCGCCACTGCATCCGCTCGGACACGCCGGGGAACGTGATTCGCGCAGTGTTGCACGAACGAGTCGTCGTGCCTTCTCGGCTACTCGAACGGAACCTCACCGTGACCAGCGCCTGCGGGGTCTGCGGAGAGCGCACGGTCGAGTCATTGTCGAAAGAGGGCTGCGAGCGCGTACCGGTGGACAAAGGGTCGTTCCGCCCAGCGGCCATTCGAAATGCGCTTGCCTCGCTCGAAGAGTCGCAGGCCTGGTTTCGGCACACCGGAGGTACCCACGGCGCCGCACTGTTCGACAATCCCGGGAAGCTCTTGGTGCACCGTGAGGACGTCGGGCGCCACAACGCACTCGACAAGCTGATCGGCGCCTGGCTTCGAGACACTTCTCCCGCATCGGGCGATGAGTTCGTCGTGGTGAGTAGTCGTGCGAGCTTCGAGCTCGTTCAAAAGACCGTTCGCGCAAGCTTTCCAATGATGGTCGCCATCGGAGCCGCATCGAGCCTGGCGGTCGAAACCGCGCGGCGCTTCGATCTCACGTTGGTCGGATTCGCACGCGAGAACCGCTTCAACGTTTACTCGACCGGCGAGCGCATCGCCCTCGAAGTAAGCGAGCCCGGATTCGTGCGCGTGGAGGCCGGTTGATGGTGACCGGCGAACCGAGCGGCGCCGAGCCACCCGAGACCGACGACGAGCCGACCGTCGAAGCCCCGAAGAAGAAGGCGGCGGGCCTCGCATCGGTCGGCTCCGCGTTCGCTCACATGCACAAGCATGGACACTCGATCCCGTCGGCGATCCGCATTCTCGGCAAGATGAACCAAACCGATGGGTTCGACTGTCCCGGCTGCGCGTGGCCCGATCCCGACGACCGGGCCGCACTCACCGAGTTCTGCGAGAACGGCGCCAAAGCAGCGGCGTGGGAGACCACTCGGCATCGCCTCGATTGGAAGTTCTTCCAACGCCACAGCATCGACGACCTCGCGAGGCGGTCCGACTACTGGCTCGGCTTGCAAGGCAGGCTCACGCAGCCGCTCATGCTTCGCCCCGGCTCACGCTTCTACGAGCCGATTGAATGGAAGGAAGCCTTCGAGCGCGTCGCCAACTCGCTCAAAGGACTCGCCTCCCCCAACGAGGCGATCTTCTACACCTCCGGCCGCACAAGTAATGAAGCAGCGTTCCTCTATCAGTTGTTCGTGCGGGCGTTTGGAACGAACAATCTCCCCGACTGCTCCAACATGTGCCATGAGTCGAGCGGCGTCGGCCTCGGTGAGACGGTGGGCATCGGAAAGGGCTCCGTTACGCTCAACGACGTCCATGAAGCGGACACGATCATCGTCATGGGTCAGAACCCAGGGACGAACCATCCCCGCATGCTGACCGCCTTACAGAAGGCGAAGAAGAACGGGGCACAGATCATCGCGATCAACCCGCTGCCCGAAGCGGGCTTGATGGGCTTCATCAATCCAAAGAGCCCCGGCCAGGTCCTCAGCGGGGGCACGCAGATCGCCGATTTGTTCCTTCAAGTGCAGATAAACGGCGATGTCGCGCTGCTGAAGGCATTGATGTGCTTGTTGCTCGCAGCGGAAGCTCGCATGCCGGGCGAAGTGCTCGATCAGGACTTCATCGGCCTCTACACCGAGGGCTTTGCAGCGCTTCGCGCGCATTTGGAGTCGCAAGACGTGGACGCGCTGGTCGAAGCGGCTGGGGTCACCCGCGCCGAGCTCGAACAGGCGGTCGAGATCATCCTACGAAGCCGAAAGACCATCGTCTGTTGGGCGATGGGGCTGACTCAACACAAGAACGGGGTTGGCAACGTCCGCGAGATCGTCAACTTCCTCCTGATGCGCGGCAGCATCGGAATGCCCGGAGCAGGCACCTGCCCGGTGCGCGGCCACAGCAACGTCCAAGGCGACCGCACGATGGGCATTCACGACCGCCCATCGAAAGCACTGCTCGATCGCATCCAAGAAGTCTTCGGCTTCGACCCGCCGCGCGAGCACGGCTTCAACACCGTCGAAGCAATTCACGCCATGCTCGAAGACCGCGCGAAGGTCTTTTTCGCAATGGGCGGCAACTTCCTGCAGGCAACTCCCGACACGGAGCGCACCGCGCACGCGCTCGAGAACTGCAACATGGTCGTGCACGTGAGCACCAAGCTCAATCGGGGCCATCTGGTTCGGGGCAAGTGGTCGATCATCCTGCCTTGCCTCGCGCGCTCCGAAGTCGATTCCCAGGCTTACGGCCCCCAGTTCGTCACGGTCGAAAACTCAATGGGCGTCGTCCACTCCTCGCATGGTCACCTCAAGCCGGCCGACCCCGAGCTCTACAGCGAGTCCGCTATCGTTGCGCGACTCGCTCAAGAGGTGCTTGGCCCCGAAACCCCGGTAAGCTGGTGTTGGTTGATCGAAAACTACGACCGCATCCGTGATCTGATCGCCGACACGGTCCCGGGCTTCGAAGACTTCAACGCCCGCGTGCGCAAACCGGGTGGCTTCCATCTCTACAACGGCGCCCGCGAACGCAAGTTCAATACCGAAAGCGGCAAGGCCGAGTTCACTGTCAACCCTGCCCCCGACTTGTCGTTACCGGACGGCACGTACCGCATGATGACCGTGCGCACCCACGACCAATACAACACCACCGTCTACGGCAACGATGACCGGTACCGAGGCATCCGAGGCGGCCGACGCGTCGTGTTCGTCAACGAAGCCGACATGCGCGAAGCCGGCCTCATCGCAGGCTCCCGCGTCGACATCACCAACGACTTTGGCGGCAAGCTCCGTATGGCCCCCCGCTTCACAGTCGTCCCCTACCCGATCCCCCGCCGCTGCGTCGCGACCTACTTCCCCGAAGCCAACATCCTCGTCCCCCTCAACAAGTACGCAGAAGGCAGCTACACCCCCTCCTCCAAAGACGTCACCGTCCGCCTCACCCCCAGCACCTAAAAGGGGTCAGGCCCCTTTTTCGAAGGGTTAACCCTTTTGAAAAGGGGCCTGACCCCTTTTTTGAAAGGGTTAAATGCGGCGGAGGACTTCGTCGGCCGCGCGTTCGCCTGACTGAATCGCGCCTTCCATGTAACCAATCCACTCGGTTGCCGATTCGGTGCCGGCCCAGTGGATTCGGCCCTCAGGCTTGCGAAGGTGCGCAAACGAATGCGTGAGGACGCCGGGCGGCAATCCGCCCACAGGACAGCCGCGCGACCACGGTTCTGCTCCCCAGTCGAGCTCGCGATACTCCTGGAACGAGGCGGCCTCTTCGCCGAAGTAGCGCTTGAGCGCACCCGTCACTCGGCGCTGCCGATCGGACAACGGTTGCGCTGACCACTGCCGTGCTTGGCTCCCGACGACGAACCCGATCAATGCAGGCTGCTGACCATCATGTGAAGTGTTGTCGTAGACGACGCTGAGGGGCCCATCCGAGCTCACGACTTCACCCGAGAATCCCGCGTCACGCCAGAATGCGCGCTCGTAGGTGACGAGCACCTTCACGGCGGCGCCCATCGCAACGCGCTGCGTGACTTGATCGCGACCGACCGAAACCGGCGGCTCGTATTCGATGCGTCCAGCGAGCGTCGGCGGGGCTGTAACGATCGCGTACCGGCCTCCGATCGTCTGCGTGTCGGACACCGCATCCACGCCGTCGCCGCTCTGGACGAGCCTGCGAACGGGTGCCCCAAGCGTCAGCGACGCTCCCAGTTCCTTCGCAAGCGCCAGTGAAATCGCTTGTGCCCCGAGAACGAAACGATCCTGCTGCGCCCCACCGCGAGCCTCCGAAAGGCTCAACATCCCGCCGCCAGCGTTGAGATACATCAGGAAATAGAGCGCGGAAAGGTCACGCGCCTCCGCGCCAAAGATCGTTCGAATCGCGGCGTCCATCACCGCGTTGATCTTGCTCGACTTCACAAACCGCCCTCGCCAAGTCTCGAGTGTCTCGCCGTCGAGCGCCTCAGCACCTTCGGCCGTCATCGGCCCGCTCGGAGAGATTCGCTTCCGCACGCGCTGCAAATAACTGAGCGCCCCCTGCATCTGAATCAGGTTGGGCACCGACATCGAACGAATCGACCGCTTGTACGTCGAGACCTTCCCCTCGACCTCCAACACTTTGTTCCCCTTGGTGTACGTGGGAAACGTTTGGATCCCGAGCTCATTCGCAAGTGCATGCACGCGCGCTTGCCCAGGCCCAATCCACTGTCCGCCGACATCAAACGTACCTTGCCCGATCTGCTCGGTCCGGGTACGCCCGCCAACCCGATCGCGCGCCTCGACGACCATCACCGACGCACCCTGAGCACGAAGCTTGCGCGCAGCACAAAGCCCCGACAGCCCGGCCCCAACCACTACAACATCCGCCCGCTCACCCATCAACGTGGTTATAGTACGCGCTCGGGGGTCTACTCAATTTTGGTGATTCTCGTGCGGCGTCGGCTCCGGCGCCAGCGTTCCGTTTCGACATCGAAAGACTGATTGATAACGAAAATATCATCACCGTCGGAAAGGGCGAACAGGTGTGTTGGGGAATGCGGGAGCAGTTCTGGGTGCTGCCTCGTATCCAGCTCCACACGGTGTTCCGTGCCCGGAGCACCTCGGACTGAAAAGTGAGCCACACCAGAGCCGTTGGTGCGTGCTACCCCCTCTCCATCCAGAAGGATGGGAAGACCAGGACCGTTCTTCGCTCTAACGATGAAGACGGCGAGCCGGCTGACGGGTTTGCATCTCAGCGTGAACTCCATCGAGGGCGAATCGGAGCTGTCGACGGCGTCGATCTTTCGCAGCCTCAGAATCTTCGGCTCGGATGGGGCTTCGTGCGCGTCTGGACAGTCATGTTTGATCGTCAGTCGCTGCCCGGGTGCCCCATAGATCTTCGTATGCACCAGCCCATTGGAATCGGTCTCACCCGCCGGTTCTCCGTCGACGAAGACTCGGACCCGGCGGAGCCGGACGCCGGGGTCCGATTCGACGACGAAGACGATGGCAAATGGTCGCACTGCGGTAGGCGGTCCTTCGCACGATGCCAGCGCAACAGCACACAGGGCGGCCATCATCCAACTCGTCATGGACATTCGCGGCTCACTGGCCCGGCGGGATCGGCGCACCTCAGCTTCGCCCTCAGGACGACGACGACATCTCGAAACGCGGTTTCGTTTGGAAAGAGCCGGGTGAGCGTTTTATAGTGAACTAGAGCACCCGCAAAATCGTTGGACCCCACCAAGCTCGCCCCCCGATGCTCTAGTTCCTCGCGGTCACTTGCGGCGACTTCGCGGGTCGACGCCTCCCACCCCTGCTCAGTGCCGACGCGCGCCAACGCTCGACCCGGCAGCCCAACGCGCTCATCGGCAAGAGCCGCATAACGGCTGGTCTTGATTTCGTTGATTGACTCCCGTAGCACGGCGGCGGTTCGCCATTGTTGATATGCCACCGAGCCGAGCCCAAGAACCAGAGCGAGAACTACGCCCCCTTCAATCAGCCTGCGTCTCCCACCGGACAGCTTTGCGTGCAGACCGTGCCACGGCGATCGTCGCCCTTCGGTCAATTGATCGGGGGCCGGGCTCGGGTCGCCCGCCG
>Ga0224509_10000542_pt1 | contig 10573 bp, 12 predicted proteins | sample SF_Jan12_sed_USG_5_FD_170158 | JGI IMG/M metagenome (GOLD analysis project Ga0224509, IMG submission 170158) | Sediment microbial communities from San Francisco Bay, California, United States - SF_Jan12_sed_USGS_24 | ecosystem: Environmental > Aquatic > Marine > Sediment | place: USA... | reverse complement strand
AGCCGATGGCACGTATCGATGCGTATGCTGCGATGCGGCGCTGTTCAGCTCGGAGAACAAGTACGACTCGGGCTCGGGCTGGCCAAGTTTCTGGTTCCCGTTGGCCGGAGACTCGGTGCGGACAAAAACAGATGAATCGCATGGCATGGCAAGGGTCGAGGTCGTGTGTGCCGCCTGCGATGCTCACCTGGGGCACGTTTTCGAAGATGGTCCCCAACCAACCGGTCTGCGATACTGCATCAACTCAGCGTCACTGGATTTCGAGGATAAGCAAAAATGATGAACCGCAAATTTTTTCTGGCACTGGGCACCGCAGTTCTGGTCGCCGCATGCGGCCAGAGTGAGCAGTCGGCCGTCGACGAACCGTCGGCGACGACGGGCGGCGTCGCGTGCCCACAACCGGATACCAGTGGAGTCATTGAAATTCAGGATGGCCTGACCGCAACGGTCGTCAAGTCAGGCTATGGCCGTGCTGCGATGAGCAGGGATTATGCGGATGTACACACCACGCTTTGGTTGTACGATGAAACCGCAGACGGCGGACGTGGCCAGGAGATCTGGTCGTCGGGTGGTGTCAATCCGTTCCAGTTCCAGATCGATGCCGGGCAGGTGATCCGTGGTTGGGATCTCGGCGTCACCTGCATGCTTGTTGGCGAAAAACGCGAATTGAAAATTCCGCCTGAACTTGGCTATGGCGATCGCGGCAAGCCGCCTGTACCGCCTAATGCGACGCTGCTGTTTGAAATCGAACTCGTCAAACTGACGTCGCCCGAGTAGGGAACAGGGTCTTTTGAAGAGAGGCGAATTTCGATTCGTCGATTCAGCGAGCGACCGTAGCGCGTAGCGTTGTCCGCGACGGGCAGCGATGAGCCGGCGCCAATGACGACGAGCCGTTCCCGATCGATGCCGCGATCACCCAGGTAGCGGGCAACGGTCTCGGCACGGGCGCGGCTCAGCTGCCTGTTCCATTCTTCGTTTCCGGACGAGTCCGTGTGGCCTGTGACTATCACTGTCGAGTCGCGACAGGCATCGGCCAACGCAACGATGCGATCGAGCGCAGGAAAAGCCGATTCGCGCACGTCAGTACCTGATTCCTCGAATTTCACCGCTCCGGGGTCGATTGTGGCGAACTGGCGCTCGCACAATGCACGAGCGGTCACGCCTGGCTGAAGTTCCAGATACCGGACATCGAAGTCAGCCGTTTCGGGCAAGGCCCGTCGTAACGGTTTCAGACCTTGCTCCAATGACGCGCTGTGCGTCAAGACGCCACGAATTTGCACGGAGCTGCCGTGGAGCTTGCCGCCTGGCGAGTCCACCTCGGCGAGTGCCGTGATCAATTCAGCGGTTGCGTTCTCCCACCAGTCGGGCGCCACGCCGAGTGGCCGGAATGCGAACTGGACGGTCTGGTCGGGGAAGTTCTCCGAAACAACCTGTTTCAGCCGCTCTTCGTGCCGCGCTGATTGTGTATGCGCGGTGATGGTCAGGTGTCCGCGCCGCGCCAAAATCTCAAATTCGGGCGGGACGGACGCCGAGTAAGCTGGTTTTTCAGCCAGGAATTCGATTGAGCCGGTTGGCAGCGCCAGTGACCAGGCGACCCCGGCGATGAGGGTCAGGAATAAGCTGACGATGCCTGGCTTGTGCGCCAAGGATCAGGCGTTCGCTGCCTGGTCGAGCAAATCTCGTGCTTGCCCGATCCAGTCTTCGCGGTAGATACGGCTGTGAAATCCCCTGAGGCGTTTCGCGACACGATCGATATCGTATTCACTCATGTCGGCGATCTGCTCAAAGCGGAAAATGCCGATTTCATTGAGCGTCTTCTCGATAGCCGGTCCAACGCCCTTGATCATCTTCAGATCGTCACGAGATGCGTGTGCTCCGGTATCGGCGGCGACTTCAGACTCAGGCTGCGGCTCGGATTCGTTCTTTGCCACCGGCAAAGATTCCGCTTCTGATTTCGGTGCGTCCGAGTCTTCCGCTTCCTGCTCGGCAACCGGCCCGTTTCCCTCCAGGGCGGCTGTCTCGAAATCGGGGGTTTCTTCATCGAAACCGTCGGCCGGGTCGTTCGATGCATCGAGGCCATCGGTCAGTTGCTCGGGATCATGAACCGGCTCGATGCGGGTCTGACCAACAGCTTCTTTTTCAGCTTCGAGCACGCGAATACGATCTTCCGCAATATTGAGCTCCGCCTCGAGGCGCTCAGCCTGTTCATTGCGTTCCCGAAACCGCTCAATCAGCGGAGGCAGGCGGTTCTGCCAGTTCTCGAGTTCGCGGGTGAGTTTTGTGATTCGCTCGCCCTTCTGACGCAGGAGGTCCTCGTTACCGCTGCGTGCCGCTGCGTCAGACTGCAGCTGGTCGCGTTCCGTTACAGCGACCTCGAGGTTACTGCGAATGTCTTTTATTTCACGCTGCAGTTCGTCACGACGCCCGAACGCCTCCTGGACGGCCAGCGCCAATTCCTTGGCACGGTTTTTCGCATCTTGGTGCGACGCCTGGAACTGGCTAGCCTGTTTCATGAGGCCTTTGTTTTGCTCGACGAGGCGACCATGTTCTTTTCTTTGTGCCTCGATCTGCTCCTGCCAGCCCAGATTGATTGCGGCTTTTTCTTCCCGGGAGCGGTTACCGCGAATGACCCAGCCGATGATCGCGCCAATGGCCGTGGTAATGGCCAGCAGTACGACATGTATAACGCTCATTTCGGGCATGCGGTGCTTCCCTTATCCTGGACGAAAACGCCTTCGCCGCTTATCAGTGCAACAGGCAGTGAATCGTAATTGTGTGCACAATACTGTGTTGCGAGTTCCATGCATTTGCTCATCGCGCTTCCGCAGGTTACATAAGCTTATAATTTTACAGCAGTAATCACGAATCTATCCACCCCGGCACTCAGAATGACCAAACACCCCATTACTGAAAAGCTGTTTATAGACGGCCCGGTTGGCCGCCTGGAGGCTGTTGTTGACAGGCCTGGTGAGGGTGCATTGCATGGCTGCGCGGTTGTATGTCATCCCCACCCGCAACACGGCGGCACAATGCACAACAAGGTTGCGCATACGCTGGCAAGAGCATTTGTTCGTTCGGGATTCGAGGCGTTGCGCTTCAATTTCCGCGGTACAGAACACAGCGAAGGTCGCTATGACAATGGCGTGGGTGAACTCGATGATGCCCTCGCTGCAATTGAATGGATGCGCGCACGCCACGGGTCCTATCCCTTATGGCTCGCAGGGTTTTCTTTTGGTGCCGCAATTGCCGTGAAGGCCGCGGTTGCGACGCACGTCGATGGGCTCATCAGTGTCGCACCGGCCATCAGTCGTTTCGCCACCGGCCTTGAATCGCAGCCGGACTGTCCGTGGCTCGTCATTCAGGGAGATGAGGACGAGCTTGTAGACGTTGATGAAACGGTCGAATGGGTAAACGGCCTGGAGCCGGGTCCGGAGTTACTCATCGTCGAAGGTGGTGAGCATTTTTTCCATGGCAGGCTAACGGAGCTCAGGCAGGCGGTGATGGAATTTGTTGCCGAAGAAAGCTAGGGGCGGTAGCGAAATAAAAAAAGCCGGGCGAAGCCCGGCTTTTTCTTTGCTTCATCGGATTTCCGATTACACCATGTCTTTGAGACCCTTCAGAGCCGAAACCTTGACAACCTTCGTCGCCGGTTTTGCTTTGAACATCATCTCTTCCTTCGTGAACGGGTTTACACCCTTGCGAGCTTTGCGAGCCGGCTTCTTGACGACGCGCATTTTCAACAGTCCGGGAACGGTAAACATGCCCGGTGCGCCACGGCCACCGAGATTCTTTTTGATCTGGCCGTTGAGTGATTCGAATACTGCCGCTACGTCTTTGCGCGTGAGACCTGTGTCGTCAACGATCTTTGCGTAGATCTCGGATTTGGTCGGTGGCTTTTTAGTGTTCGCTGCCATGAAAAACTGACTCCTAGAAAATAACGAAACGGGCTGAGCCCGCTATGAAAGCGGAGCGACGATAACACTTTTTCGGATGCTGTGTAACTGCAAAAAGACCTTTTTTTGTAGGTATTTTTGCGGAATTGTGTTGCGTGAAAGATCGGGCACAAAAGGACCCGTATCGTTTCGTTCAAATGGCCATTTACTGACTAGGGGTCGACATAGAATTGTCGCGTGAATCGAACCTCAGAAAGATTGTCTCTGTCCTCAGGCTTTACGGCGATATCGAAGACCAGCGTTTCGAGATTGGCAATGGCTGTCTCACCGACATAATAGATTGCCGAAGTTTCACCAGGCTCTTCGATCTTGCGCATCGTCACATTCTTGAGTTGCCCTGTCAGGTTGGTGGCTTTGACCGTAACAACTCCGGCAACGGGCGCTTTGTCCGATTTCCTGATGATCGAGACGTTGAGCATTGCGCGATTCTTACTGCGTACAATGTTGTATGCACGTGCGACGTCGGGCGACAACTGGTCAGTTGATTGCGCGTTGAAATGTACAACGTAGTCGCCGATATCAGCCGAGGTAGCGCCCGCCGGTTGCGCTTCCGGAACGCTCGCGGAATCACCGGCACCGCCGCAGGCAACAAGCAGTGCCAGCAGCGAAAAAGAGACCATAGTTTTAAAAATTGTCATGAAACCTTGCCCTCATCTTTCATTGACTATAAACCATAGATGCCGTTTTTGACGAGGAAACGTTTCTGTGATCGGACGCATGTCGCAGAAGATGAACGGTCAGGGACTGACTCGGGTGAAGCGATAGGACTGCACCTGGGTCATGCGACCATCGACGGAAGAGTATGTCTCCGCGACCCATGCGGATGCATTCAGCGAGCGGATCTCGACCCTCGCGGACGCTCGTGGCACGCCCGTTACGAAGGTGGAGCCGGTGCCGCCGAACATGTAGAAAACGTAGTTACCGGTGTCTGCCTGGTACTGTCCCGAGAACCTCAGTACTTCATCGGAGTGGCGGAAATTACTGACCAGCAGGAAGCCTTTGCCCGCCTCATACGAAAGGAGGATCTGTCCACCGCCTGATGCTGTCGGAAATGCGGCTGACTCGAACTCCGTTATCATGATTCGGGTTCCGTCGTCTCCTTCCGCCGACCCCGTTGCGGAACCGCTCCCTTCCAGCTTGCTGCCATCCTCTGCGAGCGACCACATTTCGAGCTGCCAGTCGCCGACGAAGTTTCTCAGCCCGACTCTGCCCATCTCTACGGCCCCCGGTCGTGACGGGCCCGGAGCAACAGCCGAGCCCAACGCCGCCCCGGCCAGGGCGCCGGTCGGGGCAGGGGAAGGAACAGTCGAACTCCCCGGGATCGGGGCACTCGCGGTCTCGGAAACCATTCGGAATTTTGGTCTGCCGACTGGCCAGCCCCACAGAATTTCGCCTTCGACGTTGTAGGTCCGTCCTGCCTCTACAGTGATGGAAATATGATCCTGACCATCCAATGATGGCGCACTCGCCGAGAACACGTAGTTTCCGGGCGCCAGCGGCCGCTCAATAGTAGTGCCGGCCAGCAATTGTCCGATCGGCACGCCGTCCTGCGCCATGTTGAAACGGACTGCTTTGCCTTTGATGGTATCGCGACGGTGAAAGATCACCAGGCCCTGGCCGGGCTCTGCCTCGACAGCGAGAGCCGTCGGCGTGAACCACGGCGTGACTGCTGCCGAGGAGGCCAGCAGAAGCAGAATGATGATTCGGGGGAATACGGGACTTGCCATGTTACGGTCCTTGGAATAGGCGAAAAGAGCGAAATTCGTCAAGGACCCCTGATTCGACGGACGGATTTCGCATACTTGGTAGCGGACTGCCTTTCAGATCGGTAGTGGCTTGAGCCCGGCAACAATGATGGTCAGCGCCATAATCAGGATGATCGCAAAAATCGGTGAGATATCGAGACCCCCCATCGGCGGGATGATGCGGCGAAAAGGGGCCAGGATGCGGTCCGTCATCATTTGTATCAGCGCCATACCGGGGTTGTAACCGGCGGGCGCAAACCAGCTCAGGATTACGCGAATAATAATCGCGAAGACGAACAGCTTGAGCGATAGCAGCACGAGATTCACAAGCGACGTAATCGCAATCTGGCCGAAACTGGCGGTCTGCCCCAGGATCATGAGGATCAGTAGAATCACGATGTACTGGATAATGAATGCGACCAGTACCGTGGCTGTATCGAGTCGACCGACGGGTGGCACGATACGCCGCACCGGTATGACGACGGGTGACGTCAGTTTCAATATTGCCTGTGCGATGGGATTGCGAAAATCTGCGCCGAGCCATGGCAACCACAATCGCAACAAGAGGACGAACAGGTACAACTGTGCCAGCGAGTTGACGATGAATACGATGGCGGAAACGATGTTTGAAGGCATGAGTCAGTCCTGGCCGGCTTCATGAGCCTGATCGGCAAGATGGATGGCCCGGTCGCGAGCAGCGACGACGGCTTTGCTGAAGATATCACGGAAGTCGGTTCCGTCGAGGAAGTCGAAAGCTGCCGCGGTGGTACCGCCGGGCGAGCGCACTCGCGCAATCAGCGAGTCCATGGTTTCGCCGGACTGCTCGGCCATTTCTCCTGCGCCGCGGGCAGTCTCAAGCACCAGCGTAAGTGCATCGTCGTAGCCGAGGCCCAGATCGACAGCGACTTTTACGAGCATGTCAGTTAGCAGGTAGAAGTAAGCCGGGCCCGTGCCGGAGACAGCAGTCACCGTATCAATGTCTTCTTCGGAGCCTACCTTGATGACCGGCCCGGTCGTGGAGATGATGTTCGTCGCGGCGCGCAGCTGTCGTTCCGAGGTGTGTTCGTTGGCGAATAGCCCTGAAATGCCGAGTCGCAGCAGAGCGGGCTGATTTGGCATGACGCGTACCACGGGAAGCTGGCCGCCAAACCAGTGTTCGATATCGCCGGCGCGAACGCCGGCCGCAATCGAAATGATCAGCGGCCTGCTCGCTTGCACGATCGAGGCCAGTGGCTTGCATACATCACAGAGAATCTGTGGCTTTACGGCAAGCACGATGCATTCGGCGTCACGCACAGCGTCTTCGTTTTGCTCAAATATCACGACGCCGGGCAATTCCTCACCCAGAGTGTCGCGATGCTCGGCAAGTGGTTCCGAGATCAGGATGTGACTCGGCTCATAGCCTGCCGAGAGCATGCCGCCGGCCAGCGCCCGCGTCATGTTGCCGCCGCCTACATACGCTACTTTTCCATAGTCCATCTATCGTTCTCCGAACAGCGCGGTGCCGATGCGCACAATCGTCGCACCTTCGAGAATTGCAGCCCGGAAGTCCGCCGTCATGCCCATGGACAGCGTATCCGTATCGACTCCACCTGTCCGCAATTTCTCGGCAAGCTTGCGTAAGACAGCGAATGGAATGCGTTGTTCGTCCAGGTTTTCACGAATAGCGGGCAGGCACATGAGCCCTCGTAACCTGATATTGGGGAGGTCTCTACAAGCCGCGGCGAGTTCGGGCAGGGCCTCGGGCGTCACGCCGGACTTGGATTCCTCGTCGTCGACGTTGACCTGCAGGCATAGGTTAAGCGGTGGCAAGTCATCCGGTCTCTGGTCGGACAAACGGCGTGCCGTCTTAAACTTGTCGATTGTGTGCACCCAGTCAAAGTATTCGGCGACCACGCGTGTTTTATTACTCTGCAGGTGGCCGATGAAGTGCCAGGTAAGGTCATCCTTGGCCATGGCCTCGATCTTCTCGACCCCCTCCTGGACGAAGTTTTCGCCGAAATCGCGCTGCCCGGCAGCATACGCTTCGCGGATCTTTTCGAGGGACTGCTTCTTGCTCACAGCGAGCAGTCGTACCTCTGCCGGGTCGCGGTTGGCTTCGATTGCCGCAAAGTGCAGCAAATCGCGGATTTTGCGCAAGTTTTCCGTGACTCCAATCACGTTTTAGTCCGGTTGCTTCGCTATACTAGGCTCAATTCTGTCCGGGTTATGGTAAGTCCGGACGCCAAAAATGAGGAATAAATATGGCCGTCGACGTTGCCCAGTTGTTGTCGTTCACGGTAAAGAACAACGCTTCTGACCTGCACTTGTCCGGTGGCGTGCCGCCCATGATTCGCGTTGACGGCGATATCAAGCGCGTCAATATGCCGGCGCTGACCCACAAAGACGTCAATAGCATGGTGTACGACATCATGAATGACAAGCAACGCAAGGACTACGAAGAGTTTCTCGAGACCGACTTTTCCTTCGAGATTCCCAAGCTCGCCCGCTTCCGCGTCAACGCATTCAACCAGAATCGCGGCTCTGCAGCAGTATTTCGAACGATTCCCTCGGAGATTCTGACACTTGATGATCTGGGTGCGCCGCCCATTTTCAAGGACATCTCGATGCATCCACGAGGCATCGTGCTGGTTACGGGTCCAACGGGTTCCGGTAAGTCGACAACGCTTGCAGCGATGGTCGACTACGTCAACGAGAACAAACCGGACCATATCCTCACCATCGAGGATCCAATCGAGTTCGTGCACGAGTCCAAGAAGTCCCTGGTCAATCAACGCGAAGTGCATCGCGATACGCTCGGCTTTAACGAAGCCCTGCGCTCCGCACTACGCGAAGACCCCGACGTTATTCTCGTCGGCGAGATGCGTGACCTCGAGACCATTCGCCTGGCATTGACCGCAGCTGAAACGGGCCACCTTGTTTTCGGTACTTTGCATACGAGTTCAGCCGCCAAGACGATCGACCGTATTGTCGATGTTTTCCCGGCCGCTGAGAAAGAAATGGTACGCGCCATGTTGTCCGAGTCGTTGCGCGCGGTCATCTCGCAAACGCTGCTGAAGAAGATCGGTGGCGGACGTGTTGCGGCCCACGAAATCATGATTGGTACGCCGGCCATTAGAAACCTGATTCGTGAAGGCAAGATCGCGCAGATGTACTCGGCGATTCAGACCGGGCAGGGCTCCGGCATGCACACGCTCGATCAGAATCTCGCCGAGCTCATGACGAAGGGTCTGATTAACAAGGAAGAGGCGCGCTTCAGGGCCGTCAACAAGGAAAATTTCTAAAAGGTTGCGTAGACGCAGCCTGATGGGAGACTGGAAAAAATGGAACGCGAACAAGCGGTACGATTGACACAAAATCTGCTTCGCAAGATGGTTGAACGCGATGGATCGGATCTGTTTCTGACGTCCGGGTTTCCACCTGCGATCAAGGTTGATGGGACGATCCACAAAGCGACCGACACACCGTTATCGCCTGAGCAGGCGGCAATGATGGTGCGCTCGATCATGAACGACAAGCAGATCAAGGAATTCGACGCGACGAAGGAATGCAACTTCGCGATTGCGCCGCTGGGCATTGGCCGTTTCCGTGTGAGTGCGTTCATTCAGCAGGGCATGGTTGGTGCTGTGCTACGTACGATCACGACCGAGATTCCGACACTCGAGGATCTGGAGCTTCCGCCGATCCTGAAAGACGTGGTCATGAACAAGCGCGGCCTGTGTATCGTCGTTGGCGGAACGGGTTCAGGCAAGTCGACCACGCTTGCGGCCATGATTGGTCACCGAAATGAAAACTCGCGTGGACATATCGTTTCAATCGAGGACCCGGTCGAGTACGTGCATCCGCATAAGGGTTGCGTCATCACACAGCGCGAAGTCGGCGTGGACACGGAGTCCTGGCATGCGGCACTGAAGAACACGCTGCGGCAGGCGCCCGATGTCATCCTCATCGGTGAGGTTCGCGACAGGGAAACGATGGAATACGGCATTCAGTTTGCGGAGACAGGCCACCTCTGCCTCGCCACGCTGCACGCCAACAGTGCCAACCAGGCGCTGGATCGCATTATCAACTTCTTCCCCGAAGAGCGGCGCCAGCAATTGCTGATGGATCTGTCCCTGAATACCAAGGCATTTGTCTCGCAAAGGCTGATTCCACGAGAAGGTGGCATTGGGCGTGTCGCGGCGATGGAAATCATGCTGAATACGCCGCTTGTTGCTGATCTCATCTTCAAGGGAGAGGTTGGGCAGATCAAGGAGATCATGGCCAAATCGACGCGCCTTGGCATGCAGACCTTCGACCAGGCGCTGTTCGCCCTGTATGAAGAAGGCGCGATTACTTACGAGGAAGCCATGCGGAATGCAGATTCGAAGAACGAGTTGCGTTTGCGCATCAAACTCGAGAGCAAACGTGACTGTTCGAATGCCGATCAGCAGTCCGAGAGCTTGCGCATCATAGAAGAGGACACGGCTCAGACTTTCTGAGTGCGAGGGATGCCTGATAGATGAACGTCAAACCACTTTTCAAGTTGATGGTAGAGAAGAAGGCATCGGATCTTTTCTTCGCTCCGTTTGCGCCGGCGAAGATCAAAATCGAAGGCAAGATAATGCCGGTCAACAAGCTCGAGATGACGCCCAAGATGGTCAGGCAGGCGGCGTTCGAACTCATGACCGAAGAGCAAATGGATGTTCTCAGTCGCGAACTCGAGATCGACTTCGCCCTGTCGGAAGAAGGCCTCGGACGATTCCGTGTGAACGTCTTCCATCAGCGTGGCAATGTCGCGATGGTGTTGCGATACATCACGGCGGAGCTTCCGACGCTGGAGGAGTTGGGGATGCCGGCCCAGCTCAAGGAACTGGTCATGTTGCGGCGCGGGTT
>Ga0224509_10000541_pt1 | contig 10578 bp, 8 predicted proteins | sample SF_Jan12_sed_USG_5_FD_170158 | JGI IMG/M metagenome (GOLD analysis project Ga0224509, IMG submission 170158) | Sediment microbial communities from San Francisco Bay, California, United States - SF_Jan12_sed_USGS_24 | ecosystem: Environmental > Aquatic > Marine > Sediment | place: USA: California... | reverse complement strand
CGTTCACGCTCGCCGGATGGATACTTGCTTTCGTGCTTTTTCGGGTAATGGATATCGTTAAACCGTGGCCGATTCGGGACCTGGATCACAGAATAGGTGGGGGCCTCGGAATTATGCTGGACGACCTCGTAGCCGCCCTGTATGCCGCATTATTACTGGGTTTATACAGGTGGCTCATGATCTAACCAGTTGAGACAACATGGTCCGCAAGGTAAGCGAATTAGAACGCCCGGCCGACGTCCCCGAGAAGATCGGCAAGTACGTCATCATCAATAAGATTGGCAAAGGCAGTACTGGTAACGTTTACCTGTCTCACGATCCGTATTACCGGCGTGATGTCGCGATCAAAGTCTACAACATCGAAGAAGATCAGGACGCCGAGCGAGCAAGAGTTTCCCGCAAGATGTTTTTCAACGAAGCTCACATGGTGGGCATGTTGCAACATCCGAATATCATGCCGATCTACGATGCGGGTGAAGAAGACGGCAGCTATTACGTGGTTACCGAACACATTCAGGGCGCGCGCACCCTCGCCGCGTATTGTCGCCCCGATAATCTGCTTCGCGTCGACGACGTCGTAGAGATTATTTATAAGTGTGCCAAGGCATTGCATTATGCGCATGGCCGCGGCGTTATCCATCGCGACATCAAACCCAGTAACGTGATGCTGACGATTGACAACGACGTTCGCATTATCGACTTCGGCATAGCGATCGTCAGTGACTCTGAAGTGTCACGCATCGAAGGCATCGCAGGTTCGCCGAGCTATATGTCGCCCGAGCAAGTCCAGTCGGAAGAGCTGACGCCGCGCTCTGACCTGTATTCACTGGGCGCCGTCATGTACGAATTGCTGACGGGCTTTCGTCCGTTCCGCGCCGACTCGCTGTCCAAGTTGTTACACCAGATAGTCTATGCAACACCTCCGCCGATTCACACGTACCGCGACGATCTCCCCGAGCAACTCGAGCAAGTCGTGATGAGGACGATGCAGAAAGACCCGGACAAGCGTCTTCTCACGGGTAACGCAATGTCGGCGGAACTGACGCGCGTCTACAAAGATCTTCGCCAAAAGTACGACAGCCTCGACAACCAGGAGCATTTTGACCTGCTGCGCACACTCACTTTTTTCCACGAATTCTCCCACGCTGAAATCTGGGAAGTGCTGCGCGCATCGGATTGGCACGAATACAAAGATGGTGAAGACATCGTTCGCGAAGGTGAAGTCGATGACCGCTTCTACATCATCGTTGCGGGCACCGTGAGCGTGCAGGCAAACGGCAACAAGCTGGGCGCATTGTCGAACGGCGATTGTTTCGGTGAGACAAGTTACGTGCGCGGCGCCAAGCGCCAGGCCTCCATCGTTGCTGAGGGCCAGGTCACCATTCTGCGCGTGAGCTCATCGCTCATGGAGCAGGTATCGTCGGCGTGCCAGCTACGATTCAACAAGGTCTTTCTGCGCTCGCTGATTACCCGTCTGCAGGGCAGTGGTGCCGCAAATACCTGATTCAGAGTTCGATTGGATTGGCCGACGCCGCTGATTCGGCGACATTGTCCGTATTGGCGTCAAGGCTGAATTTCTCAGTTCTCTCCAAAGTTCAGCAGCTGACACAGATTCTGCAAGACTGCCGTTTTGCCGCTAAACTGCAGGGACAACGAGCAACGGGGAATCTGGATGACCAATCGCTTAGCGTGCTTTATCGCAGTCGTTCTGACTGCGCCAGCATTAGCAACCGATCTCGACGACACCATACGCGAAGAATACGATCATTATCTCGCAGATCTATTCGATCATTTTCATCGCAATCCTGAACTTTCGACGATCGAATTCAAGACCGCCAAGCGTATGTCGAAAGAACTGCGTGCCGCAGGATTTGATGTCACCGAAAATGTTGGGGGCACCGGCGTCGTTGCGCTCCTGGAGAACGGTCCGGGGCCGCTGGTCATGATGCGGGCGGACATGGATGGCCTGCCGGTCGAGGAAAAGTCCGGTCTCGAAAATGCGTCCCGCGCGACGCAAACGGACCCCATCACCGGGAATACGGTCTTCACGATGCACGCCTGCGGTCACGACGTGCACATAACCAGTCTCGTCGGTACGGCGCGCCAGATGGCGGCCCGAAAGGACGCGTGGAGCGGCACGTTGATGCTTATCGTGCAACCTGCCGAGGAGCGCGTACTTGGTGCGCGTGCGATGAAAGACGACGACCTCTGGGGCCGATTCGGCAAACCCGACTACGCGTTGGCGTTTCACGTTTCGTCGAGTGATGTTGCCGGCATTATCAATGTCTCCGAAGGCATGCCCTACGCGGGAGCTGATACGGTCGATATCATCATCCACGGCGTGGGCGCCCATGGCGCGAGCCCGCATCGCGGCAAAGACCCGATCGTACTGGGAAGCCAGATCGTGCTCGCATTGCAGACGCTGGTCGCCCGGGAACTGTCGCCGCGCGATGCCGGTGTGGTAACCGTCGGGTCGTTTCATTCCGGAACCAAGCACAACATTATTTCCGACGAGGCACATCTGCAGCTGACTGTCAGAAACACGAGCGAGGAGACGCGCAATATCCTGTTGAACGGCATAAAACGAATTGCTGAGAACATGGGGCGGGTCGCCGGCTTGCCGGAAGACAAGTTGCCCGAAGTGATCGTATCAGACGAGAGCGTTCCGCCAACGAGGAACAATGCCGAGCTTGCGCGACGTTTGAAAGTGGCCTGGGCCGACGCGATGGGCGATGACGCCGTGGTCGATATTCCGACAAAGGGAATGGGGGCGGAGGACTTTCCATTTTTCACCGACGATCCGGACATCCCGAGCGTTTATTGGGCGATCGGCGGGACGCCGCAGAAAGACTTCGACACAGAGATGGCGGGTGGCCCACCGGTGCCGAGTCACCACTCGCCGTTATTCAAGATCTCGCCGGAGCCGGCGGTGAGGGCGGGCGTCGAGTCAACCGTGGTGGCGTTGCTGGCGTTACTGCAAGAATAGGTCTACAGGGGACATTCTGCTTTTCCCCGACGGAGAAAAGCAGAATGTCCCCTTTAATCCAAGAATGATTCTGTAGGAGCGCGCCCCAGCGCGCGAATCAATCATCGTCAGCCAGGAACTCATCGAGTTCTTCGCGGCCTGCATCCTTTAACAAGATTTCGACTTTCTGTTCGGCGTCATTAAGCGCGCTCTGGCAGCCGCGAGTGAGTTTAATGCCGTCCTCGAACTTCTTCATGGCTTTCTCGAGCGGCAGGTCACCGGACTCGAGTTCCTCGACCAGTTCTTCGAGGTCCCCCAGTGCCTTCTCGAGGTTGAATTTCTTTGCAGAACTCATAAGGTTTTCCGATACAAAGTGCGGCAATACGCTACAGGCAGGCTCCTGCATCGTCAATCCTCATCGGCCTGGAGACGCTGTCCAGCCCGGGTTTTCCACGGTTGACAGGAGCAGGGTTGAGGCATACAGTCAATCGTCCTTAGACTCGTTCTAATTAACACTCGTTTTCATTTGAGAGGTTACAAAAGTGTCATTAAAAGGCAGCAAAACAGAAGGCAATCTCAAAGACGCATTTGCCGGTGAATCTCAGGCGAATCGCCGTTATCTTTATTTCGCAGCGAAAGCGGACGTCGAGGGCTACAACGACGTCGCCGCTGTTTTCCGTTCAACGGCTGAAGGCGAAACGGGCCATGCGCACGGCCACCTCGAGTATCTCGAAGAAGTGGGCGATCCGGCGACGGGCCTGCCGATCGGCGGCACGTCGCAGAACCTCGCGGCCGCGATTGCCGGCGAGACGCACGAGTACACCGATATGTACCCCGGCATGGCCAAAACGGCACGCGACGAGGATTTCGACGAAATCGCGGACTGGTTCGAGACGCTGGCCAAGGCTGAACGTTCGCACGCGAATCGTTTCCAGAAAGCGCTCGATACGCTCGACGACTGATACCCGACAAGCAGGCCGGGCCGCGAGGCCCGGCACCTTGTAACGCCGTAATTTCGATGAGCAACTCTGAAGGCAGACGCGAGGGCAGCCTCGAGGCGCCGACCCGGCATCCGCTCGACTGGCGGTCGGGCGAATTCTACGATGAGGAATCGCTGTTCGAAGAACTCGAGCGCATCTTCGACATCTGTCACGGCTGTCGCCGTTGTTTCAATCTCTGTAACTCGTTTCCGACCTTATTCGACGCAGTCGATGAGTCGGACACGATGGAAGTCGATGGCGTAGCGAAGAAGGTTTATTGGGACGTTGTCGATCACTGCTACCTCTGTGACATGTGCTACATGTCGAAATGCCCGTACGTCCCACCGCATGAGTGGAATGTGGACTTCCCGCACCTGATGCTGCGGGCCAAGGCAGCGCGTTTCAGGAAAGAGGGTGCTTCGCTTCGCGACAAGGTCCTGAGCGCGACCGACACGGTAGGGAAACTTGCGGGCATCCCGGTCGTCGTGAATGCCGTCAATGCAACGAACCGCAGCAAAACCGGCCGCAAACTTATCGAAAGCACGCTCGGCGTTCATCGTGAAGCGCCGGTGCCGGCGTACCATTCCAGAACAGCCAGGAAGCGGTTGGCGCGACTGAACAATGTCGGCGAGGTTGTTGCCGATGCAACAAGCAGTACACGCGGCAAGGTGGTGCTCTACACGACCTGCTATGGCAACCGAAATCATCCGTCGATCGATGAAGATCTCGTCGCAGTGTTCGAGCACAACGGCATTCCGATGGCGCTGGCGGAAAAAGAAGTTTGCTGCGGTATGCCAAAGCTGGAGCTTGGCGATCTGGACGCAGTCGCCAAAGCGAAGGAAACCAACATCCCGGTGCTCGTCGCAATGGTCGATGCGGGCTGGGATATCGTCACGCCAATTCCGTCATGCACGTTGATGTTCAAGCAGGAATTGCCGCTCATGTTCCCGGACGATCCCGACGTGGCGAAAGTACGGGATGCCATGTTCGATCCCTTCGAGTACCTGATGCTGCGCCACAAGGACGGCAAACTCAAAACCGAGTTCAGGAATTCGCTGGGCAAGGTGTCGTACCAGGTGCCTTGTCACCTGCGAGTGCAGAACATCGGCCTCAAGACGCGCGACACGCTGCAACTGGTTCCCGATACGACGGTCGATGTGATCGAACGTTGCTCGGGCCATGACGGAACCTACGCCGTCAAGAAAGAGTTCCATGAGGCCTCGAAAAAGATCGCAAGAACGGTGGTGAACAAGCTGAAACGCGCGGATGCCGATCATTTCGCAAGCGACTGTCCGATGGCCGCCGAGCAAATCGTGCAGGAACTCGATGATCACGAAGCGAATAACCCGATGAGCCTGTTACGAAAGGCCTATGGAATATGACTGCAATGCAAAAACTTACACGCGACGATCTATTCAGTCTGGAGCAATACGCCGAGGCTCGTCCGGCCTTCAGGAAAAAGGTCCTTGCACACAAACGAAATCGTCGCCTCGAATTGGGCACGAACGCTGCGCTGTATTTTGAAGATTTTCTGACCATGCAGTACCAGGTACAGGAGATGCTGCGCATCGAGCGGATCTTTGAAGCCGACGGCATCAATGAGGAACTGGAGGCATACAATCCGCTGATACCGGATGGCTCCAACTGGAAAGCGACCTTCATGATCGAATTTCCGGAAGTCGAAGCGCGTCGAACGATGTTGTCGCAACTCAAGGGTATCGAAGACCGGATCTATGTTCAGGTTGCAGACTTCGATCGCGTTTTTGCGATCGCGGACGAAGATCTTGAACGAAGTGACGACCACAAGACGTCTGCCGTGCATTTCATGCGATTCGAGTTTCCGGCCGAGCAGGTTGCGGCACTCAAAGGCGGCGCGTCGCTTGTTGCCGGCATAGATCACGAGAACTATCGGGTGGAAGTCAGCCCGGTTGCCGAAAACATTCGTCAATCCCTCGTCGCCGATTTCGACTAGAAATCAACACCGTTGCCCGATTTTATCGGGTGCACGCGCTATTCATTCAGGCTAGAATCCCGCCGGGCACCTTTCTGGCAATCTGATAACTGGCTATCTGATTGATGAGTAGACGATACGACGCTGCGGACATTGAAGTCCTTAGCGGACTCGAACCTGTTCGACGTCGGCCGGGTATGTACACCGATACGACGCGGCCAAATCACCTGGCCCATGAGGTCGTCGACAACAGCATCGATGAAGCGCTCGCGGGCTATTGCAAGAAACTCGACGTCACGATTTATAAAGACGGCTCGCTCGAAGTCACCGATGACGGCCGTGGCATGCCGGTCGACAAGCATCCCAAAGAGAAAATCCCCGGTGTCGAACTGATCCTCACGCGCTTGCATGCGGGCGGAAAATTCTCCAACAAGAATTACCAATACTCCGGTGGCCTGCATGGCGTTGGCGTGTCGGTGGTGAATGCGTTGTCGAAGAATCTCGAGGTGTGGATTCGTCGCGGCGGCAAGGAATACAACATGAGTTTTGCTGGCGGTAAGAAACGCGGCAAGCTCGAAGTGGTCGGCACGGTCGGTAAAGCGAATACCGGTACGACCATTCGTTTCTGGCCCGACGAACAGTATTTCGACTCGGTGAAATTCTCGGTCAATCGCCTGAAGCATGCATTACGAGCGAAAGCCGTGCTGTGTCCCGGCATCACGGTCCGTCTGAAAGTCGAAAAGCCGAAGGAGAAGATCGAATGGTGTTATTCGGGCGGTCTCGAAGAGTATCTGCTCGAGGAGATCGGCGGCGGAGAGACACTCCCTGCAGAGCCTTTTGCGGGGAGCCTTACGGGCAATAACGAGGCCCTCGACTGGGCCTTGGTGTGGACCACCGATGGCGGTGTCAGCGTGACCGAGAGCTACGTCAACCTGGTCCCGACGCCGCAAGGCGGCACGCATGTCAACGGCCTTCGCACGGGGTTGACCAACGCGCTAAGGGAGTTCTGCGATTTCAGAAACCTGTTACCGCGAGGCGTCAGCATTGCGCCGGAGGACGTGTGGGATGGCCTGAGCTTTGTACTGAGTACCAAGCTCGAGGACCCGCAGTTTTCGGGGCAGACCAAGGAACGCCTGTCATCGCGCGAGTCCGCCGCGTTTGTTGCCGGCGTCATCAAGGACAATTTCTCGTTGTGGCTGAATCAACACCCTGAAACCGGAGATCAGATCGCACAGCTGGCGATAGCCAAGGCGCAGAGGCGGCTGAAATCGGCGAAGAAAGTCGTCCGTAAGAAAGTCGTCTCGGGCCCGGCGCTACCGGGAAAGCTCGCAGACTGTACCTCCCAGGAGCCCGCGCTCTGCGAAATCTTCCTTGTTGAGGGCGACTCGGCCGGCGGGTCGGCCAAGCAGGCCCGTGATCGCAATACCCAGGCGATCATGCCGCTGCGCGGCAAAATTCTGAACACCTGGGAAGTCGATTCGGGCGAGATCCTGGCGTCGCAGGAAGTGCACGACATTTCCGTAGCACTGGGCGTTGATCCGGGCGACAACAAGCTCGATGGTCTGCGCTACCACAAGATCTGTATTCTGGCGGACGCAGACTCTGACGGCCTGCACATCGCGACGCTGCTCTGTGCGCTGTTTCTGCGCCACTTCCGGGAGCTCGTCGTGGCCGGCCATGTGTACGTGGCGATGCCGCCGCTGTACCGTATCGACGTCGGCAAGGAGGTCTATTACGCGTTGGATGAAGGTGAGCGTAAAGGCATTCTCGATCGCATCGAAGCCGAGAAGAAGCGCGGCAAAATAACCGTAACGCGTTTCAAGGGCCTGGGCGAAATGAATCCGGCGCAGCTCAGGGAAACGACGATGAACCGTGATACGCGGCGACTCGTGCAGCTTACGATCACCGCCAAAGACAAAGCCGAGCAATTGATGGACATGCTGCTCGCCAAGAAACGTTCGAAAGACCGTCGCAAATGGCTCGAAACCAAGGGCGATCTGGCTGAGGTATAGAACCCATGTCTATTCAAAACAGTCTTAACCTCGAGGGCGTGGAACAACAGGCGCTCAAGGAATATACCGAGAAGGCCTACCTCGATTACTCGATGTACGTCATTCTGGATCGCGCACTGCCGCAAATCGGCGATGGTCTGAAGCCTGTCCAGCGCCGCATTATTTATGCAATGAGCGAGCTTGGCCTTTCCGCCAGTTCGAAACCGAAAAAATCGGCGCGCACCGTTGGCGATGTGATCGGCAAGTTTCATCCGCATGGAGATTCTGCCTGTTACGAAGCCATGGTGCTCATGGCGCAGAACTTCTCGTATCGCTATCCGGTTATCGACGGTCAGGGTAACTGGGGGTCGACCGATGACCCCAAGTCTTTCGCGGCGATGCGCTATACGGAATCACGATTGACGCCTTATGCCAGGAGCCTGCTGCAGGAACTCGGCGATGGTACGGTCGACTGGGTGCCGAATTTCGATGGCACGCTGAGCGAACCGGTGGTCATGCCGGCGCGACTGCCCAATCTGCTGCTCAATGGCACGACCGGCATCGCCGTCGGCATGTCGACTGATGTACCGCCACACAATCTCAATGAAGTTGCCAGCGCCCTGGTGCACCTGCTCGACAATCCCAAAGCGACCGTCAAGCAGCTCATGAAACATATCAGGGGACCTGACTACCCGACCGGCGGAGAGCTCGTTTCGTCTCGCGATGAGATTCTGGACATGTACATGACCGGCAGTGGCACGCTGCGCCTGCGCGCGTCCTACAAGATTGAAAATGGTGACATTGTCATCAACTCGCTGCCGCACCAGATTTCCGGGAGCAAAATACTCGAGCAGATCGCGGCGCAAATGCGCAACAAGAAGTTGCCGCAGGTTGATGATCTCAGGGATGAATCGGATCACGAGGATCCGACACGCCTTGTCATCAGCAAGAAACGCGGTGTTGACGTCGAACAGCTGATGTCGCACTTGTTCTCGACGACGTCGCTGGAGAGAACGGCACGCGTCAACATGAACATTATCGGGCTGAACGGCAAGCCTCGCTTATTTAATTTGCTCGAGGTGCTCAAAGAGTGGCTCACGTTCCGCAAAGTCACCGTAAAGAACAGGCTGAGCCACCGCCTGCAAATCGTCAATGATCGTCTGCACATTCTCGACGGACTTCTGGTCGCGTACCTGAGCATCGACGAAGTTATCGCGATCATTCGTGAAGAGGACCAACCGAAGCCGGTGCTGATGAAGCGCTTCAAGCTCAGTGACATCCAGGCCGAAGCGATCCTGAACCTCCGGTTGAGGAATCTCGCCAAACTGGAGGAGATGAAGATCCGTGGCGAGCAGGAGGAACTCGAGGAAGAGCGCGATCTGCTCGAGAAAACGCTGAAGAGTGCGGCGCGCCTGAAGACGCTCATCAAGAAAGAAATTCTGGAGGATGCCGCGGCCTACGGCGATGAGCGTCGTACCGAGATCGTCGAGCGTGAAGCAGCGCAGGCTCTTGACGAGACCGAGCTGGTTGCCAGTGAGCCCGTGACGGTGGTGTTGTCCCAGGCCGGGTATGCGCGGGCTGCCAAGGGACACGAGATCGACCCGGCGACCTTGAATTATCGCTCCGGCGACGGATTTCTCGCGGCAGCGCAAGGGCGCAGCAATCAGCTTGCGATGTTTATCGACAGTACCGGGCGTGTTTACAGCATCATCGCCGGCACTTTGCCGTCGGCTCGTGGTCAGGGGGAACCTTTGTCGAGTCGATTCAAGCCACCCGACGGAGCAGCCTTTTGTGGTGCGATGATCGGCGATGCGAAACAGAAATACCTGCTGGCCAGTGACGCGGGTTATGGCTTTATCGCCTCCCTTGGCGACCTGGTGTCACGTAACAAGGCGGGTAAAGCGATCCTGCGAGTGCCGGCCGGCGGCAAGGCCGTCGTGCCCGCGCCAGTCCCGACAGGCAAGGAGTGCCTGATTGCCGCCGTGAGTTCGATCGGTCGGCTGCTGGTATTCGAGATGGATGAGCTGCCCGAGCTCGCCAAGGGCAAAGGCAACAAGCTCATCAACATTCCCGGCAAAAAATATCAGAGTGGTGAAGAGAAGATGGTCGCGGCTACCGTGGTGCCGGAGGAGGGCAGCCTGCAGGTTCATACGGGAACAAGGATGATGACGATCAAGTGGGGTGATATCGATGATTACTACGGTGATCGGGCGTTGCGCGGCGGCCTGTTGCCGCAGGGATGGAGGAAAGTCGAGCGCCTGGTCGGCATCGAATAGGCTACCACCCAAACCTACCACCCATCTTTCTTACAGCGGCGTCGATCGCCGGGGAATCTGTAGGAGCGGCCCGCCTCATAAGCCCGACTATGTCTTCGCCCGTATGGGCTCAGATCGTCGCGAGCCGCGATCGCGCGCAAGGCGCGCTCCTACAGTCTGTAACACCTCCGCTGACCGGCCGTGCTGATCAGGGCAAGTGGGCGAGATGTTTGTCGGCGAGACATAAAGCGAGCGCAGCGAGTCAGTCCGCCGACAAAGCATGTCGGCCGATTGCCTTACCTGGTGGGTGGTAGGTCCTGGGTGGTTTAGACCGCTTTGCTGTCGACCTTGCCGCCGTCGTGCGCTATTTCCATCGTGTCGTCATCGTTGTCAGCTTCACGCATTTCGACCGTGACGTCGTCAGCTGTCACGTTGA
>Ga0224509_10000540_pt1 | contig 10596 bp, 14 predicted proteins | sample SF_Jan12_sed_USG_5_FD_170158 | JGI IMG/M metagenome (GOLD analysis project Ga0224509, IMG submission 170158) | Sediment microbial communities from San Francisco Bay, California, United States - SF_Jan12_sed_USGS_24 | ecosystem: Environmental > Aquatic > Marine > Sediment | place: USA... | reverse complement strand
ATGACTTCCATAAAGACACCGTGCAGGGTGATTTTTTCGGCAAAGTAATTCGCCAGGTAGTGCTGCAGGTTCTCGATGGTTTCCTGACTGGGCAGGCTGCTGGAGAGCAGCGGAACCCGGCTGGTCGTCGCCATCTCCTGCAGGTCGTCCGGTGCCGGCAAGCGGTTTGCTATCACGACCAGTGTTGACTGTCCTGAAAACAACTGGCCGACAGCATCCTTGCGGGAATTCTTCTTCAGTGAGTCGAGGTATTCCAGTTCCCGCTTGCCGATGATTTGAACACGGTGCCGGATAATAAGGTTGAGATGGCCGACCAGTGATATTTCGGGTGAGTCATCCTTGTTCGAGTGCAGTGTACTTTCGCAGTATTGCTCGCCGCTTATCCATACCAGCCCGAGTTTTTCCTGAAGGGCCTTGTACAGGGTTTGGATTTCCAGCGTAATGCTCATGCAGAAATTCGCTGTGCCTCCCACAGGCTCAGTTGCTCCAGCAGACAGCTGTCGGTGTCGCATTGCCGTAACGCCATGCTGATGCCGGCATTGCTGAAAATTTCCGCAATGGTTGACAGAACCTGCAGGTGCTCTTCCGTTGAGTCTTCCGGAACCAGCAGGGCAAAAATCAGGTCGACAGGCTGCCCGTCAGAGGCATCAAAATCTATCGGGGTGTCCAGTTTTACGAATGCACACACCGGCTTCTCCAGTGATGCCATGCGGCCATGCGGGATGGCAACACCGTTGCCAAGCCCGGTACTGCCGAGTTTTTCCCGGCTGAGGAGGGCATCAAAAATTTCATTCTTTGAAAGCAGAATGGAGCTGCTTGCCAGTAATTCGCTGGTATGTTCCAGCAAGCGTTTCTTGCTGCCAACATCGCGACAGCAAGTAACGCGTTCCGGTATTAAAAGATCTGTAATGTTCATGATGTTAGTTATGAGTACTGCAAGGCCGGCAGGTTGCCGGCTGGGCTTACAGCTCTCTTGCTATTGATCCCTCGCTGCGATGATGGTCAGTGATCTTTTCCTTGTGTTTTTTCAGTTGCCGGTCGAGCTTGTCGACCAGGCCGTCGATGGCGGCGTACATGTTCTCTTCAACTGAGTCGGCGAAGATATCTCCACCGCTGATGTGCATGGTGGCTTCAGCCTTGTGGCGCAGTTTTTCTACGCCTAGGACAACATGAATATCTGTAACCTGATCGAAATGACGTTCCAGTCGTTCCATCTTGCTGGTTACGTAATCACGCAAGGGTGTTGTTATGTCTACATGGTGTCCTGACAGGTTTATTTGCATAGTGATGCTCCTGTGTTGGTGCCTAGGCTAGGCGTTTACGTTCATTGGATGGTGAAATCGAGAGCGATTCCCGGTACTTGGCAATAGTCCGCCTTGCTACATTGATACCCTGTTCGGCGAGTACCGCGGCCATCTTGTTGTCGCTGAGTGGTTTCGCCGGGTTTTCGGCCGCAACCAGTTTTTTGATGATGGCGCGAATGGCTGTTGCCGAACATTCTCCGCCGGCCTCAGTGCTGACATGGCTGGAGAAGAAATATTTGAATTCATAGATGCCGCTGGGTGTGTGCATGTATTTTCTGGTGGTAACGCGCGAAACGGTAGACTCATGCATTTCAATGGTCTCGGCAATACTGCGCAGTACCATGGGCTTCATGGCTTCCTCGCCATGTTCGAAAAAGCCCTGTTGGCGGTCAACGATGCAGGTAGCGACTTTCATCAGGGTCTCATGCCGGCTCTGCAGGCTCTTCAGAAACCAGCGCGCCTCCTGCAAATTGTCGCGCAGGAAAGTATTATCCTTGCTGTCACTGCCGCGTTTGATCAGTTTTGCGTACATGCTGTTGATGCGCAGCTTGGGCATGGAATCAATGTTGAGTTCCACCTTCCATTTACCGTTCTTCTGGGTGACAAACACATCCGGGACAATGTATTCAGGTTCCGTGGTGTTGAAACGTGAGCCGGGGCGCGGGTTCAGCGACTGAATCAGGTGGATGACATGTTGCAGGTCATCAGTAGGCAATTTCAGTTTTCTGCCGAGGCGGGTGTAGTCACGATTGCTGAGCAGGTTGAAATAGTTGCGCAGCAGTATCCTTGCTTCTTTCAGCCACGGTGTGTCCGGATCAAAGTGTTGCAGTTGTGTTTGCAGGCTTTCCTGCAGATTGCGTGCGCCAACGCCTATCGGGTCGAACTGCTGAATACGGTGCAGCACGGCTTCGACCTCATCGTGGTCGATCTCCAGGCGCGCGTCGAGGTTACTGTGAATGTCTTCTGTGCTGACCGGCAGGTAGCCATCATCATCTATTGAATCAATGATAATGCGTGCAATATGTTGATCGCTGTCAGAAAAGTGTGTCAGTTCCAGCTGCCACACCAGGTGGTCGCGCAGACTGCCGCTGCTGACAGTGACTCTCTCCAGCAGGTCGCGTGTGCCATCACCTTCCGGCGCGCTGTAGGTGGTCGCGCCGGTATCAAATACGTCTTCCCAGCTGCTGTCGATAGGCAGGTCTTCAGGAATGTTGTCAACTTCGCCTTCTTTGGCCGGGGCGGCCGCATCCGCTTCCGTGTTATTTACGGCAGGATCTTTTTCGGGTGCCTCGGTGTTCCCCTCATCCTGCTCCAGCATTGGATTTGATTCCAGTGCATCCTGAACTTCCGCCTGCAATTCCAGGGTTGAGAGCTGCAGCAGACGAATCGCCTGTTGCAACTGCGGGGTCATGGTCAGATGTTGACCAATTTTGAGTTGAAGTGATTGCTTCATATATGTTTTTCTAGAGACATCCGGCTGTCAAAATATCCTTAGTAAAAGTATAGAGCATTTTCCGTGCCATACAATCCTTATTGTATCCTGACCCTCATTTAGAGACGAAAATCACTGCCCAGGTAGACGTCTCTTACATGTTGATTATTAAGGACAACATCTGGCGATCCTGCGGCAATTACGCGACCTTCATTGAGTATATAGGCATGGTGGCAAATGCCCAGCGTTTCGCGCACATTGTGGTCAGTAATAAGGATACCGATGTCGCGTTCAGACAGCTGCTGAATAATGTTCTGGATATCCACCACCGAGATCGGGTCTACCCCAGCAAATGGCTCATCCAGCAGGATAAAGCGTGGATTGGCTGCCAGGGCACGGGCAATTTCAACGCGTCGCCGTTCGCCACCGGAGAGACTGACACCCGGCTGGTCAACGAGGTGCCCGATATGTAATTCATGCAACAGCGATTCCAGTGTCTGCTTGCGTTGTGCCTTGTTCAGATCCTTGCGCAGTTCAAGCACTGCCATGATGTTGTCGGCCACCGACAGCTTTCTGAAAACCGAGGCTTCCTGTGGCAGGTAGCCGAGACCGTGCAAGGCGCGCAGGTGCATCGGCTGGCCGGTCAGATCGACGTCATCAATCTCGATGCTGCCTTCACCACAGGGTACCAGACCGACAATCATGTAAAAGCAGGTCGTCTTGCCGGCACCGTTGGGTCCCAGCAGTCCAACCACCTGTCCGCTGCTGACGCTCAGAGAAACCTCATCAACCACGCGACGTGACTGGTAGCTTTTACCCAGTTTGTTGGCATTGAGTACACTCATGGCGGCGGCACGGGAAGTTGCTCGTCTTTTTTACTGCCGGGCTGCAGGGTGATGCGGACGCGGTCACCGGGATTGTTGCCGCCGGCATTGACGGTATTATTCTTCAGGTTAAAGACAATGCGGTCACTGCGGAACTCCTCGGCACCGGATTGCCAGATACGGGCATTCTCAAGCAGGATGATGCGGTCTTCTGCGGCGTGATATTCGATACGTCCGGCCTCGGCATGCTGGTCAGTATCCTTGCCGTCCGGGCGTTGCCGGTAGGTAGCCGGGCTGCCGTTAAGGATAATGGTTTCGATTTCGTTATTGCTGAGCTGTACCGTCATTTTGCTGCCTTCGAGAACGAGGGTGCCCTGTTGTACATGTACATTGCCCTCGTAAATACTGTTGCCGGTTTTTTCATTCAGCGTGGCCCTGTCAGCCTCGATATTCATCGGTTGATTGCGATCACTGCTCAGTCCCCAGCCGGTGACCGGCAGTATCCACAGCAGCAATGCAGCGCCCAGCAGCCGGGCTGTTGTGTGTCTGTCAGCCAGCGCCATCTATGGCTCCCTTTACCCGTGAAAGCAGTTCCAGGGTGCCGCTTCTGAAGTAGGCTTTCATCCCCAGGGCATTGATTACATAGCGATTACCGGTGATCGTGGCGGCCTTGTCTGTTTCGGCTATTTCTTCCTCGGGTTTAACCAGCAGGTCACGGGTTGCCACGTGAATTGCGCCATCGGTGGTGCTGCCGGGACGGCGGATATCAACTGCGCCCAGCAACCAGATACGGTCACCGGCCGTGGCGGCCTCGCCGCGCTCGGCAATAATGTGCCAGACAGTGCCGTCTGTGTGGATGATATCAATATCAGGACGGGTCAGTCTGAGCAGGTCTTCGTTCGGGAAATGCGTCATATGCTTAGCCTTGAGCCGGTATTTCAGCTGTCCCTGCTCATCCATGACGGCGAGATTAATATTTTCTACAAACGAGTCGGGGCCGGTTTCGCTGACGCTGGCAGGCACACGGTTGGCACCCTGTTTGTCCAGAAACCAGCCGGTGCCAACGACGACCAGCAGCAACAGTGCAAACAGTGCGGCTTGCCTGATGTTCACAAATAGCTGTCCAGTTCGGTTTGCAGCACGCCTTTGGCTTCCATCAGCATTTCACATACATCGCGTGCCGCACCGCGTCCACCGCCGCTGGGTGTCTGCCAGTGACTGTGGGTGCGCACCAGTGGATGGGCGTCCTGCACCGCGATTGCCAGCCCGACTTTTCGCATCACTGGCAGGTCAACGACATCATCACCGACATAGGCAGTTTGCTCGGCGCTGATAGCGAGTTTTTCCGCCAGTTCCTCGTAGGCGGGCAGCTTGTGCAGTTTGCCCTGGTAGACATGCGTCACCCCCAGGTTTTTCATGCGATGCTCAACGACTTTTGACGTGCGTCCGGTGATGATGGCGACAGTGACACCATGCTTCTGCAGCATTTTGATGCCGTGTCCGTCACGCGAGTTGAACGCCTTGTATTCCTGCCCGTCATCACCGATGAACAGGCTGCCATCGGTAAGTACGCCATCAACATCAAAGATCAACAGGCGAATATTTGCGGCTTTTTCGAGGATGTCTTTCATAGGGAGGGTCCGGTTTTTTATACCACGCCGGCGCGCAGCAAGTCATGCATATTGAGTGCGCCGACCAGTTCATTATTATCGTTGACGACCGGCAGGGCATTGATCTTGGTGCTGTCCATGATTTGCAATGCTTCAGCAGCCAGCATGCCGGGGTGTATGGTCTTGCAATCAACCGTCATGACCTCGCTGATGAGCGCCTCGTTCAGGTTGACCTGGTTATCAATGGTGCGGCGCAGGTCGCCATCGGTAAAAATGCCGCTCAGTTTCCCGCGGGTATCGATGACAGCGGTCATGCCCAAACCCTTGCGGCTCATTTCCAGCAGGGCGTCACTCAGCGGTGTTGTCAGTTCGACGCGGGGGATGGCATCGCCGGTGTGCATCAGGTCGTCAATCAGCAGCAGCAACCGGCGTCCAAGAGAACCGCCAGGATGTGAGTGGGCAAAATCTTCTTCGGTAAAGCCGCGTGATTCGAGTAAAGCGATGGCGAGGGCGTCGCCCATGGCGAGCGCAGCCGTGGTGCTGGCAGTCGGTGCCAGCCCCAGCGGGCAGGCCTCCTTGTCGACGCGCACATTGATGTTTGCCGTGGCGGCCAGCGAGAGGGTCGAGTCCGGGTTGCCGGTCAGGGTTATCAGCGGCACATTGAGCCGCTTGATCAGCGGCAGGATAGTGATGATTTCACCGGTTTCGCCGGAATTCGAGAGCGCCAGCACCACGTCAGCTGTCGTGATCATGCCAAGGTCGCCGTGACTGGCTTCACCGGGGTGTACAAAGAACGCCGGGGTGCCGGTGCTGGCGAGGGTGGCTGCAATCTTGCCGGCAATGTGTCCGGATTTGCCCATGCCGGTGACCACAACCCGGCCTTCACAAGCCAGCATCAGATGGCAGGCCTGGATAAAGGTAGGCTGGTTGATTTCATCGGCCAGTCCGGTGATTGCGCGGGCCTCGGTGTCGATAACGGCAAGTGCGAGTTCCTGCAGTTTTCTGTCGTTCATGTTGAGTATCTGTTAGGTGAATTCAACCGGACATGCTCTCGGACCGTGTGCCGGATAGAAGGTTTTTGCATTGCTGGCGGCTACGCGACTTCACTGAAGTATAACAGGGTCTGGTAGCCAACAAAGGCAAGCACCAGCAGGGCACCCTCGATACGGCTAATGCGCCCGGGGCCGCGAAAGCCGTACGCCATGACCAGGAAGGCCAGCGTCAGGCAAGCCATGACGGGATAGTCACGCATCAGAACTTCATCCGCGACGGCAATCGGGCTGATCAGTCCGGGTAGTGCAAGTACCGCGAGCAGGTTGAATATATTCGAGCCCACGATGTTGCCGATGGCAATATCAGGTTCGTTTTTGAGTGCGCTCATGATACAGGCCGCGAGTTCCGGCAGGCTGGTGCCCAGCGCCACGATGGTGAGGCCGATGACCAGGTCACTGACGCCCAGGCTGTGTGCGACAGACACCGCTCCCCATACCAGTATTTTGGAACTGGCGAGTAATGACAGTGCGCCGACGACCGTCCACAGGCCGGCGGTTCGCATGCTCATGTCGGTAGGGACCTCGTCGGCGAATTCATCGCTCACGGGGTCATGAGAGGACTTTTCCCTGATGCCAACCCGGGCCATCCAGATGAGCATCAGCACCATGCCGCTTAACAGAATCACGCCGTCGAGTCGTCCCAGTGTGCCGTCGAGCAGCAAAAGCAGTACCAGTAGCATCACACCGATCAGTACCGGAAGCTCACGTCGCACAATTCTTGAGTGAACACCCAGTGGCACAACCAGGGCCGTGATACCCAGTATCAGGGCGATATTGGCGATGTTGGAGCCGAGCGCGTTGCCGATCGCCAGACCGCCGTTGCCTTGCAGTGAGGCGACCGCGGAAACCAGTATCTCCGGTGCCGAAGTGCCAAGGCTGACGATGGTCAGGCCAATAACGAGCGGCGATACGCTCAGGTTATAGGCCAGCGCGCTGGCGCCGGCGACAAAACGGTCGGCGCTCCAGGTGAGCAGGGCAAATCCGGCTACAATGGCCAGCGATTCCATCCACATGCTGGTTTATTCCGCTGCTGGCAGGCAGTTCGGGGACGGCTGGCCGGTTGCGCTATGGGCCGGCAGCAGGGTGTTGCGAAAGCTGTGGGGTAAAAAAATCTTCATCAAGGAAGCTCTTGAACTCATTCTGCTTTATCATACACGCCGTTACGCGCAGACCAAACGTTTGATGTCTGTGCCATAGCCCAGGTAGAACAGAGCGGACAGCCGTATGACCGAACCGGTAGTAGAAATCAGGGATCTGCATTTTGCGCGCGGCGAGCGCATGATTTTTGACGGCATTGATCTGGATATCGAACCGGGTGGGGTGACGGCCATCATGGGGCCCAGCGGCACCGGCAAGACCACCCTGTTGAAGCTGATTGGCGGCCAGTTGCGACCGCAATCCGGTTCTATCCGGGTATTTGGAGAAGAAGTAACAAAATTAAGCCGCCACGGGTTGTTTGAATTGCGCAAGAAAATGGGCATGCTGTTCCAGAGCGGTGCGCTGCTGACGGATATCAATGTATTCGAGAATGTCGCCTATCCGATGCGCGAACACACGCGTCTGCCGGAAGAGCTGATACGTGATCTGGTGCTGATGAAGTTGCAGGCGGTGGGGCTGCGCGGGGCATCCGGACTGATGCCCAGCGAGCTGTCAGGTGGTATGGCGCGGCGCGCGGCACTGGCGCGGGCCATTGCCCTGGATCCGATGATGGTGATGTACGATGAACCGTTCACGGGGCAGGACCCTATTTCCAAGGGTATCCTGGTAAAACTGATTCGGGAGCTGAATGATGCGCTCGGATTGACCAGTATCGTGGTGTCACATGATGTGAGTGAAACCGCGGCTATTGCCAACTATGTCTACCTGCTATCGCAAGGCAGGGTGATAGAGCATGGCAAACCGGAAACATTATGTGTATCCAAATCCGAATGGGCGCGCCAGTTTCTGGATGGCAGTCCTGACGGGCCGGTTTCGTTTCATTATCCGGCAGCAGATTTCAGGGATGACCTGATGCGTGGAGGATTGGCAAAATAATGCTGGATGTGCTGCAAAAACTGGGCAAGGCCACGCTTGGATTTTTTGAACGGCTGGGGAGAGGGCACCTGTTCCTGTTGCAGATCTTTGCAACGATTCCGGGTGTCCTGATCAGGCCGCGCCTGATACTGACACAGCTCTATTCGGTCGGTGTGCTAACGCTGCCGATTATCCTGGTGTCCGGCCTGTTCGTGGGGATGGTGATGGGTCTGCAGGGCTATAATACGCTGGTAGATTTTGGGGCTGAAGATTCGCTGGGTGTCATGGTTGCCCTGTCACTGGTGCGGGAGCTGGGCCCCGTGGTTGCTGCATTGCTGTTTGCCGGACGTGCCGGCTCGGCGCTGACTGCCGAGATTGGCCTGATGAAGGCCACCGAGCAGCTCTCCGGGATGGAAATGATGGCAGTTGACCCGGTTCAACGGGTGGTTACACCGCGTTTTCTGGCATCTTTTATCACGTTGCCCTTGCTGGCGGCGATATTCAGTGCGATCGGTATTTACGGTGGTTATATCGTGGGAGTTGAGCTGCTGGGCGTGGATGATGGTGCCTTCTGGGCACAAATGCAGGATAAGGTAGATCTGCAGGGCGACGTATATAATGGGATTATCAAGAGCGTCGTGTTTGGTTTTGTGGCCGGCTGGATTGCACTCTATGAAGGTTATGATGCGGTACCAACCGCGGCCGGTGTCAGTCGTGCCACTACGCGTACCGTGGTGCATACCTCGCTGGTTGTGCTCGGGCTGGACTTTGTTCTTACGGCATTGATGTTTGGAGAATAGGATTTTGAATAACAGAACGGTCGAAATCGGAGTGGGCTTATTCGTGGCGCTGGGTCTTGCATCCCTGTTCATGCTGGCCATGCAGGTCAGTAACCTGGGTACAGTCACCAGCTCTGACAGCTATGTACTGACAGCAGGTTTCGAGAATATTGGCGGGCTCAAGGTGCGTTCACCGGTGACAGTCTCCGGTGTGCGCGTCGGCAGGGTGTCTGCTATTGACTATGACGACAATGCCTTCGAGGCGGTTGTCACCATGAGTATCTACTCGAATTATGACGGTTTCCCCGAGGACACCTCCGCGAGTATCTTTACCGCCGGCTTGTTGGGTGAGCAGTACATCGCGCTGGAACCAGGCGGTTCCATGGAGAATCTTGCTGACGGTGATCGCGTACAGCTGACCCAGTCAGCGCTGGTGATGGAGCAGGTGATCGGACAGTTCCTGTATAGCGCCACGGCCGGTGGCGAATAACAGCGGTGAACAGTCATGCATGATGCCCGGCTGGTGGAGAATGAAGACGGTAGCTGGCTGCTGCAGGGTGAGCTGGGTTTTGACTCGGTAGTGTCGGTTTTGCAACATGCCGGCGTGAATATGCTGGGCAAAAGCCGGCTCAGGGTAGACCTCGCGGGTGTCACGCGTGCAGACAGTGCCGGTCTCGCACTGCTGGTGGAATGGTTGCGGGAATCGGAGATTGCCGGTAACAGCATTGAATTTGTAAATGTTCCTGCGCAGTTGCTTTCCATCGCGCGGGTTTGTGGTCTGGATGATATCCTCGCGCTTAACTAGATTGTTAATCTCTTCAACAGGACAATAACTATATGCAAGGCAGTGAACTTGAAGCATTGATCCAGGCTGGCATCCCGGGTGCTGAAGTGATCGTGAAGGGTGAGGGTGACCACTTTGAGGCGGTTGTGATCAGCGCACAGTTCGAGGGGTGTTCCATGGTGCAGCAGCATCAGCTTGTCTACGGCACGCTCGGCGACCGTTTCAGCGGCGAGCTACATGCTCTGGCTCTGCATACCTATACGCCCGAAGCCTGGGCCAGTCAGCGACGTATTCAGTAAGAGAACTCCAGTGGACAGATTAATAATCAATGGCGGTAAGCGCCTCAAGGGCGAGATTCGGATTTCCGGTGCAAAGAACGCGGTGTTGCCGATAATGGCGGCAACGTTGCTGGCTGACAGCCCGGTCACGGTGCGTAATATCCCGCACCTGCATGATGTGACCACTACCATGGAATTGCTGGGGCGCATGGGCATCCACCTGACGGTCGATGAAAAAATGGATATCGTCGTTGATACCGGTCCGATCAATTCATTATATGCCCCTTATGAGCTGGTGCGCACCATGCGCTCTTCCATTCTCGTGCTGGGTCCGATGCTGTCCCGTTTCGGCCGCGCCGATGTCTCACTGCCCGGTGGTTGTGCGATTGGTTCCCGCCCTGTCAATCTGCATATCAAGGGCCTGCAGGCGATGGGTGCCGACATTGAAGTGGAGAATGGCTATATCAAGGCGCGTGTTGAACGCCTCAAGGGCGCGCGCCTGGTCATGGATGTTGTCACG
>Ga0224509_10000539_pt1 | contig 10603 bp, 3 predicted proteins | sample SF_Jan12_sed_USG_5_FD_170158 | JGI IMG/M metagenome (GOLD analysis project Ga0224509, IMG submission 170158) | Sediment microbial communities from San Francisco Bay, California, United States - SF_Jan12_sed_USGS_24 | ecosystem: Environmental > Aquatic > Marine > Sediment | place: USA: California... | reverse complement strand
CATCTCGTTGCCGGCAAATGTCGACAAGGGCTGGTAGGGCGAATCGCCGTAAGCGGTCGGCCCGACCGGCAGAAACTGCCACACGCTCAGCTGCATCGCCGCCAGCGTGTCCACAAACGCGCGCGCGGCCGCACCAAGTTCCCCGATTCCGTAGGGACCGGGCAAGGAGGTCAGGTGCAGGCAAACGCCCCCACGCCTTCCGCGAGGCATCACGATATTGTTTTGGTCGGTACGCATTATCGGGGCCGGAACAATGTTCATCTTTTCAAGATGCCCGCCGAGAAAAGCTCCCCGCAAGCGATGCCTGCGGGGGCTTGATCGGTCTGCTGACGCCCTAAGGCATCATGGCGCTCAGAAGCGGTAGTTGAGCCCCAGCAGATACTGCGTGCCGTACTCCTGGTAGTCGAGAACTCGCGTCTTTTCTTGCGAGTAGGCGATATACGGCTCGTTCGTCAGGTTGTTGATCTGGAACAGCAACTGCAGACCATCCAGGCGGCCTTCGCCGAAGCTGTAGCTAAACTGCGCATCGGTGATCTGGTCCGAGTCGACGTAGCGGAAGCCGCGATCGTTGGCGAAGTTGGTGACCTCACCGATGTACTCAGACCGGTACCGCGTATTGATTCGGGCTGCAAAGCCGTAGTTCTCGTAGTACAGCGTCAGGTTCCAGACGTCTTGCGACAGGCCAGGTAGCGGAATGCTGTCGATTGATACGGAGCTGACTGATCCCTCGATCGAAATGTCGCTGTCCGTGTACGAGTAGCTGAATTGTGCACCGAAGCCGTCGAGGCTCTCGGAGAACATGTTGAACGGCACTGACGCCGCGAGCTCCAGACCCTGCAGGTAACCGCCGCTGCCGTTGACGGGACGGGTGAAGTCACCGGTAGTCTCCGGTATCACGCCAGGCTGGAAGAATTCCGGGGGCGTGTTTTCCAGCAGCGTGGAGAAGTCATACGGTACGGTCTGATCGTAGATGTAGGTATCCAGATCTTTGTAGAAGGCCGCCACGGACACGTAGCCCTCGCCTTCACCGAAGTAACGCTCGTATGAAACGTCGAAAGCCCAGGCTTCCCATGGATCGAGCAATGGGTTGCCGCCGTTACCACCGGGTTCACCGGTAAAGAAGTTGTAGCCGCTTTCTTCCGTGGCCTTCAGCTGGTCCATACGGGCGCGGGCGATTTCCTTGGCTAAGCCGACTCGCACTGTGTGCGTATCGCCCATGGCGAAGACCAGGTTGATCTGCGGCAAAACGTGCTCATAGGACTTGCCGTCGGAAACCCTTAGGACTTCCTGGGCATCCGTATACGCGTTGGCCACGAGGTACGAGCCCGAACTCTGATCTGTGCCGACGACCTGAACGCCAATATTACCCATCAAGGTCACATCGCTGGACAGTTCGTGGAACAGGTTGCCGCGTAGCGCCAGGGTCCAGACGTCTTCCTGCACGTCCCAGTATTTGCCGGCCAGATATGGCAGTGTGGTCGGGTCACCGTAGACTATCGGGTTGAAGTACTCGTTCAGAACGCCAGAAACGTCCCAGGCGAGTGCCTGGCCAGCACCGGCGTAGCCGAGGTTCATCGGGCTGACGAGGAAACGGTCATCAACGCGGTTGTAGCCACCGTTGGCCGTACTCAGGCCGCTTTCCGGCGAGATCTTGTCCTTGGTGCGTTCTGAGTAGTTGAACATGACGCCCACTTCTTCGAACCAGCCAAACTCAGCCGTCCGTACAAGATCGACGCGGAAGGCGGTGAGCTCGTCTTCGACTTCCGGAGCCTTAGAGTAACCGGCGCCGTAGATCGTCGGACCAACCTGCACCTCGTCCGGATCGGCGTAGTTCCGGTCGAAGGACAAGGTGGGCATGCCAGAGGTGCCGTCCAGCCGGAACGTCGCCGTGTCGTACCGGTTGCTCGGCAGATTCGGATCGGCTGTTTGTGGAGTGTATTGAGCCTGCGTCTCGAACTGGTCCTGATCGCGTGTTGCCTTCGAGTAGCTCACGTCCGCGATCACGCTCCATTCGTCGTTAATATAGAACTCGTTGTTGAAGCCCGCAGAGAAGATTTCGTCATCGGTCAGGAACAGGAAGTTACGCGCCAGCGGTACCACCTGCAGCACATTTCCGGCAACAGCGACGCCGTTCTCGACGGTTACGTTGGAGTAGCCGAATTGCGTTCCCGGAGGCCAGGGTCCATCGCAGCATACGGCAGGATAGTCACCCAGGTTTACCTCAAGGCTGCGCGCGTTGTTGGTCTGCTCCATCGTCGAGTAATACAGGTCGATGATGCCGCTGTAGTTGTCGGTGGGCGCGAATTGCAGCGCGGCCATAAAGCCATTGCGTTCTGTTGAACCCAGGTCGGCGCGCACTTTCATGCCGTTAGTGGTCAAGGTTCCTGCAGGCACGTCGGCATTCCAGTCGTCACGGCCCTTGTTCACCTGACCCCAAGGCTCGTAGGTACCAAATCCTTGCGTCGCGAGAGGTGAGTCGAGACGAGCGTAGCCAATCGCCAGACCGACCTTACCGTCGGCAAACTGATCGATGTAGGAGACACTGATTCGCGAGCCCATTTCGTCCGAGCCGGCGCCCAGGTTGTCGTTGCCGTTCATTTCGCCGCGGACGTTGATGGCAACGGCCCGGTTGCCGTAATCGAGCGGGCGTACCGTGCGCAGGTCGATCGTGCCTGCCAGGCCCTGGCCGACGAGGCCCGAATCCGGCGTCTTGTACACGAGCACCGAGTTCAGCAACTCCGAGGGGTACTGGTCGAATTCGACGCTGCGGTTGTCGCCGGTGCTGACTTGCTCACGACCGTTCAGCAGCGCCGTCGTAAAGCCCGGATCCGTTCCGCGCAAGCTGATGGCCGAGGCACGACCTTCAGCACGTTGCGAGGTCAAACCGGGCAGACGCGAAATAGCGTCGGCGATACTGGTGTCGGGCAGCCTGCCGAGATCTTCGGCCGAAACCGCCTCGACGATGCTGTTGGAATTCTGCTTGAAGTCAATGGCGCGCTGAATACTGCTGCGTATTCCGGTCGTGATGATTTCTTCGATTGCCTCCTCATCGTCGCTCTGCGGTTGCGTCTGAGCATTGACCGTCCCGGCGCTGAGTGCCGCAACCAGCGCTATGCTGACTGCGAGCGGGATACGTCGTAGTGGCTTGTTCATGGTGGGGCTCCCCTCGCTTGAGATGCGATTGACGGCGGATGGATCCGCCCGTTGTATTGGCATGATAGTCTTGATTTCTTTGACTTACCTGCACGAATAGTAGTCAGTAAAGCTTGCGCAAAGCAACGAATTGCAAACGTATTCAAACGAATTGCAAACGTATTCAGTTCCACAGCGGGAGCTATCCGTACCGCATACGTTTAAGACGAATATTGGTGGAGCATGGGTGCCTTATTCTCCGAGCAGCCACTCCAGTTGATCACCGACGCGGGCGCGCCACGCGCGCTCGCCGTGGTCGGCGCCCTCATACTTTTGAAATCTGAAGTCTCGACCCTCGACCAGACCCTGTTCCAGAAGCCATTGCCGCACTGGCTCGTGATCCTCTTCGTAGCTCGAGTCGAGTGTTTCCGTGCCATAGTCGAAGAAGAGGCGTGCACCGGCGGGCACGGTATCTCCGCCGGCGATATCCTTGATGATGAATGGTGTCGGATCGGGGCTGTCGACATCGTTTCTCCGGATGTCCCGAATGTTGGTTTCGGAGAAAGCAAAATGCGTGGACATGCAGCCACACGCACTGAACGCGTTCGGGTGATTCTTGACGAGGTAGTACGACAACAGGCCGCCCATCGATGAGCCCATTGCAAACGTATTTTCGGGGCCGGTCAGGGTCCGAAATTCTCTGTTTATCCTTGGCATGAGTTCCTCGGTCAGGAACCGTGCGTACTTTGACGCGTCATGCCAGGGTGAGTATTCATCTCTGCGTTGTGATGAGCTCCAGGCGCCGACGACGATAGCGGGCTCAAAGCTGCCTTTTTCTGCGCCGCGCATCATGGCCTCATCGACACCCCAGTCGACGCCCCAGCTGGCGATGCGCGGATCCAGGATGTTCTCGCCATCCGTTATATAGATCACGCGATAGCGTTTGTCAGGATCATCTTCGTAGCCGGGTGGCAGCCAGATCGCGACGGTGCGTGGTTCTGCAAGGAAATCCGACTCGACGTTTTTCCAGTACGACAAAGTGCCGGATACACGTGCGCCTTCCGGGTCGTCGATGAACGGTGTTTCCTCCGGCGGCTTGAACATGCCGTCACCGATACTCCACGCGAAGGATTGCAGCGGTTCGAGGCGCACGTGAACCATGCCGATACCGTGGTCGACCGTAATGGCATTGATAGACTCGGATAACTGGTCCCTGAGTTCCCGGCGGCCGGAATCCAGTCCCATCTCGGCAATGACATCGGCCGGCACTTCAAGCATGAGTTCCTGTGGGTTCTCATCGAAGTTGCTGACGACGATCAGGCGCTCAGTATCCTGCCAGCGTGCGAAAGCAAATACGCGGTCGTTGTTGACCGGTATATGGCCGTAGTTGCCGGCCATGGCCGGGTTGCGGGTGCTGACCTGCATCAACCGGACGTAGAAATCGCGAAGTTCTTTTTCACTGTCACTCAGCGCACCACCGTCGAATTTACCGTCGTTCATCCAGCGTTGGTGTGCGGGAATGCCCCAGTAGTCGAAAATGGTGGTACGCGAAGCCTTGCCGAATCCGGCGTCGCCGGACCCCGGTTCGCCAACGTCCTGCCCGAAGTACAGCATCGTTGGCGAAGAGCCGATCAGTGCGGAAACGACCATGCCGGGTTGTCCGTTCTTTGCGCCGCCCGCGAATTCAGAGCTGGCGATGCGCTGCTCGTCATGGTTCTCGAGGAAGTGCAGCATGTGCGATTCGATATCGAGGATGTCATCCTGCGCTGCGGCAATTGTGGAGGCATCTGCTTTGCGCTGCATGACCGCCCGAGTTGCGTCGTACAGCCCAACCTTGTCATAAAGGTAGTCCATGCGCCCCAACGCGATGTAATCCCGATACATGTCGGGGACGTAGATTTCGGACAGCAGGAAAGCGTCTGGCCTGCGCACCTTGATCGACGAATTCAGGTAGCTCCAGAATTCGACGGGCACCATCTGCGCCATATCGTATCGAAAACCATCGACACCCTTGTCGAGCCAGTAGTGTGCGATGTCCCGGAACTTCTTCCAGCTGTCAGGGACAGCGCGTTGCGACCAGAAATCGACCAGTTCTTCATTCGACCAATAGCGTGCCTGATCAGGTAGGCTATCGAATGCATGACTACCGTCCGGTCGCACGCCGAAGTTGATCTTTACAGTTTCGAACCAGTCGTCGATATTCGGTCGTGCGGCACGTGACCCGTTGCCTGTCCACTTGGCGGGCGATTCGGAGAATTGACCATCAGCCAGCGGATGCGCTTCGCCATTCAGCGGCACATAGCCTTTCGGAACCGCAAAGTCCTCACCGACGATGTAGTAAAAGTTGTTATTGCGCTCCCATGTGACGCTCGTATCATCGCTGGCGCCAAAGTCTTCGACGCCGCGAGGGCGGCTTACGGATTCGTAACGCCGGGCGATATGGTTGGGCACGATATCGATGATGACCTTCATGCCATTGGCATGGGTGCGTTCGATCAGCGCCTCGAATTCCTCGAGTCTTTTTGCCGGATCAACAGCAAGATCGGGATTGACGCTGTAGTAGTCCTTGACTGAATAGGGCGACCCCGCACGTCCCTTGACGACATCCGGATCATCATTGCTGATGCCATAGGCTGTATAGTCGCGCACGAGGGCATGATGGGGCACGCCCGTGTACCAGACATGCGTGGTGCCGAGTTCGCGTATGCCGCGCAGCGCTGCGTCCGTGAAGTCGGCAAACTTGCCAACGCCGTTTTCTTCAATGGTGCCCCAGGGTTTATTCGTTGTCTTCTTGTTGCCAAACAGGCGTGTAAATACCTGGTAGACAACCGGCTTCAGGGGGGGGGGCCGCTCGTTAATCTCGAGCAAGGCAGGGCCGTGGTCCCAGTCGACGGTTGCTGTAAGCGCGCCCTTTTTCAGCTTGCCGCGGATCGTCCTGCTATTGAAACGAATCGTATCGGCAGGGCCTGTCCAGTTATGTATTACGATTTCGACCTGACGTGCATCGGGCATGCCCTCGTAGCTACCGTCGTGCTCGAGTTTTAGCGCCAGGTAATCGTCGTGGCGCTCCGCACCGAATTCGAGCATCTCATAGCGGCCGTTCTCGATGTTGCCGCGCGTCGTGCCGTCGTCCTCATACATGCGGCCCGACGACCGCGATACTGACTCGTCGGCGTAGTAGTGCAGGGTCAGCCTCTTACTTGAGTAGTCTGCCGTCGTCTGTATATCCGGTGTCATCGGAATGAAAGAACCGGCACGAACCAGAACGGGAATGGTTTTCAGGGTGACCGCAATGTCGGCATTCTGGCCACCTTCATAGCGTGTGTCGGTCCAGAAATCGAACCAGGTACCCGGTGGGACGATGGTTTTGACGGACTCGATGCCCGGTTCTGTGACCGGCACGACGAAGAATGCGTCACCCCAGAAATAGGCGTCTTTGACGTCGATGAGCCACGGCGTGGTCTCATCCTCGAAAAAGGCAGGCCTCATGAGCGGCATGCCTGTCGTCGAGTTTTCCCAGGCCAGGGTGTAGATGTACGGCAACAAGCGATACCGCAGCTTGATAAAGTCGCGGGAAATACGCCGGGTCTCGCGGTCGTGGAATACGGGTTCCGGCGCAATGTGTTCCTGTGCATGCGGTCGATAGACAGGCTGGAACACGCCGTACTGAAGCCAGCGAAGGTACAGTTCCTTGTCGAAGACTTCTCCGTCAGCGAAACCGCCGAGGTCAGAGTGCATATATGCGAGCCCGAACAGTCCGCCCTGGAGGCTCAACTCGACCTGTGGCTTCAGCCCTTCCCACGATCGCTTGACGTCACCGGTCCACGGGATAATGCCGTAGCGCTGCGTTCCTGCGAATCCGGAGCGCATCATGATCATCGGGCGTACTTCAGGATCACGGGCGATGTGATTCTCGTACACCATCCTGGTCCAGACATGCCCGTAAGCATTGTGGATCTCATCGCCCGTGGCTTCGATGCCGACATCGCTCAGCCAGTGCAGCGCGTCGGCCGGATGGACCTCGGGTTCGCCCAGGTCACCCCATGTGCCGGCAATGCCCTGATCGGCCAGCATCGCGTAGGGCTGCCAGAACCACTTGCGGGCTGTATCGCTGAATACGTCAACGAGTCCGGTATTGCCGAAGTAGAAATCGAATGTCTTTGGGCTCCCGTTAGCATCGCTCGCCAGGGCTTTGTTATCGACAGCATCCTGCCAGCGATCCGAGGTTGTCAGTATGAATGGTTCGGTGACCGTGATCGTCTTGATGCCCTGCTTTTGGAAATCGGCGATCATGTCCTCTGGATGCGGAAACGCATTTCGATCCCAGTCGAGGTTCCCCATGTGCCCTTTGATGTCAGGGCCGAACCAATAGATGTCGATGATGACAGTGTCGAGCGGGATCTTTGCACGCCTGAATCGGCGCACCACGTCGCGAACTTCTTCTTCGGAGTGATAGCCGAAGCGTGATGCAAAGTTGCCGAAGGCCCAGCGCGGCGGCAGCGGTTGCCTGCCTGTGACGTCTGTGTAGTTTTCGACCAGTGCCGGGTAGGTGTCTCCTGCAATGACGATGTAAGCGGTTCTGCCGCCCATGGCCTCGAAGGTCAGAACGTCTTTATCAGTCTTGCCGATGTCGAGCCAGCCGTTTGCCGAGTTATCAAACACAATCATGTATTTTTCGGATGACATGATCGCCGGCAAGCTGTAGTACATCTGTTCCGCGTGCGTTTCGTAGCCGTATGAGGCCTTGTTATAGAGCGGCAGGCGGTGTCCACGTCGATCCATGCCCAGCACGCGCTGTCCGCCGCCGAGGATTTTTTCGCCGTCCTCGAGTGCAAAGTGGAAGCCACGCACGGTCTCGTGCGCGAAATAGCCGTGCTCTTCTTCGACGAGGGCTTCGCCGTCGCGGAAGAAGGACACGCGTACTGGCGACTTGTCGACCACGGCCGTGATGCCGTCGATCATGATTGTGAGGGTACCGTCGGTCTCCGCGATCGCCGTTGAGAACTCGCGATCCTGCGGGGCCAGCGCGAACGATGGCAGTTGCTTCACTCCTTTCCCGACGTAGTGGACTTCGAACGCGGCGTCGTCGACAGCCGCAATCCGCAGTCGGCCCTCGGTGCTCGAAATAGTCAGCGTATTGCCGTCGAATTCGTATCCCTCGTATTCGCCGAAGTCAGCCCAGGCAGTGCTCGTCATGCAGGCGAGCAGCACGATCAGTCGTTTCAAAAACCGCTCCTTACTAATGATCTATCTCCAGCAACCGTGCCGACCGCGGTGCCAGTTTGAGCTTGTCATTCAGTTCGATTCTCTCGTCGTCCAGCACGTCGTGCGCTTCTGTCGCGCCGTTCAGGCGTTCGGTGAAGCGCGCGAGATCGAGGTCAACCTCGTCCTCCCCGTGGTTGAGAATCACCATGACGGTATCGTCTTTGTCGTACCGGAAGTAGGCATACACCGGGCCGATCGGCGTGAAGTGCATGAAGCCGCCATTATGGACGACATCCGCAGATTTGCGCCAGTTGAGCAGCTTGCGCGTGAGGGACAGCGCTGCACGCTGTCGATCGTCGAGTCCGGCGCCCGTGAACGCGCTCGCCTCGTGGTCTGGCCAGCCACCGGGAAACTCGGCTCGTATCGCACCATGACTGTCAGTGCCCGGGTGCGACATCTGGATCTCGGTGCCGTAATAGATCTGCGGGATGCCGCGCATCGTGGCATAGAACACCATTGCCATGCGCCAAAGGTCTTCGTCCTCGTCGACCTGGGTGAACAGTCGGCTCATGTCGTGGTTGTCCGGCATGATCACGAGGTTCATCGGCTCGGGATACAGGTAGTCCGCTCCGAGCAATTCGTAGACTGGTGTCCAAGCACTTCCCCAAGGCGGATCGTCTGACGTCAGCACCTTTTCAAACGCGATCTGCAGCGGGAAGTCGAAGACTCCGGGCAGGTGTGATACATAGCCGTCGGCATTCTGTTTGCCGCGCTGCCAGTAGGACGTGACGTTCGGGCTTGCGCTCCATTCCTCACCAACCATGTTGAAGTCGGGGTACTCCTGCATGATGCGACGCGACCATTCGGCCATGAAGTATTTGTCGGGGTAAGGGTAGGTGTCCTGGCGGATTCCCGACAGGCCGAGGTACTCGATCCACCAGATCGAGTTCTGGATCAGGTAGTCGGCAAGCAAAGGGTCACGCTGGTTGAGGTCGGGCATCGTGTCCACGAACCAGCCGTCAGTATGCGCGCTCTTGTCGTATTCCGATGCGTAGGGGTCCTGGTGGGTAGTGCGCGCGTGGTTCGTCACCATGCGCGAAACGGGCAGGTTGAGCCAGGAGTCCGTTGGCAAGTCGTCCATCCACCAGTGTCCGGCACCTGAGTGATTGGCGACCATGTCCATGATTATGCCGATTCCTTTCGATTTCGCTTCGGCAACAAATCTGCGGTAGCTCTCGTTGGTGCCGAAACGCGGGTCCACCTTGTAATAGTCGGTGATTGCGTAGCCGTGGTACGACCGCTTGCCCATAGCATTCTCGAGCAGCGGGTTGATCCAGATCTGTGTGAAACCCACGTCCGCGATGTAGTCAAGGTGTTGCCGGATACCTTCGAGGTCGCCGCCGTGGCGACCGTAATCATCGTCGCGATCCGCATTGTCCTCATAACCGTCGACGTTGTCGTTCAACGGGTCACCATTGGCGAAGCGATCGGGAGTGATCAGGTAGATAACATCGCTGCTGTCAAATGTGCCCACATGCCCCGGCCGGCGCTCCCTCAGTTCGTAGGCGTAGGCAACACGTTCCTCGCCGTTGTCGAACTCGATGTCGAACGTACCAGCCGTGGCCGATGCCCCAATGTCGAGGTATACGAACAGGTAATTGGGACTGTCACCGTATTCGACACGTGACACGGACACGCCCGGTGCCGATACGCTGGCTGTGTAGCCCGCAATATCACCGGCGTGGACGAGCAACTGGAGTTCAGTATGCTCGAAACCGATCCACCAGAACGGCGGCTCGACGCGCACGATGCCATCGCGGCCGGCTTGGTTTGACTCGTCTGAGGAACAGGCCGTCAGCAAGAGGCCGGCGGCCACGATGAGGAATCGTTTCATTTTTTTCCCCTTTCTATCCGGCCCAAATATAAGCATTCAGGTGTTCGGACGGGGATGAATACGTTTGCAAAAAGCCCGTTGAAAATCAATGAATTGATACAATCGACCGAATGTTTACCGGTGTACCCCACAACCCCTACGCGACCAAGATCGAACAATTCACTGTCGATTAGGAATCCATGCTTGAATTATTGCTCGCCGCTGGGGGCGGTGCAGCAGTCCGGTTCAGGCCGCTAATAGAGGCGAACGAAAAATGAAAGGCAAGCCCGCATTGAGTTTCTGGCAGATCTGGAACATGTGTTTCGGGTTCTTTGGTATCCAGATGGGATTCGCGTTGCAGAATGCGAATGTCAGTCGAATTTTCCAGACGCT
>Ga0224509_10000538_pt1 | contig 10613 bp, 9 predicted proteins | sample SF_Jan12_sed_USG_5_FD_170158 | JGI IMG/M metagenome (GOLD analysis project Ga0224509, IMG submission 170158) | Sediment microbial communities from San Francisco Bay, California, United States - SF_Jan12_sed_USGS_24 | ecosystem: Environmental > Aquatic > Marine > Sediment | place: USA: California... | reverse complement strand
ACGATACGGAGAGGACACAGCCAGACTTGCCAGTAACAGGCCCGCAGCACCGAGTACGCCGCTGAACTGGATCAGCCTGACACCCGCCATAAAAATCATGCCCATGACCATTGCCGTGAGCACCACGGCGGCACCGAAATCAGGTTCCAGCAGCAGCAACAGCGCAGCAATCGCGAGCAAAGCAACCGGCTTGATAAAACCGGAGATATGGCTGCGGACTTCTTCACCATGCCGGGCCAGATAACTGGCCAGATAAATAATGAACAGCAGTTTGGCCGGCTCGGAAACCTGCATGCGGAACAAACCGGCGCTCACCCAGCGCGAGGCGCCATTCACTTCTATGCCGATACCCGGTACCAGCACCAGCAGCAACAGGGTAAAGGCAGACAACAGCAGCAGCATCCCGAGGCGCTCCAGATCAACCAGCCGCACCTTGAACAACAAAAATCCGGCCAGCACACCGACACCGATGTAAACGAACTGGCGAAAGGCATAGTAAAACGGCTGGCCAACTTCGCGATCAGCAAAGGTAATGGATGCCGATGACACCATCACCAGGCCAAGTGTTGCCAACACGATAACGCTGGCAACCAGCCAGTAATCAAACCGCGGTATACGGGCCTCATCAGCAGCAACCCGTCGTGCCTGTTGTGCTGCCAGCGCCATTAGCGAACCAGCTCCTGTACAGCCTGCATAAAGATGTCACCACGCGCCTCAAAGTTGCGGTACATATCAGTACTGGCACAGGCCGGGGACAGCAAAACACAATCACCGGGCTGAGCCATCTCTGCCGCAAACCCTACTGCCTGCGTCATGTTGTCTGCCTGACGCACCGGCACCACACCCTGTAATGCCGTTTCGAGTAAACAGGCATCCTTGCCTATCAACACGGCTCCCTGTCCCTTGCGTTGCATGGCATGCGCCAGTGGTGAAAAATCTGCACCCTTGCCATCACCGCCGGCAATCAGCACGACCTTTCCATCCACCCCGTCAATCGCAGCCAGCGTGGCACCCACATTGGTGCCTTTTGAATCATTGAACCAGCGCACACCGTTGCCTTCGTGCAGGTACTGCATGCGGTGCGGCAGCCCCTGAAATTCAGCCAGCGTTGCTACCATCGCCGTCAGCGGCAACCCGGCCGCCTCGCCCAGCGCCAGCGCAGCCAGTGCGTTCAGATAGTTATGCCGTCCAGCCATGCGGATGTTGGCTACCGGCATGATCGGTGTATCACCGCGTGCCAGCCAGCGCTCACCGGCATGTTGCAGCAGGCCGTAGTTTCCGGCAGCCGGGACCTGCCCGGTAAATCCGACCAGCGGCCGCTGTGCGTCAGCCAGCGCAGCGGCAACCGGGTCGTCAAGGTTGACCACCTGCAGCCCGGCATTTTGATAAACCAGCTGCTTTGTACTGGCATAGTCCTGCAGGTCACGATAACGATCGAGATGATCATCACTGATATTCAGCACCACCGCGGCCTGCGGGCGCAATGAATGCAGTGTCTCCAGCTGAAAACTGGACAACTCCAGCACATACAGGTCCGGCTCGTTGTCCGTGATCAGGTCCAGCGCCGGGGTACCGATATTGCCGCCGGTACGTACGTCAATCCCGGCGCGCCGGGCCATCGCACTCAGCAGGGTTACGACGGTGCTCTTGCCATTGGAACCGGTAATCGCAATCACCGGCGCCGTGGCTGCCTGTGCAAACAATTCGATGTCACCCATCACCGGCACCTGTCTTGCCAGTGCTGCGGCAATCTCCGGTTGCTGCATCGAAACACCCGGGCTGATAACAATCTGCTGTGCGCGTTCAAAGGCATCCGGGTGAAAGCCGCCGAGAAACAATGCCACGTCAGCCGGCAACTCGGAACGCGAGCGCTCCAGCTCCGGCGGCTGATCACGGCTGTCAACAATGGCCACAGACACACCCTGTCGCGACAGGTAGCGCGCCACCGACAGACCGGTCTTACCCAGTCCAATCACCAGCGTCCTGGACGCCTTGTCAAACATCTCTGTCATGACTATTGCCGGAACCGCCATCAATCAAGGCTCGTTAATACAACCGTTTTGTTTAAATACATCCGCATCTCTCGCACTAGCGAATCTTCAGGGTCGCCAGACCCACCAGCACCAGAATCACGGTAATAATCCAGAAACGCACAATGACGCGCGGTTCCGGCCATCCTTTCAGTTCAAAGTGATGATGCAACGGCGCCATATGAAAAATTCGTCGCCCGGTGAGCTTGTAGGAAGCCACCTGCAGGATGACCGACACGGTCTCCATCACAAACACACCACCCATCACCATGAAAACCAGCTCCTGTCTTACCAGCACGGCAACGATACCCAGTGCCGCACCCAGCGCCAGCGCGCCAACATCACCCATGAACACCATGGCGGGATAGGCGTTAAACCACAGGAAACCGAGACCGGCACCGACCAGTGCACCGCAAAACACAACCACTTCCGAGGCATCACGGATGTAGGGAATACCGAGGTACACGGAGAACTTCACGTTACCTGTGGTATAGGCAAATACCGCCAGTGCACCGGCAATCAGCACCGTCGGCAGAATGGCAAGACCGTCAAGACCATCCGTCAGATTGACGGCATTACTGGATCCAACAATGACAAAATACGCCAGCACCACGTACATCCAGCCCAGATCGATGGCAATGTCCTTGAAGAACGGCACAATCAATGCGGTCTCTGCAGGCGTGGTAGAAGTGAGATAAAGAAAAATCGACACGCTCAGGGCAACCAGCGACTGCCAGAAAATCTTGCTGCGTGCCGACAAGCCATCCGAATTCTTGAGCACCAGTTTCTTGTAATCGTCGACCCAGCCAATGGCGCCGAACAAGGTCGTCGTCACCAGCATCACCCACACATAACGATTACCCAGGTCCGCCCACAGCAGTGTCGAAATAGCCACGGCAACCAGTATCAGCGCCCCACCCATGGTTGGCGTACCCGCTTTTACGAGATGGGTTTGCGGCCCGTCATCCCGCACGCGCTGGCCAATCTGGTAGCGGCCCAGGCGACGTATCATTTCCGGGCCGACCACAAAGGAAATCACCAGCGCCGTCAGCACTCCAAGGATGGCGCGCAACGTCAGGTACTGGAAGACGTTAAAACCGCTGTGGAACTGACTCAGGTATTCGGCGAGATAAAGCAACATGTCAGTGCATTTCTCCTGCTTTCGGTTGCACACCCAGCGCAGCAACGACGCGCTCCATGCGCATGCGCCGTGACCCCTTCACCAGAATGTGCAGCGGACCGCTCAGCTGTCGCTGCAAGACAGCCAGTAATTCGTCCATTGATGCGTAAGCGCCACCCGGCCCGTCAAAGGCCTTTACCGCCAGCTGTGCCAACTCACCCAGCCCGTACAGACGACTCACGCCAGCCTCTCGCGCATTGCGGCCGGCAGCACTGTGCAATGCAGCTGCATCGGCACCGAGCTCACCCATATCACCGAGCACCAGCCACGAGTCACCCGGTGCCAGCGCCAGCACATCCAGCGCAACCTGCAGTGATTCCGGATTGGCGTTATAGGTATCATCAATCAGCGTGATGTCACCCGGCAGGGAATGCACATTGAAGCGACCGGCGACCTGCGACAGGGTTTCCAGACCGGCCTTCACTGCATCCAGACCGGCGCCTGCGGCCAGCGCCGCGGCACTGGCGGCCAGCGCATTCATGACGTTGTGACGGCCCGGCAAAGCCAGGCGCAACTCAATATTGCCAGCAGCCGTATGCAACTGCACATCACTGCCACTGGCATCACCCTGCCAGTCTGCCGTGACATCTGCTCCCTGCAGACCAAACTCCACAATGCGGCAGTGTGCTGCCAGCTCGCGCCACAACGGCGCAAAAGTGTCATCTGCATTAATGACCGCCACGCCATCCTTGCCCAGCCGTGCAAACAATTCGCCCTTGGCCCTGGCAACGCCCTGCAGGTCACCGAAGCCTTCGAGGTGTGCCGGCCCGGCATTGGTTACGATGGCAATGGTTGGCTGCGCCAGGCCCGCAAGGTAATCAATCTCACCGGGATGGTTGGCGCCCATCTCCAGGACTGCAAAACGGTGATCCGCAGCAAGGCGGGCCAGCGTCAGCGGCAGACCGATATCGTTGTTCAAATTACCCTGTGTTGCCAGGGTGTCACCGCACTGTGAAAGAATTGCCGCGGTCATGGCACGTACCGTGGTCTTGCCGTTGCTGCCGGTAATACCAATCACCGGCAGTGTGAACTGTTGCCGCCAGTGCGCACTCAAACTGCCCAGCGCCAGACGCGTATCAGCCACCTCGATCTGCGGCAGCGCTGATTCACAAGGATGCGCGACCGCCGCGGCAATCGCGCCCTGCGCACGCGCCGTCTCGATAAAACCATGACCGTCGAAGTTGGGACCCTGCAACGCAAAAAACAGCGCACCGGGCTGCAACTGGCGCGTGTCGGTACTGACACCGGTAAATTTGTTATCAGATCCGGTGAAGCTCCCGGCGAGCACCCGTGCCGCTTCTGACAGTTGCATCGTCATCATGCAGTCCATTCCCGCGCAATCGCCATGACACGTTCCCGGTCACTGAACGGCACAGATTTGGTACCCAGCAGCTGCACCGTTTCGTGACCCTTGCCGGCAATCAGCACAATATCGTTTGCCTCGGCCTGCTGTACTGCGCGGGCGATAGCGGCACCACGATCATGCTCAACGTGTACGCTGCCCGGCTGCTTCAGTCCCGAACAGATATCCTCGATAATCTTTTGCGCATCTTCGGTGCGTGGATTGTCATCCGTCAGCACCACATGGTCGGCGAAACGTTCTGCAACCGCACCCATCAGTGAACGCTTGCCATGGTCGCGGTCACCGCCGGCACCAAAGACACACCACAAGCTGCCGCTGCAATGCGCGCGCAGTGACTGCAGCGCCGCTTCAAGTGCACCGGATGTATGTGCGTAGTCCACCACCACCAGCGGCTTGCCCTCACCCATGTCAAAACGCTCCATGCGACCCGGCACGGTGCGGGTGGCGGCAAGACGCCGCATGGCTTCCGCAAACGGCAGACCGGAAACACACAGACTGGCGAGTGTTGCCAGCAGGTTGCTGGCATTGAAGCGTCCGAGCAAACCACATTGCAGCGTGCCACTGCCCCACGGCGTCATCACATCCATACGCAGACCGTCGGCATCAAACTGCAGGTTGTGTCCGATAACCCACTGTGCCGGGAAGCGCGTACGGAGCGGTTCGCCTTCCAGTCGATAGGCAACCGGCGCCACGCCCGGCGGTATCGCATCCAGCAAGGCAGCGCCAAACCGGTCATCGGCATTGATAACGGCGTAACGCAGCCCTTCGCTGTTAAACAGCTTGCGCTTGGCGTCAGCATACGCTTCCAAATTGCCGTGATAATCGAGGTGATCGCGCGTCAGGTTTGTCAGTACTGCCAGGTCAAAAGTCACACCAGCAACCCGCCCCTGGTCCATGGCATGTGAAGAAACTTCTGAAACAACACAGCGGGCTCCCTTTTGCTGCATGGATGACAGGGTCTGCTGCATGGTCAACGCATCCGGCGTGGTGTGAGTACCCGCCGACAACTCGCCGTAAAGACCATATCCCAGCGTACCGATAACGCCACAGCGACGGTCAGCACTGTTAAGCGCCTGCGCAATAAAATGACAGCAGGAGGTCTTGCCATCCGTGCCGGTAACGCCAATCATGAACAGGCCGCGCGACGGATGTCCGTAAAAGCGGTCCGCAATCAGGCCTACCGAGTGCCCCAGGTCTGGCACCGCAACTACCGGCACCGGCAACAATGCCGCCGCCTCTGCCAGACTGGTATTGTCATCAAGCGGCTCCCAGGCAACAGCCACCGCACCCAGCGCAATCGCCTGTCGCGCATGCTCCAGTCCGTGAACCTGCGTGCCGGCAACTGCCAGGAACAAGTCGCCGGCCTGCACCTTGCGGCTGTCAAGCGCCACCCCGGAGACCACAACATCATGGGATACAGTCACGTCCCTGAGTCCTTGCAGCAAGCGCGACAAGGTATGTTCTGCCGTCAACAACTCCGCGGTCATCATGCAGGCTCCTCCCCGTTACTGTGCCGGGTCTGCAACAGCGGCAGATCATCAGGCGGTATTGCCATCAGGCGCAGTGCACCCGACATAACTTTCGAAAATACCGGTGCCGCAACCTGGCCACCGTAGTACTTGCCATTACGCGGCTCATCAACCATCACCACCATCGCAAAGCGTGGATCACTGGCTGGCGCCATACCGGCAAATACGGCAACGTACTTGTTGCTTGAATAACCACCGGATTCTGATTTCTTGACCGTGCCGGTCTTGCCGGCAACGCGGTAACCGGCAATGCGCGCCTGCGGCGCTGTGCCATCGGGCCCGACCGCCTCTTCCAGCATGGCGCGTACCTGCCGTGCAACGTCCGCCGGCATTACCCGACGCTCTTCGGAGACATCGCCATCATGCAGAAAAGTTACTGAGCGCTTGATGCCGTCTGTCGCCAGCACCGCATAGGCCTGTGTCAGCTGCAGCGCTGTGACGGAAACACCGTAGCCATAGGCCAGCGTTGCGGTTTCAATCTGGTTCCAGCCACCGTAATGGCTCAGCAGGCCGGTCGCCTCTCCCGGAAAACCACTGTAGGTCTGTGCTCCGAAACCGATGTCGCTCAACAGGGTCCAGATGTCTTCCGCCGGCAGCGACAGCGCAATCTTCGAAATACCGACATTGCTGGACTTGCGTAACACACCGGTCACATCGAGCTGGCCGTAGTCATGCACATCCCGCACCGTGTTAACACCGACGCGGAACCAGCCCGGCGAAGTACTCACCGGCGTCTCCGGATAGAAACGACCGCCTTGTAATGCCGCGGCAACAATAAAGGGTTTCATGGTTGAACCCGGCTCGAACACATCTGTCGCCGCACGGTTACGCATATCACTGCTGCGCAGCTGTTGCCGGTTATTCGGGTTGAACGACGGCTGATTCACCATGGCAAGCACTTCACCACTCTTTACATCCAGCACCACCGCCGAAGCAGAACGCGCATTGTGTTTTTCCATGACGGCCTTGAGTTCACGATAGGCCAGGTACTGAATGCGCCGGTCTATACTGAGCGCAAGGTCCTTGCCCGGATGTGGCCGGCTGATACTTTCCACGTCCTCGATGATGTGGCGGCGGCCATCCTTGATGACGCGCTTGGCACCCGGCTCTCCACCGAGCCATTCTTCATAGGCCAGTTCCAGACCTTCCTGGCCAACGTCATCGATATTGGTAAAACCGACAATCTGTGCTGACACCTCACCGACCGGGTAATAACGACGGTACTCACGCTGCAAATAAACACCAGGCGTTTCCAGCGCTGACACCTGTTCCGCCAGCGCCGGACTGACATGACGTTTGAGGTAAACAAATTCGCGGTCAGCGCGACTCGCCAGCATGCGCTTTACCTTTGCATTGTCCAGTGACAGCAACTTTGCCAGCTCGGGGATACGTTGCTGCTCACCACCCAGCTCCTGCGGGTTTATCCAAACCGATTCCACCTGGGTACTGACCGCCAGCGGCTCACCGTTACGGTCCTGCATCACACCACGATGCGCCGGCAGGCTGACCACACGCAAATGCCGCGCCTCACCCTGCGACAGCAGAAATTCCTTGTCGAGCACCTGCAGACACACCGCCCGCCAGACCAGCGTGACCGCAGCAAGCCCCATACACAGGAAAATAAATGTGCGACGACCGCGGTAGGTTAAATTATTGCTTTCGTGCTTCATGGTTTTACTATCACCATGTTATCGGCGGCCAGGTTAACCATACCGAGCTTGTCGCGCGCGTCACGCTCAACCTGCCCCTGCGTCGTCAAGGTGCTTTGTTCCAGTTGTAGCTGCCCCCATTCGACATCCATGGCGTCGCGCTCATTGGCAAGCGCCTGCAGTTCAATAAACAGTTCACGCCCTGAATGCTTCGAGTAAACGATAGCTATGGCACTGACCACTACCAGCAACAACATCAGCAGCAGGTTGAGCGGCCGCGCACTCATTGCAAACGCTCCGCTACCCGCAACACGGCGCTGCGCGCACGCGGATTGTCATGCACCTCTGCCTCGCTGGCACGAATCGCCTTGCCCAGCGGCTTCAGGCGCGGCACGTAATCCATGCCCGCCAGCGGCAACTCGGGCGGTGCCTGCTCACCGCGATACTCATCACGGATAAAGCGTTTCACAATGCGATCTTCCAGCGAATGAAAGCTGATCACGGCCAGTCGCCCCTGCGGCGCCAGCACTTCAATCACCTGGTCAAGCACCGCAGTGATTTCATCCAGCTCACTGTTGATGAAAATCCTGATGGCCTGAAAACTTCTGGTCGCGGGATGCTTGTTCTTTTCACGCACCGGTACAGCCGCAGCAACCAGCTCGGCAAGTTGCCGCGTTGTCTGCAATGGAGCTTCATGACGCGTTGCAACAATGGAACGTGCGATGCGGCGCGAGAAGCGCTCCTCGCCATAGGTCTTCAGCACCCGGCTGATTTCACTTTCAGATGCCGTCTCCAGCCACTTCGCAGCACTGGTACCGGAAGCAGGATCCATACGCATATCAAGCGGACCGTCTTCGGAAAAACTGAAACCACGGGAGGCATCATCAAGTTGCGGAGAAGAAACACCAAGATCCAGCAACAGGCCGTTCACCCTGCCCTGCAACTGCCGCTGCGCAATCATGTTGCTCAGCATGGTGAAGGCACCCTGTTCAATTTCGAAACGCGGATCGTCACCGAATTGCTGTTCTGCCGAACGAATGGCTTCCGGGTCCCTGTCCATCGCCAGCAAGCGTCCCTCGGGCCCAAGCACCGCGAGAATTGCGCCTGCATGACCGCCACGACCAAAGGTTCCATCAACGTAAATACCATCCGGTTTAATCGAAAGTCCTGTCAGCACTTCTGCAAGAAGTACCGGCTGATGTGTAAATTCTTGTGTCACGAATCAGAGTGTCAATGATTCAAGCGAATCCGGCATTTCACCGTCAGCGCCAATATCTGACACCCAGTCACCACAACTCTGGTCCCAGGCTTCCTCGTTCCAGACTTCAAACTTGTTTCCCAGCCCTGCCAGCACAACGCGCTTTTCCAGGTTGGCAAACTCGCGCAGCCGCGGCGGAATCAGAATCCGGCCGCTCTTATCCATTTCCAGCTCGGTTGCATGACCCAGCAACATGCGCTGCAGGGTACGGGTGCGTTTATTTTGATTGGGCAGGCGGACCAGTTTGCGCTCGATCTCGTCCCACTCGGGCTGGGGATACAACAACAGGCAGCGGTCGTCATGGACCGTCAAAACCACACGGCCTTCACAACGTTCGACGAGATCAGTCCGGTAGCGGGTCGGGAGCGCCATACGCCCCTTCGCATCCAGATTGATGCTGCTACCACCTCTGAACAAAATCTCCCCCTTATGCTCCCTCGGAACCCACGTTTTACCACTGAGCCCCACTTTTTGACACTATATGGAAATAGCCCGGATTCGTCAAGCAGATTTAGGAAAAAATTGTTATCTGGACAGTAACTTAGCCCTGATTCCGCATTTTGAGTAGCACCCCGGCGGACATATAAATTATAAATCAAATGGTTGCCGTAATTACCTATTGTGAATTGGCAAGATTGCCGATTTTTTTTACTTTTTCGGAGCCAAATTAGCGATCTTCCCGTCGCATTGGTGGGCATTATAACCAGATTCCAAACCCAATATGTTGGGTTTATGAAGAGATTTTTTGGGTATATGAGGGAATCAATCCCACTCGCAGTCAAACCCGGCAGAACTTCACCACCCGCGGTCGATTCAGCTGCGCCAGCCCGACAACTGCGCCGCCCTGCCGGACACAAAAAAGGCCTGCAAATGCAGGCCTTTTTGAGTCCAGCTGCAGCTCCCGCTTAAAACGGAATATCGTCGTCAAACTCACCGGCTGCCGCCGGTTGCGGCGCAGCAGACTGCGCCGGCGCTGCATCCTGCGAGAAGCCGGCACTGCCACCGCCACCACGAGCGCCCAGCATTTGCATCTCGTTGGCTACAATTTCGGTGGTATAACGGTCATTACCGGAATTGTCCTGCCACTTGCGTGTCTGCAGCTTGCCTTCTATATATACCTGCGAACCTTTCTTCAGGTATTCACCGGCAATTTCACCCAGGCGCCTGAACATCACCACCCGGTGCCATTCGGTCTTTTCCTGCTGCTCGCCGCTGGTTTTATCCTTCCAGGACTCTGACGTTGCCAGTGTAATGTTCGCCACGGCGTTGCCATTTGGCATATAACGCACTTCCGGGTCCTTGCCCAGGTTCCCGACCAATATAACCTTGTTTACTCCTCGTGCCATGGTGCTCTCCTGTTCTCTGTGTGACGTTACCGCACTGACATGTTGTTATTCGCGGCCTATTTTAGGCCAAGGCATGCCAGCGCGCTATGGAATTTCTCTGACAGCTACCCGCTCATTCGTACGGTATTACGGTAAGAGCGGACCCTGTCCGCGATTGCGGTGTATAAAAAACCATCGCGGACAGGGTCCGCTCCTACAGGTGGATGCATTTAGCACACGCGCCCTGCGGGCACAGCTCAAGGCAACTGCGATTCGTCA
>Ga0224509_10000537_pt1 | contig 10617 bp, 8 predicted proteins | sample SF_Jan12_sed_USG_5_FD_170158 | JGI IMG/M metagenome (GOLD analysis project Ga0224509, IMG submission 170158) | Sediment microbial communities from San Francisco Bay, California, United States - SF_Jan12_sed_USGS_24 | ecosystem: Environmental > Aquatic > Marine > Sediment | place: USA: California... | reverse complement strand
CTGCACACGTGAGGCCGGGCGTTGCGTTTCCCAATTGCGGCAACTGGGACATTGCCATAGCAACCGCTGACTGGAGAATCCACACTCCTGGCATTGGTAGCGCGGTGTCGCCGTTGCCAGTTTCGAGAGGGCCCCTCGAACCTTGTTGAAAGCCGTATCGTCGTCGCTGTTGGCCGCGTCAGACAGCTGCTGCAGGTCGACAAACTCCCCCAGGGTTGGTTCGTTCAGCATGTATTGCTCGACACAATCATCAATCACCGGGATACCACCAATATCATTGACGATCGCGGTATACGCTACCAGCGAGGACATATTCGGGTTTTTCGCGATCATCGCCTTGAGGGCTTGCTCGAGCTGCGCAACCTGGTTTTCCCGGGAGTAGATCGCGACGATTTCCGGCAAGGTTTCGGCGATGAGGTAGGTATTCTCGTCGATGATGCGGTGATAAAGCTTGAGCGCCGTTTTGTTGTCGTTCGTATCGCGGGCAATATGCGCCCGTGTCAGCGCCCCGCGCATGGTACGCGGACGCCCCGATTGTGCATTCTTGACGAACTTCCGAGCCGATGCGTAATCACCAGAGGCTGCGGCCGCCTCGGCCAGCTCACAGTAATAATGGGCAATCTCGAGCTTGAGGGAACGTCCTCCGAGCACTTCGAGTCGGCTGCCGGCATCGATCGCCTTCTGCCATTCTTTTTCCTGCTCGTAAATGCCACACAGCGCTTCCAGCGCCTGAACCTGGTAACGAGAGCCTTCCGACAGCCTCGCAAACAGCTTCTCCGCACGATCCAGCAAGCCTGCGGCGAGGTAGTCTTTGGCCAGGGAGTACAACGCCTGGTCGCGTTGCTCCGCCGCCAGGTCAGGGCGCGCAATAATGTTTTGATGAATACGTATCGCGCGATCAACCTCGCCGCGTCGTCGAAACAGGCTTCCCAGCGCGAAATGAGTCTCTATCGTCTTGTCGTCGACACGCACCATGCGCAGGAAATGTTCCAGTGCCTGATCCGTCTGTTCGTTGAGGAGAAAATTGAGGCCCTTGAGATAATCGATATTCAGAGGCGGAGGCGCGTCTTCCTCATCACGTTCACCAAACCTGCCCATTGCCCAGCCAGCTGCCGCCAGCAGCAGGAACAGTCCTGCAAGCAGAAACGTTGATTCAGTCGGCATCGCTTAGGGGCAGGCTGCGCAAACTGCTGACCTCGTTTTCGGTCAGTCTGAGGGATCGCCGCAGCACGCGGCGCTCGTTAATGAGTTTCAGGGCAAAGAATCCCATGCACAGAATGCCGAACAACCAACCCAGAGCAAAGGCGACTGTAAATGCCAGCGGAATGGATGTATTGACCCTGGTGAACATCAGGTCAATATCGATCATGCCGGTGTTGCCCATGGTGAATGCCAGCATGACGATCGCAATCAATACGATCAGTATCACCAAGCCAATACGTTTAAGCATGCGTCTGCCCCGCAGATCCGGTAATTCACAAAGCTATGATGCGGCCTGATGCCGCGGCGGATCAACTCTTGATCGGGAAATGGCGGCTTTCGTTGACGCGTTCACGCAGGTCTTTGCCTGGTTTGAAGTGCGGCACGTACTTGCCTGACAGGGCAACCGCCTCACCGGTCTTGGGATTGCGCCCAATGCGGGGGGGACGGTAATGCAGCGAGAAACTACCGAAGCCGCGAATCTCTATACGCTGGCCCTTTGCAAGGGAGTCACTCATCAGGTCCAGCAAGTGCTTCACAGCCAATTCGACATCCTTGGCCGGAAGGTGTTTTTGCTTGCGCGAGATCGCTTCTATCAGTTCTGATTTTGTCATTTTACCTTTTTCCGTATCGCCGAATTAGCGTAACCCACGGATATTAAAGGCAATAGTAGCCCAGACACTGCCGTCTGGGCTACCTTTTTTACTTATTATTTGCTTCCGCCGGACATTTTTTCCTTCAGAAGGTCGCCAAGCGTGGTGCCCACGGGCGCTGCAGCAACATCAGACTTGTAGCTGCTGACTGCTTCCTGCTCCTCGTGAACTTCCTTGGCTTTGATCGAAAGCGCAATCGTGCGGTTCTTGCGATCGACGTTCGTGAACTTGGCTTCCACCTCTTCACCAACCTTGATCATCGTACGCGCGTCCTCAACCCGTCCTCGGGCCAGTTCAGATGCGCGTAGTGAACCGAACACACCGTCACCAAGATCGACCAGTGCGCCACGCGCATCGACTTCGGTGACCGTGCCTTTGACGATCGAGTTCTTCGGATGGACTGCCAGCCAGTTCGAGAACGGGTCTTTCTCGAGCTGCTTGATACCCAGCGAAATGCGCTCGCGTTCCGAGTCGATAGCCAGCACGGCTGCCTCGATCTCCTGGCCCTTCTTGTAATTGCGAACGGCTTCCTCGCCCGGAAGATCCCAGGAAATGTCGGACAGGTGCACGAGACCATCGATACCGCCGTCGAGACCGATGAAGATACCGAAGTCCGTGATCGACTTGATCTGGCCCGATACCTTATCGTTGCGGTTGAAGGTCGAGGAGAACTCGGCCCATGGGTTGGACTTGCACTGTTTGATACCCAGCGAAATACGACGACGTTCCTCGTCGATTTCGATGACCATGACCTCAACTTCTTCGCCAACCGACACAACGCGCGACGGATTGACGTTCTTGTTGGTCCAGTCCATCTCCGATACGTGAACAAGGCCTTCAACGCCGTCCTCGATCTCAACAAAGCAACCGTAGTCGGCAATGTTCGTAACTTTGCCGAAGATGCGCGTCTGCGGCGGATAGCGGCGAGCGAGATCCTGCCACGGATCATCACCAAGCTGCTTCATGCCCAGTGAAACGCGCTGGCGTTCACGGTCAAACTTGAGAATCTTGACGTCTATTTCCTGACCCACTTCAACAACCTCGGAAGGGTGCTTGACACGCTTCCAGGCCATATCGGTGATGTGCAGCAGGCCATCGATTCCACCAAGGTCAACGAACGCACCGTAGTCGGTGAGGTTCTTGATGATACCCTTGACGGTGTTGCCTTCCTGCAGCTCGGAGAGCAGTTTCTCGCGTTCTGCAGAGTATTCCGTCTCGACAACCGCACGACGCGAAACAACCACGTTGTTGCGCTGCTGGTCGAGCTTGATGACCTTGAACTCGAGGCTCTTGCCTTCGAGGTAACCAGGATCGCGTACCGGGCGAACATCGACGAGCGAGCCCGGCAGGAATGCACGGACATTGTCGATCTCGACCGTGAAGCCACCCTTGACGCGACCGTTGATCACGCCTTCGACAACTTCACCTGCTTCGAAAGCCTTCTCAAGCTCAATCCAGGTACGTGCGCGGATCGCTTTCTCACGGGAAAGCTTGGTCTCACCGAAGCCGTCTTCAACGGCATCGAGCGCGACTTCGATTTCATCTCCAACAGAGATCTCGCCTTCGCGCTTGTCGTTCTTAAACTGCTCTAAGGGGATTACGGCCTCTGACTTGAGACCTGCACTGACGATGACAACATCGTCGTTTACCGCAACAACGGTACCGGTGATGATGGAACCCGGTTTTATTTGTTGACTGGCAAAACTTTCTTCAAATAATTCAGCAAAACTTTCAGACATGTTAATAAACCAAGGGAGTACTCACTCCCACCCAATTAGCGTCTTGTCACGTCCTGTGACTGACGGTCATTACAAAAAAGGAGCGAACATCCTGTTCGATCCCGTCCATTAAACCTTCAAAGGTATTTAGAGGTTGGCGACCCAGTCGAGCACAGTATTTGTCACTGCCTCGATGGACTGACCGGAAGAATCCAGAATTCTGGCATCCTCTGCCGGCCGGAGTGGCGCTACCGATCGCTCGGAATCGCGTCTGTCACGGTCCTCTATGTCCCGCGAAAGGGCGGCAAGGCTAACATCCAAGCCCTTGTCTTTCAACTGCTTATGGCGCCTCCGGGCACGCTCCTCGGCGCTCGCTGTAAGGAAGACCTTCAGTGCCGCATCGGGGAACACGTGGCTACCCATATCACGCCCGTCAGCGACCAGTCCCGGGGGCTGCTGAAACGCCCGCTGGCGCTCAAAAAGAGCCTCCCGAACCGCCGGAATCTGGGCCACAGCAGAAGCCCCGGCACCCGCCTCCTCGGTCCTGATTTCGCCGGTGACGTCCTCTTCGCCGAGCCAGATTCGCTCTTCACCGCCCTCGTCACTATCGAATCGCACGTCCAGCTCAACGGCCAAATGCGCCAGTTTTTCGCTATCCTGGAGCGAAACGCCTGATTTTCGGGCCGACAAGGCCACCAGGCGGTACAACGCGCCGCTGTCCAGCAGGTGGTAACCCAATGCGTTGGCGACCCGGCGGGCAATCGTCCCTTTCCCGGAGCCGCTGGGTCCGTCAATCGCTATCACGGGGATGGTCACCGCACTTCCCCGTCATCCGTCGCTATGTGAGCGCCAAGGCTGTTCATGAGATCCATGAACCCGGGAAACGACGTGTCTACATTGTCTACACCGCGAACAAGCACCTCGCCATCGGCGATGGTGCCCGCAATGGCCAGCGACATGGCCACGCGATGGTCATGGTAGCTCTCAACTTCACCACCCGTGAATCGCCCTCCGTGCACCGCCGCACCGTCAGGTGTTTCCTCAACCTGGATACCAAGCCGCCGCAGGCCATCAGCCATGGCTGAGATGCGATCACTCTCCTTGACCCGCAGTTCCTCGAGTCCGGAAAAGCTTGTCTTGCCCTTTGCCGCGGCTGCCGCAACGAACAGGGCCGGAAATTCGTCGATCGCGAGCGGCACGAGTGCTGGGTCCACCGGTCCACCCTGGAGTTGTGAGGCTCGAACCCGCAAATCCGCGACCGGTTCCTGCCCGAGCGACCTGCGATTCTCAAGCGCGAGATTCGCCCCCATCCCCTTCAGGATGTCGATAACGCCCGTTCGGGTCGGGTTTATTCCTACATTTTCTATAAGAATATCAGCATCTTGAGACAATAATGTAGCAAGAATTATGAAGGTTGCTGATGACAGGTCCCCCGGAACCTCGACCGTGCAACCTCGCAAATCCTGCCCGCCCACGATCGAGACAGTGCCGTTCTGAACGGATAGGTCCGCGCCCATCGAGGCCAGCATACGTTCCGTGTGATCGCGCGTAACCGCTGGCTCCGTGACCGAAGTTCGTCCTTCCGCGTACAGGCCGGCCAGAAGCAGTGCCGACTTCACCTGCGCACTCGCGATCGGCAGGTCGTAGTCAATGGCGTGTAGCTTGAGACCACCCGACAGTTGCAATGGTGGCGTACCATCGCAATCGCTTTCAATCGCAGCACCCATCAAGGTCAGTGGTTTGATGATTCGCCCCATGGGCCGACCGGTCAGGGACTCATCCCCGGTCAGGGTGCAGGAGAAGCGCTGGCCGGCGAGCAGACCCGCCATCAGTCGCATGGCCGTTCCCGAGTTACCGAGATCAATATCCTGGTCGGGTGCCTGCAAGCCATCACGACCGACACCTTGTATAAGGAGCGACGTCGCATCCGGTTGTTCGATCGTGACGCCAAGTGCGCGCATTGCCGCAGCAGTCGCGAGGCAGTCCTCGCCCGACAAGAAGCCGGATACGTCGGTGCGGCCCTCGGCGATACTCCCGAGCATCAGCGCACGGTGTGAAATCGACTTATCGCCCGGGACGGTGATCGTGGCGTCGTGAAGCCGTGATGGCGTGACTCTGAAGTCCATCGCGCAGGCGTGTCAGCCTATGGCCTTTGGGTAGGCGCCAAGCACCTTGAACAGCGAGGCGCTCTTCTCGAGCTCGGCCAAGGCATCAGCTACCGGTGATTCTTCCGCGTGGCCTTCCACGTCGATAAAAAACACGTAGTCCCATTTCTTGCGTCGTGAAGGCCGCGACTCGATGCGCGTCATGCTAACGCCATGTGTTGCGAGCGGCTGCAGCAGACTGTGCAGCACCCCCGCTCCACCAGCCGTATCGCTGGTCGAAAGCAACAATGTCGTCTTGTCGTCGCCACTGGGAGCAAGCAGGTTGCGGCCAATGACCAGGAAGCGAGTCGCATTATCCGGCCGATCCTCAATGTTGTTGACCAGGATCTCGAGTTCATACACGTCGGCTGCAACGTCCGGCCCGATCGCGGCAGTTCCTTCCTCGTCCCGCGCGCGGCGGGCTCCGGCCGCATTGCTCGACATGCCGATGAGTTCAGCGTGCGGCAGGTTCTCACGAATCCAGCCACGACACTGAGCCAACGACTGCTCGTGTGCACATATACGTTCAATCTTGTCGAGCCCCTTGTTCTTGCTCATCAGGTGCTGCTCGATCTTGAGCTCGATCTCGCCCGCTATCTTGAGCGGCGATGTCAGGAACATGTCCAGGGTGTTATTAACGGACCCTTCAGTCGAGTTCTCGATCGGAACCACGCCGAAGTCAGCTGCCCCACACTCGACTTCCTGGAACGTCTCATCAATCGTGTGAAAAGGAAGTGCGCGAACGGAGTGACCGAAATGCTTGTGGACGGCCGTTTGCGTGAACGTACCTTCCGGGCCGAGAAAACCGATCTTGAGGGGTTCCTGCTGAGCCAGGCATGCGGACATGATTTCGCGGAAAAGCCGCAGCATTTCCTCGTCGCGCATCGGGCCGTCATTCCGGTCCAGCACCTTACGCAGCACTTCCGCCTCACGCTCCGGCCTGTAGTAATCGACGGCCGACGCGAGGTCGCCCTTGGCTACTCCAACCTGTTGCGCGATCTTTGCCCTGTCATTGATCAGGGTTTGGAGACGCTCGTCAATCTCATTGATTTCCTTGCGTATCTCGTCCAGATTCGGCGCGCCCGCTTTCTCATCACCGCCCGTCATGCTATTCCTATGTGAAAACCTCAGAGGAATCCTCAGGTTACAGGCTTACCGAGATTTCGCAACGCCAGAACGCCGTCAATCGACCGAAGCGCATCAAGCAGCTCGTCCGAAGGCTCGCCATTAACGTCGACGATCGTGTACGCCAGGTCGCCAGTCGACTTGTTGAGCAGATCCTCGATATTAAGACCGGCATCAGCGATGCGGGTCGAAATCTGGCCGACCATGTTCGGAACATTCCGGTTCGCAACGGTAATCCGCCACGCATCCAACCTCGGCATCCGCGCATGCGGATAGTTAACCGAGTACCGAATGTTGCCGTTTTCCAGGTAGTCCTTGATGTTTTCCGCCACCATGATGGCGCAGTTCTCTTCGGCCTCACCCGTTGACGCGCCGAGGTGCGGCAGCGCAACGACTTTCGGATGCGCAATCAGTTCCGGCGTCGGGAAATCGGTTACAAATGCGTGCAGCTTGCCGCTATCAAGCGCTGCCAGCGCGGCTGCATCATCAACCACCCCACCACGCGCAAAATTTATCAGGACGCCGCCGTCGTTCATGAGCGCCAGGCGATCGGCAGTGACCATGCTTCGTGTCGCATCGAGCAGCGGCACATGACAGGTTACAAAGTCCGCATGCTGGAACAACTGGTCGAGCGTCTCCTCCTGCTCGACACCGGAGGACAACTGCCAAGCATTCGTCACGGTGATCGCCGGATCAAAACCGACAACCTTCATGCCAAGCGCAAGCGCAGCGTTTGCCACTTCCACGCCTATGGCACCCAACCCGATGACACCAATAGTCTTGCCGGGCAATTCGAAGCCGACGAATTGCTTCTTTCCCGCTTCAACCGCTTTCTTGAGGTCGTCTCCCGTTTCTGTCAGCGTCTTGACGTACTCACGCGCATTGGCAAGATTGCGTGCCCCCATCAGCATGCCACCAATGACCAGTTCCTTGACGGCGTTTGCGTTCGCTCCCGGCGCATTGAAAACGGGCACGCCACGGTGCGCCAGCGCATCACAGGGAATGTTATTGGTTCCGGCACCCGCCCGGCCAACGGCTGCGACCGTCTCCGGAATATCCATATCGTGCATATTGTGCGAGCGCAACAGGATAGCGTCCGGGTGTGCGATCTCCGAGGCAACCTCGTATCGTTCACGAGGCAGGCGGCGCAGTCCCTCAACCGCGATGTTATTTAACGTCAGAATTTTAAACATAGTTACCCGTTTTTCCTTTCGAATTCCGCCATGAATGCAATCAATGCCGCAACTGCTTCTTCGCTCACCGCGTTATATATGGATGCACGCATACCGCCAACCGAGCGGTGCCCCTTGAGGTTCGCCAATCCCGCAGCTGCGGACTCTTCGAGGAACTTCGCATCAAGCGCATCGTCCGCGAGAATGAACGGCACGTTCATTCTTGACCGGCAGTCTTTGGCAACCGGGTTGGTGTAGAAGTCCGACGCATCGATTGCTGCATAGAGCTTCGTCGATTTGCGTTCGTTGATCCTCCCCATCGCCTCGACGCCGCCCTGGTCCTTCAGCCACTGGAACACCAGGTCCGCTACGTACCACGCAAATGTCGGCGGCGTATTCGTCATCGAATCCGACTCAGCGTAGGATTTCCATGTCATCAGGTGGGGATTCGCCGGCCGCGCCTTTTCCAGCAAGTCGTTACGCACAATGACGAGCGTGATGCCGGCCGGGCCGATATTCTTTTGCGCCCCGGCATAGATGACACCAAACTGGCTCACATCGATCGGGCGCGAGAGGATATTGCTGGACATGTCCGCAACCAGCGGTACATCACCACCCGGCACAAAGTGGAATTCGACGCCGGCAATTGTCTCGTTGGGGGTGTAATGCAGGTAGGCCGCACTGGTAGAGCGTTGCCACTCGGACTCCGCCGGGATGTAGGTAAACTTCCGGTCTGATGCATCGGCAGCCATATTAACGCTGCAGAACTTCGCCGCCTCGCCCGCAGCCTTTTTTCCCCAGCTTCCGGTTACGACGTAGTCAACCGTATCGCCAGGCACTGTGAGGTTCAAAGGCGCCATAGCCATCTGCATCGTGGCACCGCCCTGCGGAAACAGGACGCTGTAATCGTCGGGAATGCGCATCAGTTCACGCAAGTTCGACTCGGCTCGTGCCGCCAACTCCACGAAGTCTTTACTGCGGTGGCTGACTTCCATGACAGACATGCCTGAGCCAAGCCAGTCCGGAAGATCATTGCGGATGGTTTCGAGTACTTCTAGAGGCAGTGCGGCCGGGCCGGCACTGAAATTGTGGACACGAGACATGACGCTGCTTTTCCTGGTCAGCTGAAGATTAGATAGGGTTGGGTATTGTTACGATTCGCGCACGAGATTGCACCAGCCAAGCGAGTAATTATTCGTCCTCATCCTCGATCGATTCAATACGTGCTAACCCAACCAGCCGTTGACCGGATTCAACCCGGATCAGGCGCACACCCTGTGTGTTGCGGCCCATGATGGATATATCCTCGACTCCGGTTCGGACCAGCGTGCCGTTCGAGCTGATCAACATGATCTCGTCTTCATCGGCGACCTGGACTGCGCCGACCGTTCTGCCGTTTCGATCTGTCGTCTGAATCGCAATGACACCCTGGCCGCCACGCCCTTGCACAGGGAATTCATCGACAGCCGTTCGCTTGCCGTAGCCATTCTCGGTCGCGGTCAGAATCAGCCCGTCGTGGATAATCGTCAGGCCAATAACCTCGTGCCCTTCTGGCAATTTGATGCCGCGTACACCGGCCGCACCACGGCCCATGGGCCGAACATCCGCTTCGGCAAATCGAATCGCCTTTCCGTGGCTCCCGACCAGCAGAATCTCTGCATTGCCGTCGGTAATCGCAACATTGACCAGCTTGTCATCGCCACGCAGATCAATAGCAATGATGCCGCTGGCGCGCGGACGCGAAAACTGGCTGAGCGGGGTCTTCTTGACCGTTCCGCCGGAGGTAGACATGAATACGAAATGCCCTTCGGCGTATTCTTTGATCGGTAATATCGCATTGATGCGCTCGCCTTCGTCGAGCGGCAAGAGATTCACAATCGGTTTACCACGCGAGCCCCGGCTGGCCTGTGGGACCTGGTACACCTTTAGCCAGTAAATTTTGCCGCGGCTCGAAAAGCACAGGATCGTATCGTGCGTGTTGGCCACGAACAGGTTGTCGATAAAGTCTTCGTCCTTGACCTTCGTTGCCGATCGCCCACGTCCGCCCCGCTTTTGGGCCTGGTATACATCGATGGGCTGCGCTTTGGCGTACCCACCATGGGACAGCGTGACAACCACCTCTTCCTGGGGAATCAGGTCTTCGACACTCAGGTCGGAATGATCCTGAACAATCTCTGTGCGGCGCTCGTCACCGAACGCATCCCGGACGTCGTTCAATTCGCTGCGGATCACATCAAGAAGTAAATCCGGGTCTCCAAGAATGTCAGAAAATTGTTTAATTTTTAACAGTATTTCTTTGTATTCATTAATTATTTTGTCTTGCTCGAGACCTGTAAGGCGATGCAGTCGCAAATCGAGAATTGCCTGTGCCTGGACAGCCGAGAGTCGGTACTTGCCATCGGCCAGACCACTGCCGTCGACCAGTTCATCGGGCCGGGTATCGGTATCGCCCGCACGTTCCAGCATGCCAGTGACTGCACCGGGCTCCCAGGTGCGTTCCATGAGGCCGGTCTTGGCGTCGGCGGGAGATGCTGATGCCTTGATGAGCGCTATGACCTCATCGATGTTGGCCAGGGCAACGGTTTGTCCTTCCAGAACGTGGGCA
>Ga0224509_10000536_pt1 | contig 10633 bp, 7 predicted proteins | sample SF_Jan12_sed_USG_5_FD_170158 | JGI IMG/M metagenome (GOLD analysis project Ga0224509, IMG submission 170158) | Sediment microbial communities from San Francisco Bay, California, United States - SF_Jan12_sed_USGS_24 | ecosystem: Environmental > Aquatic > Marine > Sediment | place: USA: California... | reverse complement strand
CGTGAGCACCGGTCGTCAGCATAAGAACAATCAGGGGATATCGTCATGGAACTGTTGTTTCGCAGCGTCGCCCGGGCCGGCGGTATCGAAGTCCCGCCCGAGGTCCAGATCTTCGCGCCGCCCAAGCGGTCGCCCTGGGAGCGCCGCCTCGCCGCGAAGCTCGCCCGGACCCTGCCCGCGCTCCTCTCCGCCCTCTGGAACCGCCTCGCCGCCCACGCCGAAACCGCCCCCGCCCCTGAGTTGGCCTCCGGAAAGTAGTACTGTTTTAATTCGGGGACAGTATACTTATTTCCGCGGCCGGCGCGCGAACCGGCGGCCGAGGCGACCAGAAATAAGTATACTGAGCTGCTTGCAAAATTGCAGAAGCGCGTTGAATTATCCGCGTTTCGCGGTTGATTTTTCGGTGAATATCGAGGCGGCCGCAGCCGCTTTCCGCTATGGTTTGTTTGCGACAACAACACCGGGAAAGGACTGCGGGCCATGCCTCTGGGGGAGAGTCTATCAGCATATTGGCAAAGGCTTCAAGGCGAGCTTTTCCCGGCACTCGGCGAGGAGCTGGGGCCGTTGGGCGAGCGTTACCGGCATCTGGTGACGGTCTTGGAGCTGGCGCGGCCGGAGCGGTTCCTGGCGCATGCGCACGGCGCGCGGGGCCGGCCGGCCGAGGACCGGCCGGCCCTGGCGCGCTCGTTCGTGGCCAAGGCGGTGTTCAACATCTCCCAGACGCAGGGGCTGATCGAGCGCCTTGTGCTGGACAAGACGCTCAGGCGGCTGTGCGGCTGGCCCTCGGCGGGGTCGGTGCCGAGCGCTTCGACCTTCTCGCGGGCCTTTGCCGAGTTCGCCGCCCATGGCCTGGCGCAGCGTCTGCACGAGGCCTTGATCCAGGAAACCCAGGGCGCGCGCCTGGTCGGCCACATCTCGCGTGATGCCACGGCGATCGAGGCGCGCGAGCAGACCCCCAAGAAGAAGAAATCCGAGCCCCGGCCCAAGCGCAAGCGCGGCCGGCCGAAGACGGGCGAGGAACGGCCCAAGCCGCCCGGCGAGCGCCGCCGGCTGGAGCGCCAAGGCGAGATGAGCCTGGCCGAGATGCTGGCCGATCTGCCGCGCGCCTGCAGCCCGGGGGTCAAGCAGAACGCCAAGGGCTACCGCACCCATTGGATCGGCTACAAGCTGCACCTGGATGTGGCCGACGGCGACATCCCGATCAGCGCGCTCGTCACCTCGGCCAGCCTGCACGACAGCCAAGCCGCCATCCCGCTGGCGACCATGACGGCACGCCGGGTGACCAACCTCTACGATCTGATGGATTCGGCCTACGACGCCCCGGAGATCAAGGCGCACAGCCGCGCGCTCGGCCATGTTCCCCTGATCGAGCCCCATCCGCGAACCGCCGCCGGCAAACAGAGGATCCGCGCCGAGGCAAGGCGACAGAAGCGCATCGGCCTGCGAAGCGCCGAGCATACCCGCTATCAGGAGCGCAGCGCCGCCGAGCGCGTCATCGCCAACTTCAAGGACAACTTCGCCGGCCGCATGATCCGCGTCCGCGGCCCCGACAAGGTCGCCTGCCACGTCATGTTCGCCCTGCTCGCGCTCAGCGCCATCCAGATCATGCGCCTCGTCCAGTAGCGACCTGAGCGCCTCGCTTGGCCTCCAGCAACTCCCGCAAAAGCAGGGAGAACAAAACCGCCTTGCCGAGTTCAAACCATTTCCAGCGCGAAGATCAGTCACGGCCCAATATCGCACAGCCCCGGACCCGAACCAGGCCGCCGCAACAATCCGCCCAGCAAAATCCGCTTCCCTAGCGAGAATTTTGCAAGCAGCTCAACTGTCCCCTTTTTAACTGCGAGGCCGTCGGTCCGGTCGCCGCCATGGGCCTGCCGTTCCTGATCGAGGCCGGACGCTGAACGAAAATGGGGACGTTCGACTTCTTGCAGGAAGCCGAACGTCCCCATTTCGGTGCTAGGGCGTCACGCGGGCGAAGACGATGTCCTGGCGGTTGTTGGCGTCGACCGCGAGGCCCGAGTTGTCCTGCGGGAAGTCGACCGGCAGGCCGAGCGGATTGGTCACCGTGACGGCGGCCACGAAGTCGTTGCCCGCGGTGTCCAGGCCGACGTAGTCGCCGGGGAAGTAGCCGCGGCTCCCGGTGATCACCGACTGCCTGAGGTCGAAGGACTCGGGCGTGACGGGCACCTCGTCCTGGAGCGTCAGGTCGGGATCGAATCGCGCCAAGTGTATGTCCGTGCTCAACACCGGGTCGCCCAGGACGTCGTTGCGGAAGTCGTAGAACAGCACGCCCACGGTGCCCTCCGCGTTGACCGAGACGCTCGGCAGGAAGGCCTTGACCCCTGCCACGCGGTTGACCGGGACCGGCGCCGACCAGGTATCGCCGCCATCGGTCGAGCGGGCGACCACCACGCCGACCAGGCCGGAATTGAAGCGGGTGTCCTGCCAGGCGATGTAGAGGTCGCCGGTCGTGCGGTTGACCGCGATGTCCGGCAGCTCGCCGGCGTCGCGCACCGGCACGCCCAGCTCGGGATCGAAGGCCACCGCGGTGAACAGCTCGGCGACCCGCGTGTCGCGCAGCTCCCAGTGCCGGCCCTGGTCGGTGGAGCGGAAGATCGCCTGGTCGAGAAAGCCCTGGCCGGTGCGTTGATTGACCCCAAAGCGGAAGAAGGCGTTGACCAGCGTGCCGTCGGGCAGCACGACGATCTGCGCGCCCTGGCGGAAGGTGACCAGGTTGGGCGGCGGCGACATCTCGAAGTTGTTGACCGGACGCGCGTGGGTCCAGCGCTGGCCGCCGTCGGTTGAGCGGCTGAATAGCAGCGTGGTGCTGCCGAGCCGGAACAGGGTCCAGGTGGCGTAGATCAGGTCGGAGTCGACGGGATCGGCGGTGAATGAGTTCTTGTCGTGGAACAGCGAGGCGAGCACCGGGTCGCGGGCGGGCGAGATCGTGATCGGCACCGGCTCGCTCCAGGTCACGCCGCCGTCCGAGGACGAGGCCGCGGCCATGCCGTTGGCGCTGATGGAATCGTTGAACACCAGCGCCATGTAGTGCGCCGTGCCGTCCGGGCTGAAGCTGATCCAGGGGTCCGAGGCGCGCTCGAAGTCGCCGGCCGAGCGGGGCGCCCCGCCGGAGCAGCGGGTAAACGGGATATTGACCTGGGTCCAGCTCGCCCCGCCGTCGAAGCTGTAGGCGGCGCCGAGGCCCTGGCCGCCACCGGTGGACCAGCGGTCCTGGTGCCAGGCGGCGATCATGTTCTCAGGATCGGTCGGGTTGACGGCGATGTAGGGCTCGGTCTCGCTGTTGCGATAGACGACGCCGCCCTGGGGGCCGCCGTTGCACTGGGTGACCGCGGCGGGATCGTTGGGATCGCCGCCGTCGGGATAGGGGCTGAGATCGCTGATCGGAACGAGCTGGGCGCGCGCCTCCTGCGGCGCAGCCCAGGCGGCCAGCACCGCCAGGCCCAGGGTCGCGATGGCGGAGACCATCGAGGTCCTGACGGAAAATGTCGACGTGATCATGTTCGGCTCTTCCTTTCTCTAGTTTCTGGTCCGGGCACCACAGCCCGAAGTTGTCTGCACTATTACAACCCTGTACTGCCGCAGTCTGCGACTTCAAGTGGAATGGATCTCATGCCGCTTCACTTTCGGGTTACCGGCCCGGTGAGCGGCGCAGGCGCGGCCGCGCGGGATTGCCGTGACCTTCGCGGCCAATCTGCTAGCCTGTCGTCGGGACGCGCGGCACCGGGGAGCGTGCCGGGCGCGGACAGAGGGGCGAGCGGCGGGACATGCCAATCTCGAAAAAGACGGTCTTCGGCGGCCGGATCGTGGTGTTCGGCTGCGGGACCATCGGGCAGTGCATCCTGCCGATGCTCTTCGAGGCCTTCGAGCTGAGCCCCGAGCGGATCACCGTGGTCGAGGCGGACGATCATTCGGCGTTCCTCGATCCCTGGCACGCGGCCGGCCTCGAGTATCTGATCCGCCGGGTGACGCCGGACACCCTGGCCGAGGTCGCGGGCGCGGCGGCCAAGGCCGGCGACCTGCTGATCAATCTCTCGGTCGGCATCGATTCCGTGGCGCTCGCCGACTGGTGCCATCGGAACGGCGTGCTCTACGTCGACACCGCGATCGAGCCCTGGGAGGAGAACGTCTGGGACTTCGACCTGCCGACCCAGGAGCGCACCGAGTACGCCTATCACCAGCGCGCCCGCAAGACCGCGGCCGAGGGCTGGCGGGCGGACGGCCCAACCGCGGTGATCACCCACGGCGCCAACCCGGGCCTCGTAAACCACTTCGTCAAGGCGGCGCTGCTCGACATCGCGAAGGCCATGGGCCTCGACGGAGCCCCGCCCGTGGACCGCCGCGGCTGGGCCGCGCTGGCGCGCGCCACCGGCACCAAGGTGATCCACATCGCCGAGCGCGACACCCAGGTCTCGAACCGGCCCAAGCGGCCCGGCGAGTTCGTCAACACCTGGTCCATTCCGGGCTTCGTCGAGGAGGCGGTGATGCCGGTCGAGATCGGCTGGGGCACCCACGAGAAGGCCCTGCCGCCGGACGCCCTGGAACACGCGGACGGACCGGGCAACGCGATCTGCCTTGCGCGGCCCGGCGGGCAGACCCTGCTGCGCTCCTGGGTGCCCCTGGGCGGCCCGATCGTGGGCCTCGCCCTGCCGCACAACGAGACGATCACGCTGAGCGACTATCTGACGCTGGAGGAGGACGGCGCGGTCCTATACCGCCCGACTGTGGCCTTCGCCTATCTGGCCTGCGACGGCGCCATGGCCAGCCTGCACGAGAGCATGATGACCGGTTGGCGCATCCCCGAGGCCCAGCGGGTGCTGAACGCCGACATCGTCGAAGGGCGCGACGAGCTGGGCGTGCTGCTGCTCGGCCACGGGCTGACCGGCTGGTGGTATGGCTCGCAGCTCGACGTGCACGAGGCCCGGCGCCTGGTGCCCGGCAACAACCCGACGGCGCTCCAGGTGGCCGCCGGCGCGCTGGCCGCTGCGGTCTGGGCGGCGAAGAACCCGGCCTGCGGCTTCCGCGAGCCGGAACACCTGCCCCACGAGGAGGTGCTGGCGACGGCCCTGCCCTACCTCGGCCCCATGGTCAGCCAGCCGACCGACTGGACCCCTCTGAAGGACCGCGGCGCCATCTTCGCCGAGCCCTGGCTCGACCCCGACGACCCCTGGCAGTTCACGAACTTCCTGCTCAGGTGAGGGCCGACCGGCTCCGACTCCAAGCAGAGCGAAAGCGCCCTGGAAGGTTGCTGAAGAAGTCCGCGGCGGCCCGTTGCCCTCGTCCTTCGACAAGCTCAGGATGAGGGCAACTCCAAGCTCAGGATGAGGGCAACTCCTTGAAAAAGCTCACCCTCACACTGAGCCTGTCGAAGTGCGAGGGTGAGCCTTCGCACGATTTCAGCAGTCTGCTATCGGAAGTACCCAGCGCGGGTCGCGGTGCCGATCAGGTTGAGGATCAGCTGGCCGGCGGTCAGCGACGAGATGCCGTTGAGGTCGCGCTTCGGCGTGATCTCGACGATGTCCATGCCGACCAAGCGGCCCTTGGCCACCAGGCCGTGGATCAGCTCGCGGACCTGATGGAACAGCAGGCCGCCGGCCACTGGGCCGGCCACGGCCGGCATCACCGAGGGGTCGAGCCCGTCGGCGTCGATCGTCAGATAGTACTGCCCGCCTTCCGGGATCCGCGCCAGCACGGCGGCCATGCCGGACTGGTGCACCTCGTAGGCGGTCACCAAATAAGCCCCATAGGCCAGCGCATCCTCGACCTCTTGGGTGCGGGCGCTGCCCTGGCCGCGCAGGCCGATCTGGAAGATTTCGCCGATATGGGCAAGCTCGGAGGCCCGGCGGATCGGGCTGCTGTAGCCTTCGCGCACGCCGCCCCGCTCGTCACGCCAGTCCAGGTGGGCGTCGATGTGCACCAGCGTGACCGGACCCAGGACCTCCAGGGCCCGGAACACCGGGATCGGCACGCCATGGTCGCCGCCGATGACGACCGGCAGGGCGCCGCATTCGAGGATCTTGCGCGCCGCCGCCTCGGCGCGGCGGTAGTGCGCGGTCATGTCGCCGGGATTGGCCGGCACGTCGCCGCAGTCGACGACCCGCACGCTGCGCCCGTCGAGCAGGGTCCCGCCCAGGTCGAAATCCCAGTGGTCCAGGCCGTAGCTGAGTCGCAGGGACTGCCGGCGTACGGCAGTCGGCGCATTCGTCTGGTCGTTCGTGACCTCGTCGATGCCGTAGGGATCGCCGTAGGGCAGCCCCAGGATCGCGACGTCCGCCTCCAGGCGGTCGAGGTCGGTGCAGAGCGGGAAGCGGAGAAACGTATGCGGCGAATGGCGCGGTTCGACGGTCAAGGTCTCTGTCATCGCTTCCCCCTTCGGCATTGGAATCCGGCCAAGACCGGGAAGCGTAGCGCCCCCGGCCCCGGCGGTCGAGCGCCGGCGGTCGGGGCAATAAACCGACTCCGACACCATTTTCAGCCTGCAGAGGGAAACAGGGATTGGCTCCGTGTCGCGCAGCGGCATGGTGCCTGTCCCTGTTTCCCGGGCCGCCGCTGACACCGCGGCCAGTCGATCCGCGAAAAAGGGGACAGGCACGCTGCGAGCCAGTCCCCTTTTTCGCTCGCAGCGCGCAAGCTGTTCAGAGTGAACGGACTTGGCCGGCCCCGCTAGGCAGCGCCCTCCGCCGCCTGGGCCGACCTGAAGACGTGGACCGGCTCCTTCAGGGGCACGAGTTGGCGCTTGTTCCACAGCCGCTCGATGTCCGCCTGCGAGAACTCGTGACCGGCGGAGACGACGAGGCTCCCGCTTTCCGCCTCGATGTCCGAGATCAGGCGGTCGCCCGGCTTCAACCGATGTATCGGCACCTTGAGCGATTCGTTCGCCGCCGGCTGGGCCGATCGGTTCGCCTCGTCGAGGAAGCAGGCGCGCGCCGCCTCCAGGATGTCCGGGTCGTAGTGGACGCTGTTCTCGCCCAGCTTCTTGAAGGCGCCCGGGATCGACCCTTCCCGCTCCCTGGCCTCGACCAGATCGATCAGGACCCTCAGGATCCTGGCGCCCAGGGGTATCTCCGTTCCGGCGACGCCGTCGTCTGGGAAACCGTGCCCTTCGAAGCCCTTGTTCTGGTAGTAGATCCACTGGCTGACCTTCTCCAGCCGCGGAATATTCGCGATGAGGTTCCGGCTGACCTCCGGGGTCCGGGCGAGGATCTCTCGCTCGGCGGTCGAAAGGGGGGCGCCGGCGCGAATCTTGGCGAGGGTCTCGGATGGCAGGGTGATCTGCCCGATGGGCGACAGCATGGCCGCCACATTCAACTCCCAGGGGTCCGACAGCTTCAGCCGCGTCGCCATCTTGCGGGCCATGTTGCGCAGCTGCGTCGTCCGGCCGAAGGCCTCGGGCGCCAGGATCATCAGGACGTCGAGCAGCACCTTTACGCTGCCCGCGAGCGTCCGCTCGAGCAGGGTCCGCTCGGCGGTCACCAATTCGTACTGCCGCAGCCCGTCCTCGACCGCGCGCCTGAGATCCTGGGGCGGGCAGGGCTTGGTGTAGAAACGGAAGATGTTTCCCTCGTTCACCGCATCAACGGCGGTCTGCTGGTCGGCGTTCCCGGTCAACATCATCCGCACCGTATCGGGGGAGCGGTCCTTGACCTGGCGGAGAAACTGGATCCCGTCCATGCCGGGCATGCGCATGTCGCTGACGACGACGGCAAAGGGTCCGTCGCTTTCCAGCATCGACAGCCCCTCCGGGCCGCCGGGCGCGGTGCTGATCTCGAAGCTCTTGCGGAGCTGTCGGGTGATGCCCGACAGGACGTTGACTTCGTCGTCGACGAAAAGAACCTTATTCGTCACGCGCACTCCCTTTCCTGTCCCATGCCGGGCAGGAGTTCCGCCCAGACCGACAGGCGGTCCGTAACTCCAACCTCCGCCAGATATTTGAAATCCAGGACCTTCTCGAGCGGTCTGTCCGGGTCTGTCCAGTCCTGGGCCTGGGTCAGGCCCTCGGCGACATGCACCGCGGTCACCACGTCGAAGGCGCGTCCGGGGCACTCGAGTGGGCTATGATGGTGGGCGACCGCCTCCACGACGATGTCGGGAAGGCCCCATAGCCCGACGAGATAGGCGCCGACCGTGGCGTGGGAGGCGCCGAGCGCTTGGCGTTCGGCCTCGAGACGCGCGGCATTCTCGTGCTGCGAAACCGCGACGATGGCCTCGTATTTTTCGGGCTGGTTCGCAGCGAGGACCAGCGCGCCTATGTCGTGCAGCAGCCCCGCGACGAAGGCGTTCTCGGCGGCCTTGTCGTTGAGCCCCGCCTCCTTGGCGATCGACTGCGCGAGGCCGCCGCAGGTGACGCTGTGGTTCCATAGTCCCTCGAGGTCGACGCCTCCGACCTTTGGCCCCTCGTACCGCGCGACGATGCCGTGCGTGAGGACCAGGCTCCGAACCCGTTCCACGCCCAGCCGGGCAACCGCCTGAAGGAGGCTCGCGGCTTTCTCGCCGACACCGAAATACCCGGAACCGGCGACCTGAAGCACCTTGGTGGTCAGGGCCATGTCGCGCGCGACGATCTCGGTGATCTTGTGCACGGCGGGTTCGGGCATCTGCAGCTCGTGGACCAGCTCGTCGTAGATCTCCGGCGGGGTCGGAAGCTCCCGCAGGCTCGATACCAGCGACTGGACTCCTTCGTCTGCGATGAGATCCCGAAGCGCCAGCGCGCGCCGGACCGAAACCAGCAGGAGCTCCGTGTCGCAGGGCTTCGAAAGGAACTGGTGGCTGGTACCGATCAGGCGAAAGGCCTCGTCGTGCCCCACCTGGCCGGACAGGATGAACCGGATCGCATGCGGCTGGCGGACCGCCACTTCGGCCAGCAGGCGCGCGCCGTCCAAGCCCGGCATGCGCATGTCCGAGACGACGACATCGACCCGGGCCGTCTCCATGTATTCGAGCGCCTCGGCGCCGCCGTTGGCGAAGGCCATGTCCCACTCGCCCCGCATGCCCCGCAGGTTGCGGCGCAGCCCCTGAAGAATATTGGTCTCGTCATCGACAAAGAGCACGATCGGTTTCATCTAGGCGGCCTCCTCTGCTTGACCGCTGCTGCTCAGGGGCAGGCGAACGATGAAGGTCGTGCCTTCCCCGACCACGGAGTCCAGAGAGATCGTCCCGCCGTGCTTCTTGACGATGATGCTGTGCGAGATGGCCAGGCCTTGCCCCGAGCCCTTGCCCGGCTCCTTGGTGGTGAAGAAGGGGTCGAAGACCTTTTCCTGAATCTCCTGGGGGACGCCGACGCCGGTGTCGCTGACCCGAATCTCGGCCCAGTCCCCGGTCCTGCGCGTCGCGACGACGATGCGGCCCTTGCCACCGGTATCCTCGATCGCATGCGCCGCGTTGACGATCAGGTTCAGGATCACTTGGTTGAACTCGCCCGGCAAACAGGGGACCTGGGGCAGTTCGGCATCGAAGTCGGTCTCCAGTTCGGCGACGTATTTCCATTGATTGCGGGTCACCGTGATGGTCGTGCCGATGGCGTGGTTGATATCGATGACGGTCTTCTCCTTGGCGTCGGGATGCGAGAATTCCTTGATCGCCTGCACGATCTCGCTGATCCGCCCGACGCCCTCGAGCGATTGCTCGATGGAGGTCGGGATCTCCTCGAGCAGGTAACCGAGGTCGGCCGCCTCGACGGCGTCCTCGACCTCCGCGACGCTCTCCTTCAGGATGCCGCCGGCGTTGGCGGCCTCGACCAGGTCCTTGTATTTCTGCAATACCGAGCCGAGGTCCGAGAAGGCGTCCTGCATGAAACGGACGTTGTCGCCGACGTACTGCACCGGCGTGTTGATCTCGTGGGCGATGCCGCCCGAGAGCGTGCCGAGCGACTCCATCTTCTGGGCCTGGAGCAGATCGCGCTCCAGCTCCGCCCGCTCCTGCTCCGCCTGCTTGCGGCCGGTGATGTCCCTGCAGACCCCCACGAAGAGCACGCTGCCGTCCAGGTCCATCCAGTTGACGGCGATTTCCAAAGGAAAGGTGGTGCCGTCCTTGCGTTGGCCCGTCGCCTCGGTGCGGCTTCCGATGACCTTCGCCTCTCCGGTCTCGAGAAAGCGCTTGATGTAGCCGTCGTGCCGGCTGCGGTGCGGCTCCGGCATCAAGAGCGCGACATTCTTGCCGATCGCCTCGGCGACCGAATAGCCGAAGATCCGCTCGGCCGCGGCACTGAAGGAGTGAATGATACCCTGGTCGTCGATGCTGATCACGGCATCCACGACGGAGTTCATGATGGCGCTCAGCCTTTGTTGACTCGAGTGGAGTTCCGCCTGTTTGGCGCGCAACGCCTCGTCGTCCTGATGACGCTTGGTGATGTCGCGCGCGATCGCGGTAAAGGTACGCCGGTCGTTTACATGCATTTCGCCGACCGAGAGCTCCAGAATGATGGTGGAACCGTCCTTGCGTAGAGCTTCGACCTCCTGACCGAAGCCATTGCTTTCGCCGTCCGGATCCAGAACGCTGGAAATCCCGCGGTCCTTGTTTGCGCGGTGAAACGACGGTATTAGCAAGGAAATGTCGCATCCGACCACCCCTTCCGCCGGATAACCAAAGATCCTTTCTCCGCCCGCGTTGAACGAGTCGA
>Ga0224509_10000535_pt1 | contig 10641 bp, 6 predicted proteins | sample SF_Jan12_sed_USG_5_FD_170158 | JGI IMG/M metagenome (GOLD analysis project Ga0224509, IMG submission 170158) | Sediment microbial communities from San Francisco Bay, California, United States - SF_Jan12_sed_USGS_24 | ecosystem: Environmental > Aquatic > Marine > Sediment | place: USA: California... | reverse complement strand
GCTCCAGTTCTGCGCCGGTGAATCCCTCGCTATGACCGGCCAGCGCCTCCAGATCAAACAGGGTTGCATCAAGACCCCGCTTCTGCAGATGGATCTGAAAGATTGCGGCACGAATATCTTTCTGCGGCAGGTCGACAAAGAAAATCTCGTCAAACCGTCCCTTGCGGACCAACTCGGCCGGTAACGCCTTTATATTATTGGCGGTGGCCACCATAAACACCGGCGCCCTCCTCTCTGCCATCCAGGTAAGCAGCGTACCCAATACGCGGTTACTGGTACCACCATCTTCTGTTCCGACGCTGAGTCCCTTTTCGATCTCGTCAATCCACAATACACAGGGGGCCATTATTTCCGCCATTTTCAGAGACTCGCGCAAATTCCGTTCTGTTTCACCATGGTATTTGTTGTACAGGGAACCAAAATCCAGTCTCAGCAAACCCACGCCAAACAAGCCGGCAACTGCCTTGGCGGCCAGACTCTTTCCACAGCCCTGCACCCCCAGCAGCAGGACACCACGGGAAGGATCCAGCCCCGGTGTTTTATCAGGAAAAAGAAAGGTCTGCTTGCGTTGCTTGAGCCAGTCTTTCAACCGTTGCATACCCGCAACATCAGCATAATTTGCCGTGTCCGCTTCAAAACTCAACAGGCCGTCATTTTTCAGCAGCTCATACTTCGCCTTCATCAGGCCCGGTAAATCGCTGTGCGTGATTGCGTCGTCATCATAAACAAGATTACGAGCCAGTCGACTAACATCCAGAGCAGTCATCCCCTGGAGACTGGAGACCATCTGATCCAGTGAGTCCTGATCAATATTTACCCTGCCGGATACCAGTTCCTGTGACCGTGCATCGGCAATCTCCATGACAATACGGCGGGTCTCTTTCTCGTCAGGCAGTGCCAGTTCGAAATGGCCACTGTAATGCAGGAGTTCTCCGGGAAGCTTGATCTGATGACTTAACAACACCACCGTTGTCCCCGTTTCCCGGGCTGAAAGCACTATATCCTTGAGACGCCGGACCAGTACCGGATCATCAAAGTGCGCATGAAAATCGAGCAGAACATAAACGCCCCGGGTTTTTGCGGCCGCAATATGTGCAAGCACCTTGTCAGGTTCTGCATTATGTCGCTGCGGCGAATAATCAGGGTCCAGACGTCGCAACCCTTCAGTAATCTTCCATGAAAACAGCATCGTCTGAACATTGAGACAGGCACTCTTTATTAAATCAAGCACCCGCTTCTCCTCGCCCGACTCAATGACAAGCAGGGGGGTACGTGATTTTAATAAAACTTCCAGATCGTGTTGCGTATTCATACCAGGGTTAGCAGTAAAAAGTGTTTTAACGGAAGGTCATTTACCTGATCCGCGCTTTATCGACAGATTCAAGAAGTTTTTTTGCAAGCACGCTATTAATTGTGGTCTCCCTCCCGATTGTCCTGCTTATAGTTCGCAGATATACCAACAAGGCTGGTGCATATACCCGTTACAAACATTTCATAACTCTCAGGGATTGGCAGGAAGTCCCGACTGAAGCCCGGCCGCTAACTGACAGCTGTTTTCAGGAACTGGTGCCACCAACTGTCAGCTTGTCAATCAGCATGGTCGGCTGCCCCACCCCGACCGGCACACTCTGGCCTTCCTTGCCACAGGTGCCGACACCGGGATCCAGCTGCAGGTCGTTGCCGAGCATGGAGACATGTTTGAGCACTTCCGGGCCGTTTCCAATCAGCGTGGCACCCTTGACCGGGCGTGTAAGCTTGCCTTTTTCAATCAGGTAGGCCTCACTGGCGGAGAATACGAACTTGCCGGAGGTAATGTCGACCTGGCCACCACCAAAATTGACAGCGTAGATACCCTTGTCGACGGACGCAATAATTTCCTGTGGATCGTGTTCACCGGCGAGCATGTAGGTGTTCGTCATGCGCGGCATCGGCAGGTGCGCATAGGACTCGCGGCGGCCGTTACCGGTGGAGCCGACACCCATCAGCCCGGCATTCATACGGTCCTGCATGTAGCCTTTCAGGATGCCGTTCTCGATAAGCACGGTATTCTGGGCTTCGATCCCCTCATCATCGACATTCAATGAACCGCGTCGACCACTGAGGGTGCCGTCATCAACCACGGTACACAGCGGCGAACCCACCTGCTGACCCACCATACCGGCAAAAGCAGACGTACCCTTGCGATTGAAATCACCTTCAAGGCCATGACCAATCGCTTCGTGCAACAGGATGCCCGGCCAGCCGGGACCCAGTACCACCGGCATGCTGCCGGCGGGAGCGTCAACGGCATCCAGGTTCACCAGTGCCTGGCGCACAGCTTCATGCGCATAGCCTTTGGCGCGATCTTGATCCAGAAAAAAGCCATAGCCGGAACGTCCGCCACCACCGGAACTGGCCTGCTCGCGGCGGCCGTCCTGCTCAACAATGACGGTGACATTACAACGCACCAACGGACGTACATCTGCAGCCAGTGTGCCATCGCTGACAGCCACCATGACAACTTCATGCACACCGGCCAGGCTGACAATTACTTCCCTGACGCGGGGGTCCTGTTGACGTGCCTCGGCATCCAGCTGTTTTAACAAGGACACCTTGTCATCCGCGCTCATGCCATCCAGCGGATCGATCGCCGGGTATAATAACTGATGATCGCGGGCATGCCAGGCCTGCAGTTTGCCCTCACTGCCCTGTTTGGCGATGGCACGTGCCGCGCCCGAGGCCTGCAACAGTGCCGGCATCATAATCTCGTCGGAATAGGCAAAGCCGGTCTTGTCACCACTGACTGCGCGCACCCCGGCACCCTGCTCAATACTGTGGGTACCTTCCTTGACGATGCCGTCTTCCAGCACCCAGGATTCAAATCGGGTTGACTGGAAATACAGGTCACCACTGTCAACGGCATGTCCCAGCAAGCTGCCGAACACCTTGTTCAGGTCATTCTCGTCAATACCTGCCGGGGCAAGCAGACGTTGCCGTGCGATATCCAGGTTTGATTGACTCATGATGATTTATTCAGGCATTGAAGCCGACGATGTTCGATACTCGGAAAATTGCGGCGCGCATTATTCAGACGCCCGAGTTCGACCTCGGCGCACACGACACCCGGGCCGCGATTGAGACTGTTTAATACCGAACCCCAGGGATCAACGATCATGCTGTGGCCGTATGTTTCGCGGCCGTTGAGATGGTAGCCACCCTGGTCCGGCGCGATCACATAGCAAAGATTTTCAATGGCACGGGCACGTACCAGCACTTCCCAGTGCGCACGGCCGGTTGTTGCGGTAAATGCAGAGGGCAGCACTATGATTTCCATACCGGCCTCCAGTTGCTGCCGGAACAATTCCGGAAAGCGCAGGTCATAGCATACTGACAGCCCGAGGCGTCCAAAGGGTGAATCAATAACAATAACCTGGTCCCCCGGTTCAATGGTATCGGATTCCGTGTACTGCTCTGCATTGTCGGGCAGTTCGACATCGAACAGGTGGATCTTGTCATAGCGGGCAACCTGCTTTCCCTTGTCATCAAACACGAGGGAACTGGCGCGTATCTTGTCAGGGTCCTGTGCGACCAGCGGGATAGTGCCACCGACCAGCCAGATACCATGGCGCGATGCCTGTTCTGACAGGAACGTCTGTACAGGTCCGTTGCCCGGCTCTTCACGCTCGGTGACCTTGTCCTGCTCGGTTTTGCCCATCAGTGCGAAATTCTCGGGCAGCACCACCAGCCGTGCCTGCTGACTAACGGCCTCTTCGATCAGGCGCTCGGCTTCCAGCAGATTTGCCCCGATATTAGGGCCGGAAGCCATCTGGATACATGCAACAACACTCATATTTTTTGCCAGTTACGTTGATATACGGACAGACTCTAAAGAATAACACAATTTCTGAAAACAGCCTTTTTGCTGCGGCCAACTGCACCACGCGAAGTAAGGCTATTCAAAGTCGTCATTATAATCAGGCGCCGTATCGACTGCTTCCTCGTCACTTTCCTGCTGCACCGCTCCAGCATCTCCAGAGCCAAGTTCCTCAATCAGCGGATCACTCCACGGCCCGGTTACCGAATATTGCTTCTGCCCGATCCTGCTGAGAGGACCGAGCTTGTCTTCCAGCAGCTTGTCGGCGAAGATAATCACCGCACCGACGACCGGCCCGGCCGCCAGTGCACCGGCCAGCGACAGGCCGGATTGCACGTACGGTGTCACCGTCACCAGTTCATCGTAATCCTCATCAGCCAGCCCGATACGCCCGGAAATCTCGATCTTGGCGGCCGGCCCGTCGACGTACAGATCATTCGTATAGGCATTACCCTCGTCCAGGGTAAAAGTACCCTTGATACTGTCAAAACTGAAGCCTTCCTTGTAAAGGTCACTGAAATCCAGTAACAGGCGTCGTGGCAACTTGCTGAGGCTGGTCAGACCCAGTACGCGCCCGGCAGCTCCGGGCTCTACATCCAGCAACTGGCCATCTTCGATCTTGATCCGCAATTTTCCCTCTGCGCTAGCCGGTGAAAAATCCCACAGCGCACCCGGCCAGTTAACACGCAATGCGCCTGAGAGCTCACCGTCCTCAATACTTTTCTGGTAATCAAACAGGCGCATCAACCGGTCCATTTTCCCCCGCTCGACCTTTAGCTCCATACTGGATAATTGCTGACCGCCCTGTTGTTCCCAGTTAGCGGTGAGTTGCATATCAAGCAAATCAGAAAACAGTGACAGCTTTTTCACGTGATAGCGGTTGCCGGGTAATTTTGATGCCTGCAGCTCAAACTGACCGAGCTGCGCCTTGTTATAAACCAGCTTTTCTATCGAGACATCAAAGTCCGGGAAGTCTGCCGGCAGTATCTCGCTGGCCGATGCAGTAGCCGGCAGCTCGCCACTGCGAACTTTCAGCCGGGCAAGCTTCATCACTACCCTGTCGAGCCCGGCGTCGGTGTTCACCAGCTGGCCATCACCGGCGGCAGCCGGACCATCGACCTTGATATTCCAGATATCACCAGCCGAATCCATCGCCACGACAACTTCGCTGAGAAAATAATTCTGTACCTCAAGCTCCCCAACCTGCAGCACCAGCCTGACCGGCAGACCGGCACCACCACCGCCGCCCGTCAGCAGCGGCCGCCACTCGGTAACATGAAGCCGGTTTAGATCACCGCTTAACAGGATCATCGCCTCATCCGGCAACACCGGTTCGGCACCACCGCTGGTTACCGCAGCCTTCAGAATTGTGGCTGGTTGCTTGTCAGCGCTGATATCCAGCAAGGCATCCAGCACCCTGCCATAGGTGATGCGCAGGGTTTTTACCGGCTCAACCGCATTGTTGATGCTGATGGATATCGAACGTTCAGCAGTTTTTCGCTTGCCAAATGGTACTGGCAAATCAACCTGTGTTCCGACCAGATCAGACTTCACCACCACGTCGACATTCGCCTGCTTGCCACGTGCAGGCATGCCGCGAACAACCACCAGCACATGCCAGTCACTGCCACCCGAGATGGCCGCGCCAATTGCATTATCCTTTGGCACATAACGGTCCAGCACGCCGAGGCGTCCGTCCAGTGTAATATGCGTGGCGCCTGCATCTGTCCAGACGTTGGCGACAACTGCCCTGTCAAACAGCTTCGCCTGCAGCTGCTTGCCCTTGATACCGTTCGAATCAAAGTCCAGCCGGCCCTTGATTTGCCGCAGTTCAAACTCGGTATCATTGATACTCAAGGTATTGTCCCCGAGCTGTATTTTTCCGCTTACCTGCACCTCTTGCCTGGTTTCCGTAAGTGGCAAGCTGATATCCAGCGCCAGCGAGGCTGGCCCACTGGTGGTCACGCTATCGACAAAGCCTCCGTAGGTTTCACCCAGCGTACTGCTGCCAAGCTCCGCCAGCATCACCGGCAAGTCACCGCTGGCATTACCCTTGATGGTCAACACCGGACTGGCGAGATCCTCGATTTGCACAAGGATATTTTCCAGCTCGGCCGTACGCATCAGGGCAGTGCTACCGAGAATATCCATGGAGCGCCCGGTAAAACCCACCTGCGCATTGATTTGCGTTAACGGCGACCAGCCGGGATTGAAATGCAACTCGGCACCAGTGACCGGTAAACGCACCTCGAGCCGCCCCTCGCCGTTATCAAAGGGCAGTTGGTCAAAGCGGCCGTTAACAACCACCGTACCGTTGCTGACAGCACCACTCTTGAGACTGTCATCCAGCCAGCTCACAGCTGCTGGAGACATCTTGCCGGCTGGCAGGTACGCCTGCACACGCCCGACATCCGCATGTTCAACAGCCAGTTCCAGGTTTATAGAGGCAGCATCTTCCTCGACAGGAAAATCGACGCCGAATTTTGCGTTCAGGGAAAGGTCCTGGTTGCTGATTTTCAGTGCATCAGTCCCTGCCTCTATACGATCGTCCCCAATTAGCCAGTGGATATCACCCTGCATCCGGTCAAACGAGAGTGCGTCCCGAAACAGACTGCTGTTGTGAATGCTCGCGTTATAGCTGTCAAGCGCAACTGTGCCGGCAGTCAGGTTGCCGCTGATGCGTCCATCCAGACCGGTAAATAACGGATAGGCACCGGACTCACCAATGCCCAGCCCGCTAAAGCGTACAGAAAAATCGCTGAGCTGCATGCTGCCGGCGGCACTGGAGAGCTCAAACTGCAGGTCTTTCAGCAGCCCCTGTGGCTGCAGATCGGCCAGCAACTGCCGGTCAGCCGGCATCAATCCCGGAATAACCGGCAGCAATGCACCGAAGCCATCCAGCTTGATAAGCGGAGAAATACCTTTTATATGACTGGCCTGTCCCTCATTGATACCGGCCAGGGACAGGTTGCCAGTGGTCCAGGTATGCTCCGGCTGTTCAACAACCAGCTGCTGCATTGCAAACTGCCAGCCGGACTCCTGCCGCCGCCAGCCAAACCGGCCAGTGAGTGTTTCCGCTATGAAGTGATATTCCTGATCGTCCTTTAGATGACTTACCTGCAGGTCATGGGTGTCCAGTTCGCCACTGACGGAACGCACATCAAACCCCGCAACATCCGCCCACAAACGAAAATCGGCAACCCCCTGCAACACCATACCCTCGTACAGGTAGCGCTGCGGCACGGCAGTGAATGCCAGCGCCTGCAGTTTTGCATACAGCCGCCCTTGCCAGGACGCGGGCCTGTCACTGTCACCATAGAGCTCAGCCTCGACATCGACACGGTAACCGACATCCGCCGGCAACAGCGCATGTCCGGTCAACCGATGTGTGTAATCATTGTTTTTCAGCGACAGAGCTATATTCGAAAATCGCCGCGGCGGCTCGGCATGCATTTCATCAATGAAGGTCAGGCTGACGTCATACACGGACAGGCGTGACATCTGCAGCAATTGATCCAGCGAACTATCATCCTCGCCATCATCCCTGAACTTGTCGAGATAAAACTCTCCATCTGCGTCACGAATCAGTGTGATATCCGTACCGATGATATCAATACCGTCAAACTGCAGTTGCTGCCCGACAACGTAGCTTTCCGCATCGATGGTGATCCAGACTTCCCGGATAGCAAGACTGCCCTGCTCACCCGCCGGGTCGGCAATTTCAACATTCTTCAGCTTCAGGACCGGATTCAGGCCACGAAAGGTCGCTTCCAGCCGACCAACACTGACATCCTTTTTCAGCGCCTCACTGGCGGCAGCCTCGATTTCCAGGCGATACTCACTGAGTGAAGGCACCCACAAACGGGCAGCTGTCAGCACCATCGCCACCAGAAACAGCAGCGCTACCGAGATATACCAGAGTGTATGGAAAATCCGTTTTAGCATGGCTTGCAAGCGCAGTAGTTCAAGCTGAACCGACTGGCAGGACTACAACAGCACAACGTCATATTGTTCCTGCGTATACAGGGCCTCCACCTGGAACCTGATGGGCTTGCCGATAAACACCTCCAGCTCGGCAAGACTGGTGGACTCTTCGTCAAGCAGCAGGTCTACCACTTCCTGCGAGGCCAGTACCAGTAACTCCTGTGCGTCAAACTGACGTGATTCTCGCAGTATTTCCCGAAATATTTCGTAACAGGTTGTTTCCGGTGTTTTCAGCGAAGCCCGGCCACCACAGGTTGGACAGGTTTCACAGAGCACATGTTCCAGACTCTCGCGCGTGCGCTTGCGGGTCATTTCCACCAGTCCGAGCGACGACACTTCGGTTATGTGCGTGCGTGCATGGTCCTTGTCGAGACATTTCTCCAGCGCCCGCAGCACCTGGCGCTTGTGTTCCTGCTGCGACATATCGATAAAATCGATAATAATAATACCGCCGAGATTACGCAGGCGCAGTTGGCGGGCAATCGCCTGTGCCGCTTCCAGGTTGGTCTTAAAAATAGTTTCCTCGAGGTTGCGATGCCCGACATAGCCACCGGTATTAACGTCCGCCGTTGTCATGGCCTCGGTCTGGTCAATGATGAGGTAACCACCTGACTTCAGCTGCACCTTGCGGTCCAGCGCTTTCTGAATCTCGTCCTCGATACTGTAGATATCAAAGATCGGTCGTTCACCCGGGTAGTATTCAACCCGCGACTGCAACTCCGGCATGAAACGCTCACAAAACTCATGGGCACGCTGGTAGCTTTCGCGTGAATCGATTCGCACCTTCTCAATACCGCTGCCGAGCATGTCGCGCATCACGCGAATAGTCAGCGGCAGGTCGTCATAAATAACTGCACCGGATTCTGCAACCGCGTCGGCTTCCTGCACGGATTTCCACAGCTTGCTGAGAAACAGCATGTCGGCACGCAATGCATCGGCATCGGCACTCTCTGCCGCGGTGCGGGCAATGTAACCGCCACCATGCTGGTCCGTCATGAACAGCTGGATGATGTCACGCAACCGCACCCGCTCCTGTTCGTCCTCAATCTTCTGGGAAATACCGACATTGACAACATGCGGGATAAACACCAGGTAACGCGACGGGATCGTGATCTGCGTTGTCAGGCGGGCACCCTTGGTACCGAGCGGATCCTTGATAACCTGCACAGAAATTTCTTCTCCCTCACGCAGCAGATCACTGATATCGGGTTCACCATTACCGCCGGCATCGTCATCAGGACCACGTGGACTGACATCCGACGCATGCAAAAAAGCTGCCCGCTCCAGCCCGATATCCACGAATGCTGCCTGCATACCCGGCAACACGCGACAGACCTTGCCCCGGTAGATCTTGCCGACAATGCCACGACGCCTGGCGCGCTCGACAAATACTTCCTGCAACACACCATTTTCCACCACCGCAACGCGGGTTTCCCTCGGTGTTACATTGATTAATATCTCTTCGCTCATATATCCCTTTCCATAAACGACTGTCTGCCAGGGCAAATACTATACAAGTGTAATTCCAAAATCTTTCAGCAAGGCTGCTGTTTCATACAGCGGCAATCCCATAACACCCGAGTAACTGCCCTCGAGCCGGCTGATAAAAATCGCGGCCAGCCCCTGCACCGCATACGCCCCGGCCTTGTCCCGCGGCTCACCGGTCTCCCAGTATGCCTCACATTCATCCACAGTTAACGTGCGAAATGTCACGTGACTGGTACTGATGCAGCTCGCCTCGTGATCAGCTGCCAGCGCAACCGCAGTAATGACCTGGTGGGTAGTGCCGGAGAGCGATTGCAACATGGCAAGTGCCGCCTCCCGGTCAGCCGGCTTGCCGAGCACGGCGTCACCACATACCACCAGTGTATCGGCACCCATCACCGCTTGTGAACGCCCTGCCGGCAATACCGCCCTGCCCGCCCGCGCCTTTTCCAGCGCCAGGCGCTGCACGCAGGCTTGCGGTGTTTCACCGGCTTGTTGCGTCTCGTCAATATCCACCGGCAGCAGTTCAAAGCGGACGCCGATCTGCTGCAATAATTCCCTGCGCCGTGGTGACTGCGATGCCAGGAAAATATTTGCCAGCCGGCTGTCAGAATTACCGGTATGCGTCGCTATGGTATTCATCAGGCAACCTTATCATGATCGATGGTACGGGTGACCTGCATTAATGGTCCATGCACGGTATAGCTGCTCGGACAGGATGACACGCACCAGCGGATGCGGATAGGTTAGCGCTGATAACGACCATTTCAGGTCGGCCCGCGCCAGACAGCCCGCTGACAGGCCATCCGGGCCACCCACCAGCAAGGCCACATCACGTCCGGAACCCAGCCAGTCCTGCAGCCGCCCGGCCAGCATTTGTGTGGACCAGCTCTGACCAGGCACATCGAGTGCCACCACCGTGCAGTCTTTGGGAATAGCAGCCAGCATCTGCCGGCCTTCTTCGTCAGCTGCCTGTTCAGGTGTTTGCGATTTGCGCCGCTTGCTCAGGGGGATTTCGACCAGTTGCAGTGTGCATTCGCGGGGCAGACGCCTGGCGTATTCACGGTAAGCCTCGGTCACCCATGTCGGCATGCGTGTGCCGACGGCAATCAGGTGGATGCGCATGGCGGTGCCCTGTCGGGGGTCTGGCTTGTAAACAGTTGCCTCATATTATTCCCTCTCCCCAAGCCTCTCGGCAACCGCGTCCTGCGTCGCCTAAAGCGCCTGCTGTTGGTGCCCCAGCACCGACATCCCTGTCGGCGTCCCGGAGGGACAGGCGGCCGGAGAGGGAACCCTGTCCCTGCAAGAGAGACCGGGGG
>Ga0224509_10000534_pt1 | contig 10643 bp, 7 predicted proteins | sample SF_Jan12_sed_USG_5_FD_170158 | JGI IMG/M metagenome (GOLD analysis project Ga0224509, IMG submission 170158) | Sediment microbial communities from San Francisco Bay, California, United States - SF_Jan12_sed_USGS_24 | ecosystem: Environmental > Aquatic > Marine > Sediment | place: USA: California... | reverse complement strand
GGCATATTTTTCCATGACCTTATAGCCTTCTTTCTTGGCAACGCGCTCTTCGCGTTTGATAAAACGCACGCTGGTGCTGGCATGGGTTTTATACGTCCGGCCTTTTTTGTCTTCGACTTCAATATTGGCTCCGATATTTTCATATCCGCCGATTCTACCCAAACCGAGTTCTTTAAGATTAAACTGATACGCCGGCATCAAATCGCCCTGTCCGGCCGAAGAATCTATGAGCGTGCCGTCGCCAATCAGCGCAACAGTCCAGCGCGCCAGTTCGTAGCCGGTCTGGATTTGCGGCATGACTTTAACTTCTTCGGTGTTGCTGATCTCTGTTACGTAGGTGCTTTTGATGGTGTCAAGAATCGCCGGAGATTCAGAGTAGATTTCCACCCGCTGATTTTCAGCGCGGCCTTCAGCGACACTGCCAGTGCTGGCAACTGCGGGTTGATTGCGAGCTTCAAGCTCCATTCTGGATGCTTCGATGCCCCAGATGTACTTTAAATAGGCCTTGACTTCTTCGGCGCGACTGCGTGAAAGGTCTTTGCGGTTTTGTTCTTCGCCGCGGTTGGAGTTGCAGCCGACAATCTTAATGCGCGCTTGGGGATTATCGCGCAGGCGGCGGCCGATGATGTTGAGGGTATGCGCATACTTTTCCATTGCGCCTTTTAATTTGCTTTCACTAAATGATTGGGTTTCGGCCTGACCGGAAAAGGCCGTATAGCGGGAGAGGATGTCACTTTTACCCGTTTCAAAAAAGACATAGTTTAACAGGGGGGAGCTGTCGATGGTTGTCACTTCTTCTATGGTGAGCCTGTCGGGTTGAATGGCGACCGTACCTTTGGGGGGGCCGACCAGTTCATGGATCAATTGTTTTCTGGACACCGTAACCGGGCACATGACCGTTGCGGTCTCATAGGTGTCTTGATTGGTGTCGGTCACCTTGATGCGCGCCTGCAGGTTGCTGCAGGCTGCCAGTTTGTCCCGGCCGATATCATCCAGAGAAAGGGCCAGCACCGGCTCGAGCGTTTTGGCCCCCGTTAAGGTCTTGATCGTCTGATTGTCCCCCTGGATGCTCAGCTCCCAATCGGCCACACCGTATTCGGCCATAATCTGAGGGAGAATCTTTATTTCGGCCAACTCGCTGCTTTCGGCGATAAACTGATTGGCGGCCATTGCCTGCATGTCGCTGGAGTCATAAATGATTTCAACGCGTTGATTTTCCGGGCGACTTCCCAGCATTTTTAGCGGTGCTGGCTGGACCGGTAAATTACGGGCTTCGACTTTCATGCGCGCCCCGTCAATGCCCCAGATCGAGGACAGATAATTTTTTACGGTCTCGGCGCGGGCTTTGGAAAGATCCAGATTGCCCTTTTCAACGCCGGTATCCGAGTTGCAGCCGACAATGCGGATTTGGGCTTCCGGAAATTCGGTTAACTGGCGGCCGACGATGTTCAACACATTTTTGTAACGGTCCAGCGAGTTGGTCAACACGTTCTCGTTAAAGGCTGCGGTGTGCGCCCGGTTTTGTAATAGTACATAGTGATCGGAAATTTCGCTTTGGCCGGCTTCAAAAAACACCTGGTTAATTACCGGGGTGCCGTCCAACAGGGTCAACATGTCAAAATTTAGCGCTGTCGGTTCCAGGCCTAATGTGCCGCTGGGCGGTTCCAGAAATTTGTAATTGACCACATAGCGATAGAGCAGGGTGGTGGAAAATGACTGGAAAATGGGCAACAGCTCCGAGGCGGATTGTGCTTTCCAGATTTTCCCGTTGTGGGCCTCCGCAAAGGAACTAAGAAACTTATCCATTTTTTTTCCAGGCATGTAATCGACGACAAAGGCCTCGAAATTTTCGATTGCATGGGCTTCGGACTCGACCACATAACTTTCAAAATCGCTGTTTAAGTCCTCGCCATCGGAAAAAACCACCAAAAATTTGTTATCCGCTTTGGGCATCTCGCGGACGATACTGAGTCCAGCCACCATGGCCTCATAAAGATAGGTCTTGCTGGTCAATCCCTCGTCAAATGAATCGTTCAAAAATGCTTTCAGTTCCGGCAGAAATTTTGAGCGATGGGATTTGGCGTGCAGATTATAGGCTTTCACTTCCATGCCCTTTTTATTACTAAATGTCACCGCCGTCACATTATCGATGGGGCGCAGGCTGTCAAAAAAAGTGTCTAACGCCGCCAGGAGCGGTTTGATGGCATGGCGTTGCTTCATGGAATACGAATTGTCCACCACCAGCACAATGTTGAGCGGAACAAATTCGCTGCTTTCCAGAGATTCAACTGACTTGATTCTGGCTTCTCTGTTTCCGCTTTTGACGATGAAATCTTCGGGCTTCAACCCTTTAATGGGATTATTCTGTGCATCTTTAACCGATACCAGCAGGCTGGTTTCATTGATCATTTGATGCGTCAGTTTGGCCTTGTGACCCGGTAAGACCACCTCGAGGGGTTCCGCGGCCAGGCAGCTGAGCGCGTATAAAAGCATCATACCGGCAAACAGTAAGGTAATTGTTTTCTTCATCATATCTCCCTTTGTAAAATTTTCATTTTCAAAAACTTCAGGCAACTGTTGAATTTAAGCAAGAAGTATTCCAGGAACTGACAGTTTGAATTAAGTTAATAATTTTCAGCAGGTTAGAATGAAGACTGGCCGGCAGCCATAACCGGGTGTCAGAAAAGCGTCTAGTTTTGTAGACAGGGCGTCAAATTTACTGAACAAAATGGTACATCCCTGTTATGGGTTGGCCCGTTGAGTCCGCCTCAGGCGGATTGAGCCCGTTGAGAAAGGAAAATATATTGATTTTATTCATTTTACGGGCGAACGGGAAAACGGAAAACGGGCTCAACCGAATGACGACCGCTTACATCAAGTGGATTAGATGCATTTGTAAGATAACTTCTATATTGAAGATGGTTTGGATGGCAGCGGTTGCGGTCCGGGGTATTTTTTCTTGCGGATAATTTGACAAACGACCAGGATGATGAATAGGACCAGACCAACATAGTTGAGAGTCGGGTTGGCCCAGATGAGCAACAGCGCGCTGGCGCCGTGCAAAATCGTTTCCGGCCAGGTCAGGCGGGTTAGAAAATAACGTTCCAGACAGACCACAAAGGCGATGATCGAAAAAATCGAAAAAATAACCGTTTTGATGACCTCGGGGGTGGGCCCGTTTAACAGCAGCGGATGATAGGCCATTATGATGGGAATAATATACAGGCCCTTGGCCAGTTTCCAGGAAGTAAACGCGGTTTTCATCGGGCTGGAGCCGGCAATCCCGGATGCCGCAAAGGATTCCAGGGCCACCGGGGGCGTGACATTGGCATCCTGGCTGTACCAGAAAACAATCATATGGGCGGTCAACAGCGGTATCCCCAGATCCATGAGCCCGGGCCCGGCCAGAATGATCAAAACAATATAAGAGGCCGTCACCGGCAATCCCATTCCCAGAAAAAGAGAGGTCAATGCGACCAGCAACAGGGCCAGCAGCGGAATACCCCGGGAAAGCGAGACCACCAGAGAAGAAAAGCGCAGCCCGGTGCCGGTTAAGTTCACAATCCCCACGATGATGCCGGCTGCCGCGCAGGCCACCGCTACAACGATGGCGTTGCGGGCCCCCTGTTCCAGGGTCTTGATCAGGGTGGCAAAAGAAATTCGGGAGCCTTTACGAAGCAGGGAGGTGAAGTATACAGCTAAAATGGCTATAAATCCGGCCATCATCGGACTGTAGTTCAACATCAGCACGGTAATCAGAATGGCCACCGGAATAATGAAATGGATGCCGTCTTTAAGGGTTTGAAAGACGTTCGGCAACTGGTCCTTTGACAGCCCCCAGATACCCTGCTTCTGGGCCTCAAAATGCACGAACAAAATCACCGAAAAAAAGTAAAGTACCGCCGGAATAAATGCAATTTTAACGATTTCGAGATAGGGCGTCTGGGTAAATTCGGCCATCAGAAAGGCGCCGGCCCCCATAATGGGCGGCATCAGCTGCCCCCCCGTCGAAGCAGCGGCTTCCACCGCAGCAGCCACGTGCTTGCGGTAGCCGATTTTTTTCATCATGGGGATCGTGAAGGATCCGGTGGCCACCACGTTGGCCACCGCACTGCCGGCCACCGATCCCATAAAACCGCTGGCCACCACCGCCGTCTTGGCCGGGCCGCCGGAAAAGCGTCCGGTGATCGAATAAGAAAGGTCGATAAAAAATTTACCCGCCCCGGTTTTATCCAGAAAGGCGCCGAACAGGATGAATATGAAAACAAAGGTGGATGCCACCCCCAGGGGCAGGCCGAAGATGCCTTCGGTGGTCAGCGAAAGGGTGGTGGCAATGCGTTCGACGCTGTAACCTTTGTGAACGATCAGCTCCGGCATCCAGGGGCCGAAATAGCCAAAAAGCAGCGCCATAATGGCAATGATCGTTAAATTCAAACCGATCACCCGGCGGGTGGCCTCCAGCACCAGGAGCACCAGCGCGACGCCCACCCGAAAATCCCAGGGGCTCCAGTCTCCCTGGCGCTCGAAGATGCCCTGCAGATCAATAAATATGTACAGCCCGATCAATACCGCCATGGCGATTAAAATCAGATCCACGACAAGGGCGGCATTGAAACGGTCCTTGCGGGCGCCTTTATACAGGGGCTTGATCAAAAAAGTCATCGCCAAAATACAGGTTAGAAAAACAGACCGGTGACGCATGGCCGTCATGGCCACCATACCGGCGGTGTACAGTTGAAACAGGCTAAGGGTCACACCGATGACCGTCAGGCTTTTGGCAATCACCCAGGCAGTTGGGGTTTTGGTATCAGATTGTTCAGAATCAGCCATTATCGTGTCCCAATAGAATTGTATTCGTCTGATTTATTCACCGCCAGACGCAGAGATCGCAGAGAGAAAAGTTTTTTTAGCCTTGTCGCTGAGACGCCCTGCCCATTTAGGCGGGACCTCACAGTGGAAAATTATATTAAAAGAGTCATCTCTGCGAACACTGCGGCTCTGCGGTGAAATTCGATCTTATTTAGCTACTGAGGCGTTGCCGGATGCGGGACCATTCGTCGCCACAGGTTATACAACAAACTCACGGGCCGGGCGGAAAACTGCACCGCTGCATGCGGGGCCATCGCCGAGAGGTTTGTACGGCGACCGCGCCAGATAACGGTGTGATCGACGCCGGGGCTGCCCACCCGCAGCACAAAATCACCGGTGGGCATGTGCATATCTTCGATAACCTCATACTTGCCCCGTCGCACCATGCGGCCCACACCGGGCATGCGCCCCATGCCGGCGCCGAATTTCAAATAGCGCTCCTCTTCAATGTAAATACGGCCTGCGCTGTCCAGGCTGTGTTCTTCCCAGATCGGGGCGTTTTCGACCGAATGAAAATAATGCAGGGTAAAGCGCTCACCGGGCTGCAGGGGCATAGACAGCAGCGGCGGACGGCCTTTTAGCGGTGTAACGGTTAATTCCAGCCCCCCGGGTAAGCGCCAGCTGACCAAAAAAAAGACAGCCACCAGGCCGGCTGCCACTATCAGCGGCAGCCGGCGTTTCCCGGTCAATGCGTTCATTTACGGCATCAGCTTGGCCGGCACGGCGACACCCTTTTCTTTCAGGTATTTGATCGTGCCCGGATGCAACGGAATCGGTGAGTACTTCACCGCATTTTCAGGTGTCGTATACGAGGCCGACGGGTGAATCTTGAGCAGATAGTCCTGGTGCTCATATAGGGCCTTCGCCAGCTTATAGACCAGGTCTGTGCTCAGACCCGTTTGACAAATCATCACGTTCCACACACCGATGGTCGGTACGGCCTTGTCCACCCCGCGGTACACACCGCCGGCCAGATCCACCGCCGAATATTCTTTTCGGGTAGCCAAAATTTTCTTTTGCTGTTCGGGTGTGAAATTAATGATGTGAATATCATGGGTGGTGGCCAGATCCAGAATGGAGCTGGTGCCGGGTCCCACGGACCACACCCCCACTTCGATGGTGCCGTCTCTCAACGCATTGGCACTTTCGGTAAAAGACAGGCGGCTGTCTTTGTATGAATTTTTCGGTATGCCCAGGGCCTCAAACACGGCCTCGGCCATGAAGTTGGTGCCGCTGCCCGGGCTGCCGGAGCTGATCTTTTTGCCTTTGATCTGTTCAATATTGGTTATCCCGTATTTTTTGAGGGTGACCACCTGCAGCAGGTTGGGGTACATGATGGCCATGGACAGGATGTCGTGTTTTTTGCCTTTAAATTTGGTAAGACCCTCAAAACCGTCCACTGCCACATCACCCATAACTTCCCCGATGACAGTTTCACCTTTATGGGCCAGCTTGACGTTTTCGACACTGGCCCCGGTAACCTCGGCTACCGCTCTGACGCCGGGGGCATGCCTGTTCCAGATTTCTGCCACACCGCCGCCGTAGGGATAGTAAATGCCGCCGGTTCCACCGGTTCCGAGGGAAATAAATTCGGTGCGGGCCAGGGCCGGACCGGTTAACACTAAAATGGTACATAATACAAAAATGCCCGGAAGGACACATTTCAAACTCAGCTTTTTCATCTTAAAAATCCTCCTTCATATCTGCGATTAATGGTTGCGATTGCATGTTGCTACCTGCTCATCGTCGTCACCACCACCAGGACTTTTTTCGGCATTTTGTCGGTTCCGATAAAAGGGATTTTGACGGTTGCTGTTTTAGCGGGATTTACGACCGGCGGTTTGCCTTTGCGCGGCACGTAATGTCCGGCAGCCTTGTTCATATCCTCTAAAAAGATGTTGACCCGGTAGCGATAGGGCTGGTCTGTTGGATTTTCAAGGCCGACGGTGAAAATCAGCGAGGTCTGGCCGCCGTGTTTGCCCATGGCGCAGTCAAACTGGGTCAGTTTGACCTGTTCAACGACATCCCATTTAATACGGGTATCACAGTTGGTTTTTTCCGGTGCCCCTTTGCCGGCGCAGCCTGCAAGCCAGACACCCATAGCCAGACACAAAATCAGGATTGGGATCACTTTTTTCAATTTCTTCATCCTCATACCTCCTTATTTGAATAAGTTAACGAATCGGCCTGTTCTCCTTTTCAAAACAAAACCCCGCTCTCTTACAGAGAAGCGGGGCATTTAATGCGTTTGAATCATAGTAAATCCACCCATCAAAAAATCCGGAATCTATTGGTTATTATTAACAATTTTACTCAAACAGGGGTTTGATATCAGTAAAATGGCGGGTAAGTCAAGTCGAATTAAACCTTCGCGTCTGCCGCATCCTGTAAGCCGGGTCTGACAGACCGTGGCCGGCTGAAATAATTATTTTCAGAAAATTTCTAAAATTTAATGCGAAAAATTAAGTTTTAGAAGCTCAATCAAAAGTAATTTCCAGGTGATAAACACCGCCTTCCAGATGCGCTTTTACAGGCAAATCCCCCTTTTTAAAAACTTTCATAATGCCGCCAATATTGGAATATAAGACTTCGGCCACGAATCCCCTGACGCCGCGTTCTTTGGCCAAACGAATCAACATCCGGTATAAGAATGTGGCAACACCAAGATGCTGGTAATTTTCGTCCACCACAAAAACCACCTCGGCAAACGGATTTCCCGGAATTTTGATATAGCGTGCCTCGGCGATGATGCGACCTTTTCCCTCCTCACCAACCAGGCCGACGATAGACATGACCTGATTCCAGTCCACATTGACGTATGCTTGCATTTTGGCATGCGGCATGCTTCTGACGGTTTGAAAATACCGGTAGTATACCGCCTTTTCTGAAAACCGATAAAACAGATGACGCATGCCTTCCTCATCAGAGGGTCTGATGGCTCTAAACCTAAACTGGCGATCATCCCTGGCCGTATAGGTTTCAGCAATGTCAGCCGGATAGAGGCGCGCACTTTCTGCCAGAAAAATCTGGTCGTGATATAAGATCTTATGCGCTTTTGCTTTTTGCACCAGGTTTGCCCGGTCATCGGGATGGGCGATATCAATCAGGGCCTGCGCCCGCTCCCTGATGGTGCGTCCCTGCAAAAAGGCCACACCGTATTCCGTAACGATGGCGCCCACGGATTCGAATGCGCTAAACTGGTTGGGCAGATCGGCGATAGACGGCAGAATGTTCGGCAACCCCTTTGGATCCCGGCTGGTCAGGGCAAAGATGGAGCGCCCGCCTTCCGATAGCTCCGCACCACTTAAAAAATCCATCACCTCGGCAGGTCCGGAGGCCACATTGCCTTTGCCCGTGTAAAGTCCGATGCGGCCGTATAAATCCACCTTTCTGGCCGCAACGACGGTGACAAATTTAGGGTTGCGGCCGATGATCAAAGGGTTAAATACCTTATCAATTCGCTGGAACTCTACCAGGGGGTTGTTGTCCAGCCACTGCATGAGTTTGGGTGTACCCAGGGCATAAGACGTCAGGGATTGGCCGCGATAGGTGTCTTTGCGACGATTGGTGACCGCGCCGCTTTGCATTAGATCCATCAATGGGTCCGTAAAAAAAGGTGAATGTATTCCCAGGTGGCGCTTATGCCTCAATTGTTTGGCCAGCGACTCGTATAACGGACCGATTGAAAATGCCAGGCAGCTTTCATCTTCAATTAAAGAGGCTGCATTTAAAGCGACCTGATCCCAGATATCATTTGTTTCCCAGCGGGCGAAATATATCGGTGAATCTTTTGAACTGACCAAAAAGTCAAATTCAGAAAGGTGAACAAACGTATCCCCCAAGGTACGGGGAATTAGCGTATTGATCTCACCCACGCGGATGGTGGCCTTTTCCAGGGCTTCGCGGGCCACATCAACAGCAATGCCGAGGCTGCAATATCCGGCCTCATTGGGGGGCGTAATCTGAACGACAGCAACATCAACTGGGGCAAGGCGGGATTCGATTAATTGGGGAATTTTTACGAACCGGCTGGGTATCATGTCCACCCGGCCTTCTTCGATGGCTTCGTCGGCAACCCAGCCGGAAAAAAAGGTTGTTAAACGGAATTTCTGAGATTGCAGGGTTTGCAGAGAAACGGCATCCCCGAAGCTGACCAGTTGGATCAGCTCGAGATCTTCTAAATTTTTGGCTTCAGCGGTCATCAGATGCCGAACCATGGTCCTGGGTTCGGCCCCCGCTGTCCCTAAAAATATACTCATCCCGGGTTTGATTTTGCCGATCACGGTTTCCGGAGAAACGACTGTCGATTCCCAGTTGTCAGTCATGATGGTTTCCATTTCGAATGATTAAATGGACCTTTGTTTTTCAGATAAATTACATTAACCGAAATGATTCTAACCCAGTGCCTTTCATTTTTCCGGCCATAAGTGTTCCCAATGCTAGATAGAATTCACATTGCTCTCGCTTCTCGCATTTCCATTAAAACTTCGTTAAATTCTTTTTGCCCCTGATAGAGTCGGCACATATCGATGAGGATCCCGGCGATTTGAGCCACGGCCTGTACGAAATTTACATCCTCCAGGGTGAACTCCCATTGTTCTGCGGAATATACGCGCATAGAACCGATAACGTTTCCGCGACTGTAAATGGGCACGGCCAAAATCGATGCGATGCCTTCTTTTTTTGCAGCGTCCGGGTATTGGATTCTGGGGTCATCGCTCATATCGTAAATCGCCACCGGTCCATCCGTCAGAGATTGGCCAATGGAACGTATCGAGCTCAAAGGCCCTTTTTGTAAATATTCAGCGCTCAGCCCGCAGGAAGCGGCGACTTCCAGGGCCTTAGTTTTGGGATCAATCAGAAACAGCGCACAGCCCTTTATTTCCAGTGATGTTTTTACGCTATCCACGGTTAACTGGACAACCTCTTCGGGCCTGTTGGACATGGACATCGCCTGGGTTACCTTGAGAAGCGTTTCGTAATTGATGAGTTGCTTTTTCATGTTGCCCCCCTTCTTAATAGTTAAACTTCTAAAAATTTAAAGTTCGCGATTCATCCGCAACGCGTCCGAAAGCACAAAAGTTCCGCGAAATTTAATTTCCGGTCTTCTCTAAGGCATTTTCTAATAGCGTATTGACTTTGGCGATAAGCTGGTCATTGGAAAATGGCTTGGTAATATAGGCGTCCGCTCCCAGGGTCAAACCCCTGGCGATTTCGGCCTCATCGCCCCGGGCCGTTAAAAAAACGATTTTAAGGTTTCGATAATCGGGATTTAAACGCACAATTTCACAAACCTCCCAGCCACTAATTCCGGGAAGCATGATATCCAGAATCGCAAGATCCGGATTGTATTTATAAATCACCTCCAGGGCATCTTCGCCGCTATTTGCGACTAGGACATTGTAACCTTGCTGCTCCATTAGAAACTGGATAGCCACCACGACACCCGGCTCATCATCCACGATCAGAATTTCTTTTGTCATCTGCTGTCACCTCTTTTTAGAGACCTTATGTTGATGTTGTTCATCAGCGGGCTGAAACTGGCTCCATCGGCGGCGAGGTGGTCGGCATGGTTGCGTTTAAAACCCTGACGGCCATGGGACCTCCTCTTAGGTTAAGGTTGTCACAACGCAAGAAATCAGAGCTGAGAGTCCGCAGAGAAGAGTGAAATGAGAAGTAAGACCCGGTTCGCCTTGACAGATCAAAAACGGTTTTCAGGACAGAAGGAGTGTGAATTCGGCACTAGATCGTTAATTTATACACCACAAATTTGA
>Ga0224509_10000531_pt1 | contig 10654 bp, 7 predicted proteins | sample SF_Jan12_sed_USG_5_FD_170158 | JGI IMG/M metagenome (GOLD analysis project Ga0224509, IMG submission 170158) | Sediment microbial communities from San Francisco Bay, California, United States - SF_Jan12_sed_USGS_24 | ecosystem: Environmental > Aquatic > Marine > Sediment | place: USA: California... | reverse complement strand
ACTCTTGCATCGCTGAGCAGGTCGAAATGATTCATCTCGTGGAACACCCGGTAGTTCTCCGGAGGAACCGGCAACTGGCGAAACCCGTCGCGGTGTGCGCCGGTAGCGCTTACCGTTCTGACCAGGAAATCGCCAAGCATGTGACCCTTGGGGTCAAGGTCGTCGCGTCCCACTGAGGCCGCAACAAAAAAGTATTCCACGTCTTCCAGCAACGGCACCGCGGTGCGCCTGTCGTCGCTACTCATCTCGTCAGGGTGTGCCCAGTCCTCGTCCAGCAGGTTGCCGTGGCGAAGATCCCTGATCCCGGCGCTGCGCCTGCGAGCGATCGTCAGTGGTTCGACGTACTGGATTGCGCGCATGCTCCGATCGAGCAAACCACCGGCCTTCTCCAGAGCAGCGCCATGATGCGGCGTTCCGAGACAGGCGATTCGGGTCAGCTTGTCGAGCCACGGCCGCCCGGCTTCGACCGCGTAATGACACGCGCTGCGAATCACCAGCCCGCCCATGCTGTGACCGATCAGTGCCAGCGATTCAACGGCAACCGGCCACGCGTTGACCAGATCGTCGAGGCGCTCCGCCAACTCCCGCCCATTGGCCGAAATATGACGGCCCGTGTTGTATCGGAGATAAACCGATGTTACCTCCAATTCCTCGGCGAGACGGTCACCGAGCGCCGCAGAACCGTCGCGGCGCCAGCTGAAATCGGACAGGCACAGCCCGTGAACAAACACAACGAGATGCGGCGAGGCGCCCGGGAATGCGGCAATGAGATTCTCACGCCCCGTCCCGGCCGGTCTGACCGAGTCGGTAAAGACCATGGGAATCGCCAGCGGATTCGAAGTCGCTTCGAGATGATCACCGCAAACGCCGTTCAGTGCCGCCAGCCACCTGGCCTCACCGCGCGAGAGCGGAGGCTCCGTGGCGCTGTCCGGTACCAGACCGAGCGAAAGATCGACGCCTTGTTGCACGACGCCGGTCACGCCGCGCATCACCGAGTAAACCGAACGTGCAATGAGACCGTGGGCCCGCGTCGGCCCGTCAGGTGGCGGTGACCATGGCAGCGGACGGCGCGCGATGACCTCGTGCATCCGTTCCACCGTTGTCATGACTCCCGACACCGAATCGAAGGTTAGCCGTGTTATCCCGCGGAGAGTCTTGATTGATATCGCCATGCTGAACTCCGGTCGATGACGAGGTTCGGTCGAGCTGCCACCAGTTGGCGGGGAGCCGGTCAGCCTTCGTCGCTGGAGTCGCCGGCCATTTCGGGGTCTGCCGCGCCGAGCGATGCGAGACAGCCAAGACACGATAGTCTCGGTCGATCCCCGACCGGAATACCAACCGCTGCGCGCTTACCCCTGGACAAGATCGCGTTGCAGTGCTCGCAAACGCCGTTGACGTTGAGCACGAGTTCCTGCCAGCCGATCGGCGCATCCGCGCCAGGTGATGCCGCGGAGCTGGCTCGCGCCTGCGGCGATTCGTCGACAGCGGGACGCCTGCCCTGGAATGCGCGGGCGATCTCCGCGCTGTCGTGGACCACGCCTTCAACCAGGTCAAAGGTGTTCATCAAGACATTACGCACGATCGTCGACACGGAGATTCCCAACCGGCCGGCCCTGTCACGCAACTCTGCGTCCAGATCCTCGGGTATTCGCGCCTGGACAACGCGGTCCTTGATATCACGGCGCTTATTTTTCGGACCGGCTTTACGGGCGGGCACGGCAAGATCTCAGGCTATCACTCGGTGTGTGACAATGTAATACATCGTATTCGATTGTCAACCTCGATCGCCGCGGCCGGCGCAAAACCGCAAATCACGGACCATCTCGCATGATCCACAGATCCGCCCGCGGCGCAGCGCCGGTTAGCCCATGTCGAACAGCAACACTTCCGCCGCGGACGTCCCGGTCAGGGTAATCTCCGCTCGCCCGTCGATGGCAACCCCATCACCCGGATAAAGCTGATTGCCGTTTAGCAGAACGCTGCCACGGGCTATCTGGACCCAGCCATTGCGACCGTTTGCGAACGCGTGGCCGAGCGTCTCGCCGTCCTCGAGCAGCGCCGCATACAGATCGACATCGCGGTGAATCGTTACCGAACCCTCGCGGCCGTCACGCGACCCAACCAGGCGCAGCTTGCCGTTTTTCTCTTCCGCCGCAAAAGTTCTTTGCTCGTAGCTGGGTGCGAGGCCCTTTTCTTCGGGCAATATCCAGATCTGCAGGAAATGCACCGGGTCGGAGTCGGATGCGTTGAACTCGCTGTGGCGCACGCCCGTCCCCGCCGACATCCGTTGCACATCGCCCGGCCGTATCACCGAACCGGTCCCCATGCTGTCCTTGTGCTCGAGCGCGCCGTCCAGCACATACGAGATGATCTCCATATCGCGATGGCCATGGGTATCGAATCCCTGGCCGGGCTGGACGCGATCCTCGTTGATGACCCGGAGCGGGCCGAAGCCCATGAACCGGGGGTCGTAGTAATGCCCGAACGAAAAGGTGTGGCGGCTTTCCAGCCAGCCGAAGTTGGCGAGTCCCCGTTCCTCCGCGTGGCGAATTGCAAGCATGATGACCTCCGCAGTGGCACAAACCGAAAGATGGCAATCATTCTGCTATGGCTCCTTAATAAAGACAATCAGATATAAAAAAGACATACTGTCGCCAGAATATTGACAATCGGACTGCGACCGGATGGACAGATTCGCCAGCATGCGGGCCTTCACCAAAGTCGTCGAAGCCAGTGGATTCGCCGCGGCGGCGCGCCTTATGGGGCTGTCGCGCTCGGTCGTAAACAAAGCCGTCATCAATCTCGAAACCGAACTCGGCACACGTCTGCTGAACCGCAGCACACGCAGGGTGACACCAACCGAAACCGGCCTCGCGTTTTATGACCGTGCCGTCGAGATCCTCGGCCAGCTCGATGATGCGGTTGCGGCAATTACCGAGTTGCAGGAACGGCCGACCGGCAACCTGCGGGTCAACGCACCGATGTCGTTCGGCACCCTGCATTTGTCACCGGTAGTTGCAGAGTTCATGGCCGGGCATCCGGACGTGCATGTCGAACTCGTGCTGAGCGATCGCCGCATCGATCCGATCGAGGAAGGATTCGACGTTACGTTGCGCGTGGCCGAAGCGGTATCGTCAACCAGCCTGATGGCACGCGAAATCGTGCCGGCAAAACGCGTGCTGTGCGCATCGCCGGATTATCTCAGGCTGGCAGGCGTGCTCTCGCATCCGACCGAGCTAAAACGCCATCGTTGTCTCCACTACGGCTATCTCGGCTCGGGCAGCCAGTGGCGGCTGATCGGCCCCGACACCGATCGGTCTTATGCGATCAATTGCGTGATGTGGTCCAACAACGGCGAAGTGCTAAGAGACGCCGCCGTCAGCCACCAGGGAATCGCGTTACTGCCGACCTTCATTGTCGGAGCCGCGTTGCAACAGGGCCTGCTGCGCACGCTGTTGCCCGACTATGCCCCGCCGCCGATCACCCTCTGCGCGCTGTACCCGCGCCACCGTCATCTGTCAGCGAAGGTGCAACTGTTCGTCGACTTGCTGGAAAAGCGATTCGGCGACCGGCGTTATTGGGATCTGGTGAAGTGAAAATATTGTGGACGCCCGCTGTACAGTCCGCCAATCACGTGCGGCGTTGTTGCCACGCGTCGCGTGCCGGGGTCTTTGCGCTCAAAAAGTCATCCGGCTCCGCCCATCGGCTGGGGAAGGCCAATCAGCACGACCGCGAAGAAGCCGCGAACCCAACGCCGTCCCTGCGCCTGGCCATGCATTGGCCTCGGTTTGCAGCCGCCTCGGGTGGTTGCAAAACTTGAGTCGAACCTGCTGATTCCCTAATCTGCACGATTCCCGCGTCGCGGTTTTGCCCGGGCACGAACGCGACAGCTTCCGCTCGACCGGAAGCTGCACACCTCCTGAATCTGCAACAGGTACGCTCATGACACGTCATTTGATGGCCATTACGACGGTGCTTTTGCTGCTGTCCGGCTGTTCGCGCGCGCTCCCCCCGACCCCGCTTGTCCAGGTTCCCGCCGAGCCGGTCAGTTTCCTCGACGATGTCAAACCCGTGCTCGATGCGCGCTGCGTCGTGTGCCACTCCTGCTACAACGCGGCCTGCCAGCTGAAACTCGGCTCGTACGAAGGCGTCGATCGCGGCGGCAGCAAGGACGCGGTCTATTCGTCCGATCGGTTGACAGACCAGGCACCGTCACGATTGTTCTTCGATGCGAAAACCACCGAACAGTGGCGACAAATGGGTTTCCACAGCGTGACCGACAACCCGGGCCAAGGGCTCGCGAACGAGTCGATCATGGCCTATTTCCTGGACGCGAAACGGAGGAATCCGGTTCCGGAGGGCCGCTATCATGCCGAAGCAACCGACCTGACCTGTGCCGCGGATAGCGACGAGGCACGGTCGTTTCTCGGCAGGCATCCGGGGCGCGGGATGCCGTTCGGATTCCCGCCAGTTGCCGACGCAGACCACGACACGCTCGCGATCTGGCTGGAACAGGGTGCCGCCGGACCGAGCGTAACCGAACAGGCGAGGCTGACGATGCCGAGCACGGCCGGCGCGGCGGAAATTGCCAAGTGGGAGGCGTTTCTCAATCGCGACGATCCGAAGTACGCGATGACGGCGCGATATCTGTACGAGCACTTTTTTCTTGCTCACATACGCTTCGCGGATAGCGGCGAAAACGTGTTCTATCGCCTGGTCCGCTCCACGTTACCGAGCGGCAGTCCGGTGGACATCATCGCAACGCGGCGTCCCTACGACGATCCCGGCACCGATCGTTTCTACTATCGTTTCGAGAAAGTTCACTCGACGATCGTTTTGAAAACCCACATGGTCGTCGACTTCGACGATCGCCGGCTGGCGCGCTACCGCAATCTGTTCATCGAAACAGAGTGGCTGGAAACGCCCAACGTCATGCCCTACGAGGACCGCGAGAGCGCGAACCCGTTCCTGATTTACGCCCAGATTCCGCCGCGATCCCGCTACCAGTTTCTGCTCGACCATTCCGAGTACATCATCCAGACGTTTATGCAGGGACCGGTGTGCAAGGGCCAGATTGCGCTGAACGTCATCAACGACCATTTCTGGGCACTGTTTCTCGACCCCGATGCGGACCAGGCCGTCCAGAACCCGGAGTTTCTGACGGAGCAGGCAGACAACCTGCGCCTGCCAACCGAGCGCGGCAGCGACATGTCGCTGTTCAAGGCCTTCAGCAACGAGTATCGCAACCGCTACACCAGTTTCTACCGGGCAAAAACTCAGCTCTACATGGACAACGCGCCGGAAGGATTCGACATCGACGCGATCTGGCGCGGTAACTCCGCGGACGATGCCCCGGTGCTGACCATCTATCGCCACTTCGACAGCGCATCGGTGATAAAAGGCGCTGTAGGGGATCTGCCGCGTACGCTCTGGGTGATCGATTACTCCCAATTCGAGAGAATCTACTATGCGCTCGTCGCCGGCTTCGACGTCTACGGCAACGTCTCGCACCAGGCCAACGTTCGCCGCTACATGGATTTTCTGCGGATCGAGGGTGAACTGAATTTCCTCAGTTTTTTGCCACGAGAACGGCGGGTGCCAATCCTGCAATCCTGGTACATCGGCGACAAGGCCGCCGAAGACATCGAGGACCAGGATGTCGTCTCCGCGAGACCGACGCGTGTCGCCTTCACCAGCAACGAGCCAAAGCGTGAATTTGTCGAGCGCGTCATCAGCAACCACATTTTGCCGGCCACCGGTATCGGCTTCGATCCCGTCAACTATCACGGCACTGACGAACAAACGCCCATGCCGAAAACCTTCGACAGCCAGCAAGACATACTGAACGGCTTTCGCGCCCTCAATGCGCCCGGCACCGGATTTATCCGCCACGTGACCAGCACCGAGGTCAACGTGCTCTACGTGCGGGTGCGCGGCGACGAGGGGCCGTTCCGGTTTTTCTCCATCGTGATCAATCGGTGGCACGACAATGTGAACTCGCTTTTTGGCGAACAGAAACGGCTGAACCCGGCGAAGGACACTATCGATTTCGTTCCCGGCAGCGTCGGCGCCTACCCGAACTATTTCCTGGTGCTGGACAAGAGTGAGCTGCCGGAGCTTATCGATCTGTTGCAGAACTTCGACGAGTCTCCCGGGTACAAGGCGAAGCTCGACAAATTCGGTATCAATCGAATGGAGCCGGAGTTCTGGCCGGCCTACGACTGGTTCCAGCAGCAGCTGAACGAGAGCGATCCGGTACGGGCTGGCCTGTACGATCTGAACAGGTACTACTCCGAAGCCAGGATCGATCTGCAGTGAGACCGTCGCCGCTCTCGTCCGAATGGCGATGGCCCGCCGACTCCCCGTACCGGGGGCAGTGACCCTGACGCTGTGCGCTCAGAGCGCCGTCCCCGAATCCTGCCGCTGCCGTCGTGGCGGGCGCCGACAGGTTAAACTGATCGTAAATACTTCCCGACAAATTGCTGCTTGCAGCAGTGAGGCACACATGTCTTTACACAAACTCCCGCAATTCCGCCTCGTCCTGATCGCCGCATTGGCACTATTGAGCGCCTGCGCCGGACCGGACGAACGGACCGACGTCGCACCCGCACCTGCCGCCAGAATGGACACGCTGGTGTCGGCCGAGTGGCTCAGTCAGCACCTGGACGAACCGGACCTCGTCATTCTCGACTGCACCGTCATCGTCGAGCGCGACGAGAACGGCTTGCGCGAGCGTAGCGGCCGTCCCGGCTATAACGCCGGGCATATTCCCGGGGCGCAGTTCGCCGATTTGATGGGCAATCTGTCCGATCCGGATGCAGCGCTGCCATTCACCGCACCCACTCCCGAAGCATTCGCAAAGGCCATGGGTGCCCTGGGAGTCGGCGACAACACCCGCGTCGTGCTGTATTCCGCCGCCAATCCTGCATGGGCCGCTCGGGTCTGGTGGATGCTACGTTGGGTGGGCTTCGACAACGCGGCATTGCTCGACGGCGGATTGAGCGCCTGGACCGGCGCCGGACTACCGCTTGCAGACGAACCGCAAAAACCGGTCGCGCGCACGCTCACGCCAAGGACGCGGCCCGGACTCCTCGCTGACCGCGACGAAGTTTTTGCCGCCATCTCCGACGACTCGGTCGAAATCGTCGATGCCCTGCCGGCGCCGCACTACCGCGGCGAAATGTCGATGTATGAGCGGCCCGGTCATATCGTCACCGCGAGCAACGTCCCGGTGACATCACTGGTCGACGACAAGGGCCGTTTCCGTTCGAGGGACGAACTGTCCGCGCTTATCGGCTCGGCCCGGGATACCCGCACGATCACCTACTGCGGCGGTGGCATCGCCGCCTCCTCGCTCGCATTCACGATGGTTCGGCTCGGCTTTACCGATGTGGCAATCTACGACGGCTCGCTCAGGGAATGGACTGCCGACCCGTTCCTGCCGATGGAAACCTCGCCCGACCCGGACTTCCCGGATCAGTAATGCCGCGGGGTTGACGGGCCTGCAGCGCAAAGAACTCGCAGGCCAACAACGGCAAAAAATCTTCCGGCACGAAAACCGTGCTGGTCATCCGGTTTCGACTTCGGGCTGGCACTCGGCGCCGACAGCTCGGAGAACGGCAGCTTTAAACTCCCGGCAGTTGCTGGTCGAGCCAATGCGAAACCGGGGAGGACGCCGGGGCAATCGAATCAATGGCTCAGGGAGACGATTTCGAGTCCTGCCGTTTCTCGCCGAGCCAGCCACCGCCCAGTGCGGCCAGGAAGGGCACCAGGCCAGCGCCGATCACGTTTCCTAAGCCGAAATTTCCGGACAGCAGCAGGACGAACGCCACCGCGACGGCCGCCGCAATCGCAGGCTCCCAAATCGTCCGGCCCGCCGACTTCAAGCCGACGATATAGCCGCCTACAGCAAATGCGAGGACGTTCAGGAGACCCGCCAGAGCCATCTGTCCACCGCTGAGCGATACGTCCGCGGGATCGGTTACCCCCTCCAGCGCGGACGCGGCAATGACGCCAAAGATGACCCCGGCAGCAATGCCGAGCACGAGCATTATCAGCGTGCCGAGACCCACCCATTTCCAATCGATATTCATGATAATTTTCCTATTTATGTGTTCGGACCGAAACTCTTAACCGAACTATAGAGGGTTTTGGATAACCTGCGCCGCACAAGGCTGGGTCAGGTCGCAGCAATGACCACGCACGGATGAGAAGCGGCTCGCCCGCAGATGCTGCAAAGACATCGGGATTTTAAGGAAAAGGCGACAACCGCGGAGCGGGGCTTCCGGTCACTGACACCGAGCGTCACCGCCTGTCGCTATCAGCGCAAACTTACGCTGCATACCCACCAATTCCAACGCACCGGCAAAATCGACGGCGCGCTATTACGCCGGTCCGCGACCAAGGTGCCGCCCAACGTCACGCGCTACATCCGGTTTTCGCGGTAAGTGACTGCCGCCGCGGGCCGAATCCATCCACTCTTTTTTGCGTTGCGGCTACCCCAAATCGCACAAAAAATGGCGGCGTTGCACGCGCCGCCATTTTGTTGTCGGAAGGCCATCAGTCGACTAATTTCAGGGACCGGAGGCGATACCGTTAAAGGTCACAGAACAGAGGCCGCCGTTGGGTTGAATCATCAAGCCTAAGACATGGGTTTCTGGATCGATCAGCACCGGCGTCGGAAACTCCAAACGCAGGATACTGCTGTCATCCGCCGCCCGCCATGACTTCTTGGCGAGAACCGTGTAACTCGGGTTCACAGTGTCATGGAGTTGGATTTCGCTTTCGCATTCCGTCGTCCCGCTTCCCCAACTGTCCAATCTCAACTCGACGCTGTAAAGCACGTAAGGGGCTGTAAAGTCGAACGTATTGTAGATCGTCCCGGTCGTGGCCCCATACGTTTGAGCCAGCGTGACATAGGCAGTAACCGGCAAATAAGCGGGGTCTTCACCCTTATCCTTGGCGATGCCTGAGAAAGGAACGAGCAGTGCGAACAAAACAATCAGTTTTTTCATTTTAGTCACCTTCATCTTGTGCCACCGATATCGGCGCATCGCGGCCTCGCTAACGACCCGAAGCGATACACAACGGAGCCACTTTCGAGCCACTCCCTGGAATCCGGTTAGCTGTCCCTGCTTTGTTAGTATCGACTCGTTGGGACTTCCGGGCTTCAGCTCGGCTTTGCGGTTCTCGCGAACAAACAAGAGTCAGTCGCGGACCCGAAAAACGCTCGCCGAAAAAATCTGAATAACTTGGTGACAAGATGCGAAAAAGGCAGCGCAAAGCGCAATTCGGGCATGTACTTACCTGTCGATTAACATAATGCATCGACGGAAATTTCATGGGTCATTGCGGGGGCGCAATTGCGCTGCCAATCGCCGCGATCCAAGTCAGGCGGACAAAAAAACGGCGGCGCTCAACGCGCCGCCGCTCCGCTCTTTGCCCGTCCCGGAAGGCTGAAACCATCCAGCCCTCCCGACAACGGGATTTTGGTCAGGTCACCGTCTAGCGACTTGCAACCATCTCCTGGCGTTGCGCCTCGCTGATGTCGAAACGGTCGAGCGTCATCACCTTGCTCCAGGCCGCAACGAAATCCGCGACGAACTTCTTCTTGCCATCCTCGGACGCATAAACTTCCGCGACGGAGCGCAGTTCGGAGTTCGACCCGAATACCAGATCGACCGGTGTTGCCGTCCACTTCACGTTACCGGACTTGCGATCACGACCCTCGTAGATACCCGGCTCGCCGTTTGCCTTGCTCCATTCAACCGACATGTCGAGCAGGTTCGCGAAGTAATCGTTGCTGAGAGCTCCTACGCGGTCAGTGAACACGCCATGCCGGGAACCGCCGGTGTTGGCACCCATGGCACGCATACCGCCCAACAGCACGGTCATCTCCGGTGCAGTCAGAGTGAGCGTGTTTGCCTTGTCGATCAGCATGTCCGCGGGGGACAGCAGCGCGCGGTCGTCGTAGTAATTACGGAAACCGTCTGCCGCGGGCTCAAGCCAGCGGAACGAATCCGCGTCCGTCATCTCGGCGGTTGCGTCAGTGCGCCCGGGGATGAAAGGCACCTCGACCGCGTAGCCGGCCTTTTTCGCGGCCTGCTCGACACCCACGGCGCCGCCCAGCACGATCAGGTCAGCAAGCGAAACCTTGCTGGAACGGCCGGAACCATTGAAGTCCTGCTGGATTTTCTCCAGCGCCGTCAACACCGTGGCCAGTTCGGCAGGATCATTTGCCGGCCAGTCCTTTTGCGGTGCCAGGCGGACCCGCGCACCATTGGCTCCGCCGCGCATGTCCGTGCCACGGAAGCTCGATGCCGAGGCCCAGGCAGCCTTGACCAGGGCCGTGTTGGGCACTTCGGACTTGATGATCGCGTCCTTCAGTGCCTTGACGTCCTGGGCGCCGATCATCTGGTAGTCCGCCGCCGGGACAGGATCCTGCCAGATCAGTACCTCTGCAGGCACTTCGGTACCCACGTAGCGAGCGCGCGGACCCATGTCGCGATGGGTCAGCTTGAACCAGGCTCGCGCGAACGCGTCCTCGAACTCTTGCGGATTGTCGAGGAAGCGCCTGGCAATCTTGCGGTACTCCGGGTCTGCCTTGAGCGCCAGGTCGGCGGTCGTCATGACCGGAGCGTGACGTTTCCCGGGA
>Ga0224509_10000529_pt1 | contig 10663 bp, 12 predicted proteins | sample SF_Jan12_sed_USG_5_FD_170158 | JGI IMG/M metagenome (GOLD analysis project Ga0224509, IMG submission 170158) | Sediment microbial communities from San Francisco Bay, California, United States - SF_Jan12_sed_USGS_24 | ecosystem: Environmental > Aquatic > Marine > Sediment | place: USA... | reverse complement strand
GCTTTACCAGGAGATGTCACCGCGACCATCGAGAGATACATGGAGGGCCTGTACGTGTTGATCAGTAAGCCACTGAGCAATGGATTTGTATGGAGTATCAGCCTGAAGTTTGCTGAGTTTTCCTACCTCCTGGAGAACCTAGACGACCTCCTCGCCAAGTTCAAGCCAGCAGAGTACAACCCGAAGTCAGCCCAAGGTCGGATATCTGCAGCCAGCCTCTTTGATGAAGCAGTGAAAATATTCGCCAGTTTAGCAGAGGAAGAAATCACCAAGTTGAAAGCTGTCAGATGTCAAGGCTGCGCCATAGACCATCCAAGTCAACTGCAACACGATACATGTATGGTGACTGACACGTCTGCTGATATTGAAGGGCTCTACCTCGAGGAAGCCATAGCCAACGTTACGCATGCCAAGTTTGGTGAAGTTCTCAACAAGACCACCAAAGACAAACACCTGGTGATGACCCCCAAGATGCTATGGACCATGTGTAGCAGGATGCCCCTGCTACAGCGCGTGAAAGACATTGTCCTGGCGCCGTTAAGATTACGAGAAGAGATTGCAGAACTGGTAGATGATGAAACAACCACAGCCGTTGAAGGTCTCCTGGATGCTGCTGCCCATTAGATGGTGATGGTACAAGAAGGTGGTGGAGTAGACAAGACCATCCGGTCCGTCTACAAGGAGTCTTTAGACAACTCCTTCCTTTCCACTGGTCTACAGGTCACGTTTGGCAGCGTGTAGTACCTGTTAACACAATGTGTTAAGCCACCCCGATGCAGGGTTACGCATCAACCTACCGATACACAACACTACCAGAGATGTACATAGATGTCAACCCATGAAGTATGTAGCCAGCCACGATGTGTCCAGAGATGTACATAGACAACAACCCATGAAGTACGTAGCCAGCCAGCCAGCCACGATGTGTCCAGAGATGTCCAACACCAAGATGATCCATTGCCACTGACGAGCCGATGATGATGACCAAGATGTACAATTTCTCTGTAACCGATTTTTATGTAACCTTCGATTTATATCCGTATATTAAACTATATAAAAAAAATATATTTCTTGTGTTCTTTATTGCATGTTTGCATGTACTTGCATGTTTTCTACTTGGCATGTTTATTCTATAAACTCTTGGGTATATGGAGTTGATAGAATTCCAAAGAAATCATGGACTATAAATCGTCCTTCCCCCAATTCAAGCCCTCATTCATAAGGATGGATCCCCGATTCAAACATCCCTTCACTTGTCTGATATCAGGTCCCACGATGTCAGGCAAGACCTACTTTGTCAAAAAACTTTTGGAAAACCTACCCCAACATATGGACACCCCCATCAAGGATATCATCTGGTGTTATGGAGAATGGCAGCCCTGCTACGCCGACTTGGAGAGAAGAGGAGTGCGATTTAACCAAGGCCCTATTGACTCAGAGGAACTAAGCCCCACCCAGCCCCACTTGGTAATCTTGGATGATCTCATGGATCAAACTGATAAAAACATATGTCAGTTTTTTACCCGTGGTTGTCATCATAGAAACACAAGTGTCATACACATTGTCCAAAACCTTTTCAACAAACATAAAGATCACAGAACTATCAGTCTCAATTGTCAATACATGGTGTTATTCAAAAATCCAAGAGACTGTAAACAAATAGAATACTTGGCAAATCAAATATATCCGCAACAACACAAGAAAGGTATGACAGAAAGTTTCCATGAGGCAACCAGTGAACCGTATGGCCATTTACTTGTGGATCTCAAACAAGACACACCAACTTGTTTGAGACTGCGAAGTAAAATCTTAGACCATCCCCAAGTTGTGCATATACCAAAAGGTATAAAGATTGACCCCCAACTACAACTCCCTCATTCAGACACAAGATGCCATCCATAGTTGATACCATGCTTCAGAGCAAAATGGACAGACGTGTTTTTGGCGGCTTACTATTTACCATGTGTGTATTGTGTGTTGTACTGGGTGTCTTTGGTTTAACATACTGCATTTGTGACCTGAATAAAGGAAAGTGTAATACAAAAGTTGTAAAGCCAACAACATTGCCACCTGCGAACTCCATGCATGGTGAATTGGACATCAATCATAACACCACTGCAAATTGCACTAAAGGGATACACATTGGAGATTTTATGTACATCCATGTCTGCTGGTACAATAGTGAAATTTTGCTTGATATCAGACAGTTTAGCAAATGGGATAGTAGACCAACTATAAAGGGTGTAGGTCTTAAAAAGACGCAATGGATCAAACTTACACAAGAGGTGGGTCACATCAACCAATCTATTGTTGAGAAAGAATATGAACACAGAATTTTCAAATACCAGGATTGGCATCTATAAATGTGCCCGTGCATCAATCATGATGAATAAATGAGACTGTAGTTTATGATCGTACATCATTTGCGCTACAGTCGTTGAGAGATCAAGACCTATTGAGAATCAGAATGGCTAGAACAAAACAAACCGATGTGAAAAAACCACAAAGCTTTCCTCGTGCAAGATATCCACCAGGAAAAAACCCTCCTAAAACTAATTCTGAAATAATCATGGCAAGGGCTAAAGCAGAAGCTGAGCGACATAAAGAAAATATTCAAACTATCTTAAGTAGACTACCAAAATTGAATGTACCAGCCGGGTCCAGACCTAGGCAAACCAAAACAAAGGCCAGTCTGAAGAGTTCACTTCAGAAAAAGAAAAATATGGATCAAATGAGGTCAGCGCTACCAATGCTTGAAACGGTAGCTAAAAAGAAGAAAGGTTATGAAATACTTCTTCAGAATCCAACAAATGATATGGTAACCATATTTTGTAAATGTGCTCGGAATCTTTTAAAAGGCAATGCAAAATTGTCTCAGACTCAGATGTCAAAACTTGCTCAAGAGAAGAACAACATCCGAGTCCTGGCCAAGCCTGGGACATCGACGACCCAGAAGAAAAATATCATTAAAAAAGGAGGCTTTCTTCCATTACTAGCAGCTGGGGCACTTGGCGCATTAGCTCCAACTTTACTTGGTGGTTTATTTGGTCGTTAAGTCAAGATGACAACGAATACAAAGAAGATGTTGTTGGTTCCGCCTGAGACTTTCATCAGCCAGCTTGATCCTTACACACAAAAAATTTCTAACCTAGACAAGAAAATGGAGATGATTTTGAAACAAAAAGACATTGATGAATTCAATAAAGCCCTTCAATACCAACAGGCACTACAACAGTACATGTCAGTTCGTGATAAGTTACTGCAACCAACCCCAATCCCAATTGTTGAACAAACATCAGAAAAGCAAAATACACAAACAACTACACAAACAACTACAGCCCTACCAACAGCTGCCAAAGGCATTCATGAAAATGTTGTAATGACTGTGCCAAAAAAACTCCAGACAAAAGCAGAGAGGCTTGTTAATGTTATCGAAAAAATCCCTGGGCTGTCCTGGAATGATCGTGGTGAAATGGTGCTTAATGGAGAGGTACATCGTGGCAGTCATTATGTTGATCTAATCAATGATGTTTTGCATCATAGAAAGACTAAGATACCAGTAGGTTGGGAAGCCCTGGCCAATGCTCTTAATAGAGTGAATGTGCCTCATGACTTGATTGGGAATGAAGCGCGTTGGTCGTATATGAGGGGTATGCATCAAGCACAGACACCCGAAAAATCACCACGTAAAAGCAGATCAACAACAAAAGAAGCTACAATGCCCACTCCACCCCCATCTAAACGAAAGAAACGAACACACAGTACTCCTGCTTCTAGCCGCCAAGTAAAACAAATAAATTGGGACTTTGATGAATAAACTTAGCACTTCTACAATGGCTTCAAAACAGTTAACATCTGCTTATTTTGATCCCCGGCAGCCAGGTAGCTTTACAGCTGTGAGTACATTTAAAAGGAACCACAATACTAAGAAAGATCCTGCTGAATGGTTGAACCAATATCCAGCATATACACTACACAAGCCCACCAGACAACGCTTTCAAAGAAATCGTGTTGTTGTAGGTGGTATAGATCATCTATGGCAACTTGACCTTTCTGATTTGAGTGGTATTGCTAAATATAATGACAAATATAGGTTCCTATTGTTTTGTATAGATGTTCTGTCTAAACACCTGTGGGTGGTTCCTTTGAAAACAAAAACTGCAGACTCAATATTGGAGGCATTCATGTATATTTTGAAAACTTCCCAAAGAAAACCAATGGCTGTACAAAGTGATGAAGGTACTGAATTTGTAAATCACAAGTTTAAGGCACTACTAAGGAAACTGAATATCAACTTCTATTACACTTTCAATGCAGAGAGTAAGGCCTCCATTGTGGAGAGAGTTCAGCGCACTATGAAGGGGAAGATGTGGCGCTATTTCACACACAATCATACATACAGATACATAGATGTGTTATCAGACTTGGTTCATTCATATAACTGGTCCTACCACAGGAGTATAAAAACAAAACCAGCATTGGTAAATCACTCAAATGCACAAGATGTATGGAATACACTGTACAGTGATTTGAATGCAGTCCCACCAATTGCCTACAAGTTCAATATTGGTGATAGAGTGCGTATCACAACAAAAAGGCGAACGTTTCAGAAAGGCTATGAAAGTAACTGGAGCGAAGAAACATTTGAAATCACTAATCGCATTCCTAGACACCCTCCAGTTTATGAGGTCAAGGACATGATGGATGAAATTATTGAAGGGACATTTTATGAGAAAGAATTACAAAAGGTGTCTGCAGCACAAGATCTATTCATTGTTGAAAAAGTCCTTAAGACACGCAAACGCAAGAATCATCCTAAAGAATATTTGGTTCACTGGCGCGGTTGGCCAAAGAAATTTGATAGTTGGGTCACGACTTTGCATAATGTCTGATGTAGCTATTGATACACAACAAGCTCATCCACAGCATCGTGATGATGAAAGCATTAATCACAGGACCACAAAATGGTGGTGGGTGTGTGGCAGTGAAGTTCCTCGAGATGAAATAGTATTTTTTGCCCAGGTAATCATATCCTATATTGTCATTATAACTTGCATCATAAATCTATCACTAAACAATGGAGATAGTACTCTGTTTACAACACTTTTGAGTCTATCCTTGGGTCTTAACATGCCCAACCCACGACTTCAAGCTAAAAACCCTATCAATCACTAAATTAGATCAGTTAAGGTCAAGATGGCTGACAGAGCAGGTGGTTTTTATTTGACATGCATAAGCAATGCATCTATGAATGTCTATGAAAAAAATACTCAAGCTGATTTTACAAATGCATTAACTGAACCTTTAGAACTCAAAGATTATGAAGTGGCCTTGGTTGAATTTTCATACACTGAAACATGGTTCAATGTGACAGAAGATTTTGATGCATTGATCATAGCATACAAAGACCCCGTTGAAAATAAACAATATCAAGACACGATCAAAATTGAAGGAGGTTACTATCCATCAAATAAAAGTTTTTTCCAAACTATCAATAGAAAACTGAAGAATAACTTTACCCAATACAAATTTGATGAAAATACATTTGACTACAAACCAATACCTCAGAAAGTAACCGTTCGTATTCCCAGTGGGGTGACTATGCTTTTAACTAAAACAATGAGTGAAATATGTGGCTTCAGGACCTATCTTATTGGCGGATACCATAACCTAAAAAATGATACAAATGAAATAAGCCGTTTTGAGGCTGATTGGGCGGCTGATGTACACCGAGGTCTGTATACTTTTTATGTATACTGTAACCTTATTTCACCACAAATTGTTGGTGATACCAAAGTCCCTTTGCTTAGAACTATACCAGTCAAAACCCGAACTGGTGTGGAACAAGTTACTAAATCATTCACCAATCCACATTATCTTCCTCTGAACAAAAACTACATCAACTCAATTGAGATCCTTATTAGGGACGACACAGGTCAACCTATCTCATTTCAACGTGGGAAAACGTTGGTGAAACTACACTTACGTCCAAGAGCTCCTGCTTACTTATAAAAATGCCATCACACATTCAATATGGACATGGAATGCCTGTATTTGTTGGTCGACGTATTCAGAGGGGCAATGGTATTGGTGGGGTGTTTGGAAGTCTTGCCAAGAGTATTCTTTTGCCAGCAATCAAAAACATTGGCACCTCTTTATTACAGTCGGGGCTAGAAAAAGCAACTGGTGCCGTTCAAGATATCGGTCAGGGAAAATCAATCAAAAATGCTTTTCGTGATCAATTCCTTGGAGACCATACTCCAACCACACTTGCCAGGTCCGGGGTGAAGCGCGCCGCCCATTTTTTACATGACTTGACCGATGGAAGACAACGTGCGCCAAGAAAGAAAAGAGCCAGGTCTGCCCGTTCTAGGTCTACACGACCAAACCATAGACGCGCAAACAGCAGGCGCAGGAAGAGACACTCTGATGTGTTTGATACACTTTAAAATTGTGTACTGACAGTCGTGCATTCATTTCAACCATGGCCTCCAAAGGGAATGCATCGACGCCCTGCAGTCTTATGTCGACTAATGTATTTAGTCCACCTGTGAGACAGGCTGATATACTGAGACGACGAGCCTGTTCATTTTATGCCACAACCACAAACTCACCTGAAATAACAATTAACTGTGAAGCATCAGCTCAAGATTACACTGATCTATCTGCTCATTGGGTAAAATTCAAAGTCAAAATAACAAAGGAAGACGGCACAGATCTTGTTGCAGAAGACAAAGTTGCTTTTGTAAACTTTGCTCTAGATTCCATGTTTGCAAAAGTTGATTGTTTTGTCAATGAAGAATTGATAACAGACAAAGCAGACACATATCCCTATGAAGCTTATTTGACCAAGATTCTAAACTATTCTAAAGCGGCAAAAGAATTCCAATTTGCAAATCGTTTGTATGCAAAGGATCAAGCTGGTAAATTTGATGACCTAGCAAACACGGGTTTCACCACTAGAGCTGAATATACTGCAGAAAGTAATGAAGTTGAATTGATAGGTAGGCTACATGTTGATCTATTCAACCAGCCTAGGCTCCTGCTGAATAAAATCCCTCTGAAACTCGTCCTCACCCAAAGCCCAGCCAGATTTTGCTTAATGCATGCTGCTGGTAAAACATACAAATATGAGATCACAAGTGCCTCGTTAATGTTGAGTCGAGTAACTGTCAATCCAGCCATCACAAACCAGTATGAAACTGAACTGAAAAAAGTACCCGCCAAGTACCCAGTACATCACAACACAATAAAATCTTTTGAAATCCCGTCTGGTGTGCTTCAAGTCACCAAGGAGACCTTATTCAGTGGTCCAAAACCCAGACGTCTGATTGTTGGCCTGGTAAATTCAACAGCTGCAAGTGGTACCGCTGCCAAGAACCCATATAATTTCAAACATTTTGATCTGAGCCAACTCAAAGTCACATTTGATGGTAGTGAAGCATATCCCAATGAAGGCATCAATGTCAACTATGATAAGAAACAGTATGCTGAAGCCTATGAACATCTACTGATTGGAACAGGAGCCGTCAACGACGACAGAGCCATCGACATCAGCCCAAAGGACTTCATAGGAGGATCGGCCATCTACGTTATACCGATGACACCAGCAGATCCAGAGTGTGAAGCGTTCGACCCTGTTCAAGTTGGAGGAGTACGTCTGGAAATTAAATTTCGTACAGCAACTACGGAGACCATACGAGCTATTGTAATGGCTGAACATGAAAAAGTATATGAGATCACACACATGAGGAACGTCATTAAACCAAACTGAGACGCATACAACAATGGACGAGCTGCAGATCAACAAGATTCTACAGGACCACCCATGGACTGAACATTCATTCAAAGGAGTATATTCGAGTGACACTCTACCCAAGAACATCAAGGAACGCCCGTGTGCATTAGTGGTCAACACAGACAAAGAACACGAACCAGGAAGTCATTGGACTGCCATCTACTTGGATGGAAATGGAACTGGAGAATATTTTGATTCATATGGACTATTGCCCCTGTCACATCATGTGTTGGACTTTCTGAACAGACATTCACGTGGAAGTTGGACTTTCAACAAGATTCAACTACAGCATGCTATCACCACAATGTGTGGTGCATATTGTATATTCTACATTATGTATAGATGTCATTATAATAAACCGATACAGGAAACTGTAAACTTGATGTTTCCAACCAAACAAAATGTACCACTTATAAATGATGTAAAGGTACAAATGAGTTTAAAACAACGATTTGGCTTGTTTGTACCTCTTGTAGAATTAGATTTTGTAAAACAAAAAATGATTGAATTGTATAAGCAGTAAGAACAATAAAAGAATCCGAAATGACTTTGCTGGACTTGTCATAAGCTCCGCGCCACCATGGGCAATGCATAACGAGAGTAGTGCTTATTGTTCTTACCGCACTTTGACCATATGTAATACAACAGTTTTGTATGAATAAATTCATATGATGAAAAGAGAAAATGACTTTGTTTTTTATTCTGCATGTCTAGACTAGTCTGTGTGTGTGTGTTTGGTTGTTAAACTTGTTGCTCCTCATGTATGATTGGCTGACATTCATTACCTCTGCTGAAATGCATTGCTGCTGCCACGTCACCCCACTCAAATTAGCGCCATCTAGTTGCTGGATGAAATGAACCAATCAGAAGTGAGATAGCCTGACCAATCAGCAGGGACCTGGTAAACTAGCACAAACCAGAGTTGTCAACCAAAATTTTATTTCTGAAATATCATTGGCTTTCTTTTACGTCGGCATCAGCTGAATAAAAGCAGTGAGAGAGCCAAGACCAAATCATTCAGTCTTCTAGACACCAAACAACAAGTAATCAACAATCAGCCAAGATGGTCTACTGCTTTGACTGTACGAGACACTTGATGTTCCTGACTGCCACCAATGGTCACAACACTTGCCTGCGAAATGTGTGCCGAGGGAACGTACCAAATGCCGTTTCAAAGTACATGAGGAGCGACAAGCACGTGGACGGGTTCGAACGATGCCGCATCCAGGGAATCCAGAGAGCCAACCATCCAGTACCACAAGTGTACACACCCAATGTACACTGGAACATGAAGGTCTGCATCCGATGTGCCACAGATTTTCTCACCAGCCCAAGCCTACACGAACAGGAGGCCGACACTGACGAGGAGGATGATGATGACCAAGCACTGCCCCCAACCCACCAGGAGTGCGGGTCCTGCATTGCAATGATGGCCCTGTGCATTGGGGACAAACGCCGCGTGAGGAGCCGAATCCTTGAACGTTGCCTGTGGGACGAGCGGTACAGGAGGATCAGCATCTTGGGCAAAGAATGGCGCCTCAACCAGAACTTCCAAAGGCGGCTCTGCAAGTACAGCGTGTCGCTGTATGTGGAGGAGCAGTTGGACTCCATCCTGTCCCTCTGCGAACATCCAAAATCAAACGTCAGCCGGGAGACGATCACCGATAGACGCCTGTGCGACATACTAGTGCACAGCGACCACCGTTTCCTGAAGCAGCAGAAGGGCCGCCTTGTGATCAACACACCAGTGGTAGCCAGGGAAGTCATTGAGAGGAACCAGCAAGCCGCCATTTTGGACATCTGCAGCACAGCCGTCTGCCGCAACACGCTAGCCTGGGCGTGTAGTAAAAGTTGCCGCGTGGAACAATGGCCCGTCCACAAAGCTGTGAAGGTCATAGAGCAGATCGTCGAGAAGGCCGAGCCAGACCGAGCCCTGATGCGCAAGTATGCCAAGAGGATTGCCAGTGAACGTCCAAAAAGATACGTGAAGATGATGGCCCTCCTGTCAGCCTCCCTTCCAGCCCTGGGCATCGACATTCCAAGCTGGATTGTCACCCACGACTTCAGGGATGACTTCGTAACGCAACCATATTGGCGCCATGCAAAGATGCGACGAGTCATCAACAGATCACAGACAACTTTTCGCAGAATCCAGGTCCGCAGAAGAATAATGGGGATCCTACGAACCACAGTCATGCTGAGAAAAGCCCACATTGCAACGCTGAAGACACGCTACGCTCCTGGCGGGCAAGGATACCACCTTGCACGTGAAGAATTCCACCGAATGAGACGTGACCAACTCTTCTGGAAAGCATTCCTCAAGCAGTAGACGACAACCATCACCTCAGCCATCAACCAAAGGCCCTTCTCAGGGCCACAAATCTTTAAAAAGAGACCAATCGTATATACGCAAATCAAAAAAAAGAAATGAAAAGAAAAGAAAAAGCCCCAGAAAAAGAAACAAATATGAAAGCCCCATCCCATAGTAAAAAACAAGAAAGTCCCAGAAATAATTAAGAACCCCATATATAATAGCCCCAGTCCATTTCACCCCACCAATTCCACAATGGCAAGCAACGAGAACAGATGTATCCCTGCACCTGTGCGTGCTACCCTGGATCATGTGCTATGTCAAGCCATGGATCCCAAGCAACCGTACCTGAAAATTGATCAGGTCTATGTCTACGGACAAGTACCGTACGACAGTATAGACAAGTCGGAAGAGACAGAAGGCTGGTGTCTGTCCCACACAAACTGGTATGTAGATGGACGCCTGTATGTACTCAACAGAACAATACCGCCAGATGAAACATATGGCCCCTTCACCATGGTCGAGATCTTCAACTTGCCCAGAATGACAGCATT
>Ga0224509_10000527_pt1 | contig 10676 bp, 8 predicted proteins | sample SF_Jan12_sed_USG_5_FD_170158 | JGI IMG/M metagenome (GOLD analysis project Ga0224509, IMG submission 170158) | Sediment microbial communities from San Francisco Bay, California, United States - SF_Jan12_sed_USGS_24 | ecosystem: Environmental > Aquatic > Marine > Sediment | place: USA: California... | reverse complement strand
GAGTCGGAGCACCACCGATGCTGCCTCAGGGGGAGATTCCGGTTTCGTTCACCGACAAGGAAGGCGCGTTCAACAAGGACCTCGCCGAACGTTACATCCAGAACGGGCTTCGCCGAAGCGTCGGCGAGTTTGCCGATGCACAGGTAGACGAGTACCTGGCGGCGCAGATGCGCGAGCTCATCGCTTCGTCGGTCAACGTCAGCGAGGCGGAGGTCTGGGACGACTACGTTCGCGAGAACGACAACGCCAAGATCAAATACATCCGGTTCTCGCCCGCCTATTACGTCAAAGAGAAGCCCGCGACTTCGGAGGCGGCACTCGCAGCGTGGATCTCCGGCAACGAAGAACGCCTCGCCGCCGAATACGAAGCCAACAAGCACCGATACACGAACCTCGAGAAGCAGGTCCGCGCCCGCCAGATCCTCATCAAGGCAGGCAGCAACGCGACGGCCGAACAAAAAGCTGAAGCCAAGAAACGGGCCGGCGCACTGCAGAAGCGCGCGGTCAAGGGCGAGGGTTTCGCCGAGATGGCCCGCAAGTTCAGCGAAGACCCAATCACGGCGCAAAACGGCGGAGACATCGGATTTCTCAGAAAGGGCACCATGCCCGAATCACTCGACGAGGCGGCGTTCTCGATGGAGGTGGACGAGATCTCGGACGTTGTCGAAACGCCCTACGGTTTCCATGTGATCAAGGTACTGTCGATTCGTGAGGGTGACGTGCCGGCCGACGAGGCCAAGCGAGAGCTCGCCGAGGGCCTCTACCAAGCCGACTGGCTCGAAGCCCGCGCCCGTGAGGCAGCGGCAAGCGCACTTGCCTCTTGGACGCAGAGCACGGACGACGACGCGGTTGCGCAGATGCTAGCAGCCACGGCCAGCCAAAAGGGGGGTGAGTCAGCACTGACCCCTACCGTCGAGGAGACGGCAGAGTTTGGCCTTTCCGATGCACCGGTGCCCGGCTTGTCGACAGCCGTTTTGCTCGATGCAGTGTCCGCTTTGCCCGAGGGCAACGAATTCCCGGTAGCGCCGGTGAAGATCGGCAGCGAATGGCTGATCTTCCGTCTGATCGATCGGCAACGTCCAGACGAGGCGGCGTTCACCGATGCGGTTCGAGGCTCCACCCGCGAGGTTCTCCAGACGCTCAAGAAGAAAGAGACCGTCGATCTCTACATTCAGCAGCTTCGCGCCAAAGCAACCGCCGACAAGGCCCTGCGCGTCCACGCGCTGCCTACCCAGGATGGCCGTAGTTAACGGCGTGAGTCTTCCCGAGCTGCCCGCCGAGTCGTTGACGCTCGGCAACAGCCTTCGGGTGCGCCTCATTCCGTTGCCCCATCTGCAATCCGCGACCGTCTCATTTTTCGTTCGGGTTGGCTCCCGTTACGAGACCGCTCAAACCAACGGTCTGAGCCACTTTCTCGAGCACATGCTGTATCGAGGCACCGAGGCGCATCCTGCCGCACACGAGCTCAACCTTGCGATCGAGCGGTTGGGCGGAACCCTCGACGCGGCCACGCACGTCGACTTCACGAGCTACGATCTGACACTGCCGAGCGAGACGATCGCGAAGGGCACGGAGTTGCTTGCCGAAGTGTTGCTCCAACCGCTGCTGACCGAGCTGAGCACCGAAAAGCAGATCATTCGTGAGGAGATCCTCGAGGAGCTCAACGAGGCAGGTCAACAGATCGACATCGACAACGTGTCGCGGCAGCTGCTCTACCCCAACCACCCGCTTGGCTTCTCGATCGCCGGCCCTCTCGAAAACCTGGATCGCTTCGAAACCGGTGATTTACGACGACATCACACGGGTCACTACGCGGGCCGCAACTCGGTGATCTGCGTGGCGGGTGCGTTCGATCCACGAGAGCTCGGCGCCACGATTCGCTCGCACTTCGACGGTATGCCTGCCGGTGGCCCCATCACGCCAAACGGCGCACCTAGCGAGACCGCCCCCATGCGGTTCGCCTACGTCCACGAGCACGGAAGCCAAACCGACGTGCGGCTCTCGTTTCATACGCCGGGCGTCGCGAGCCCGGAAGCACCGACGCTGCTCTTGTTGGCACGTGTGCTCGACGACGGGTTGAGCACGCGTGTGCATCAGACGATCTGCGAAGAGCGCGGTCTGGCGTACGAGGCGTTCGCGGGCAACGACACGTTCGAAGATTGCGGCGTGTTCGACTTCGGCGCTTCAGTCGAGCACATGAAAGCTCCACTGCTCGTCGAAACCGTGTTCGAGATCATCGACGAGCTGCGGCGGAACCCTCCCAAGGAGGACGAAGTCGAGAAGGCGAAACGCCGCCATTTGTGGGACCTCCGGACAGTTCGTGATGACCCCGAGGACACCGCTCACTTCGTGGGAAGCAGTGCTCTGTTCGGTCTGCCTGAGCGACTCGGGACGATGGCGGGCCAGGTTGCGCGAGTCACGCCTGGCGACATCCAGCAAGCGGCGCAGCGCTACCTCGATCCGGGCGACGCATACCTGACGTGTGTGGGCGTGTTGGACGACAGACTCCTCTGCGACGTCCGCGGCCTCGCCGGGGCCTAACCGTCGAGGTTCACCCAGTGGGCGACGCCACCCGGCCCCCACTCCTTCTTCCAAAGCGGGACCGTCTCCTTGATTCGATCGATCGCTTTGCGGCACGCGGCAAAGGCGTCGTCTCGATGCGCCGCGCTCGCCGCCACACAGACCGCGACGTCTCCGATGCCGAGCTCGCCAACGCGGTGGACCGCAGCGATTCGGACACCCGCGTGCTCGGCAGCGACACCCTCGAGGACGCGCTTCATTTCCTTCTCTGCAAGGCTCTCGTGGGCTTCGTAGTCGAGTCTCGAGACCTGCTTTCCGTCGGCGTGGTCACGCACCACCCCATGAAAGATGCAAACTCCGCCCGCTCCCGGATGCTCGACTGCTTTTCGGACTTCATCGAGCGAAATTTCCCGGTCGGTGATTCTGCACAGAACGATGGGCGAGCCGCCGGCTACGGGCGGTAGTATGTCGATGCGGTCGCCGTCCTGAACCGGCTGTCCTGCGTCGACGAAATCGCCATTGACCGCTAGACGCATGCGTTCGAGAAACGCTGCCAGCGAAGGAAATCGATCGATGATAGCGCTACGTAGGTCGGCCTGTGGAACGCGTTCGGGGGTGAACTCGAAAGTCGAGCTTTCGCACCCCGCGAGCTCCTTGGCAGCCGCATAGTAGTGAACGCTGACTTTCATGGGACCAGGGGATCCTAGCAGGCATCGAAATGGGGGCAGCCGCTCAGGGCGTGATAGGGTTCGGCACGCGTGACTGAGTCTGGACTCAAGCTGATCGTGTGGTTGGTCGCAGCGAGCCTGATCGGCGCAATGCTGGCGATTCCGCAGCCTGTCGACCCGTGGGAGATGCCAAGCCTCGTTCTCGACCGCGCCGCCGTGTCCGGCGCAATCGAGCTCGATAGAATGCTCGCCGGTGAAGTTCTCGAGACCGAAGAAGCACAAACCCTGCGGTCGCTCTTCCTCGATCATGGCCGGTCGGAAGCCAACCCGCCGTACGAACGAGTTGAATTCGATCAGCGGCAGGCAGCGATCCACCGCGCGACGCAGAGGCTCATCGAGAAGCACGGAACGCCCGCGTTCGAAGCGATGAGGGCGGGGGCCATCGAGGACTTCGTGCGGGTGTTCGGCGACGGCTCTCGCGAGGCGCAGGACGACTATGAAATGGGTGTGCTCGGAGGCATGCGCGATGTCTTGCAAACGTACGGCGCGATCCACCAAGGCGTGCTCGTCGCACCACCGCTGACAGCGCGTGTGTTCTACAAGGCGCGCTGGAACTCGATTCACCGTCGGCCATTCGTCGAGGGTTTCGCGCAAGTCGAGCTTCAGGCGTACTGGGGCTGGTTGGCACTGCACGGCTGGGGCAAGCCCCTCGAACAACGCGAAGACGCTCTGGTGGCGTTTCGTGACGCGGGTGGCTTGGGTACCCAAGAGGCGGCCGCCCTTTTCGATTTGCTCGCCGGTCGCCCAGACCGCGCGTCCGAATCGCTGCAGAAGCTCTATGAGGCGCGCGGAGAGCTTCGCCTACACAACCTCGCACTCGGTGCGCTCCACGCCGCCCTTTTACCGGCGGGCTCGCCATGATACGACACTCGGACTGGACATGAGAGTCGACCTCAAGAAGAGCCTCTTCATACTTCCCAACCTCTTCACACTTTCGAGTGTGCTGTGTGGTTACTACGCGATTTTGATCCTCTCCGATCAGCCGACGAGCGATGATTTCTATCGCTCCGCGCTCCTCATCGTCTTCGCTCTGTTCTTCGACGGGATCGACGGCCGAGTTGCCCGCCTGACCAAGACGCAAACGGCCATCGGGGTCCAGCTCGACTCTCTTGCCGACGTGATCTCGTTTGGCGTCGCGCCGGCAATCCTCGTCTACCACTGGTCGCTCGCCGAGCTGGGCACCGGGGGCATGCTCGTCGGCTTCGTGTTCGTCGCATCCGGCGCGGTCCGGCTCGCGCGGTTCAACGTCGCCGCTACCGGGGACGACGGACAGCCAACTCACCCGGGCAAGTACACACAAGGCCTACCGATCCCGGCCGCAGCCGGCATCTTGATCTCGATCGTGGTGGCGAACACGCTGACTGGAAAGCTCCCGTTTTCGCCGTTTCTGATTTCGGTTCTCGTGATCACGCTCTCGGTCTTCATGGTGAGCGCAATGCCATTTCGGTCCTTCAAGGACCTGCAGCTGAACTGGCGAACGGTGCTGTTCATGTCGGTGGCGATTGGCGTTACGGTGTGGATCGCACTCAAAATCCACCCGTCGATGGCGCTCGTTTGGTTGCTTGCGGCCTACGTGATCATCGGCATCGTTGAGAGCCTGATCGCGCTGATGAACAAGGCACGCGCTGGCATCGACAAAGCCAGCGGGCGTTCAGCCTAGTCGCGATTCGTGTCGATCGGGTTCTCGTACACCGAGATGATCGGAACCCCATCGTAACGGAGCACGAAGACCGGTTGCACGCTCCCGTAGGCGACCCACGCCTGATAGTCGACTTCGTTGAAGTGCGCCTCGTGGTGAACCAGGACGAAATCCGCAGAGCCCATCGACGAGGCGACTCCGACGTTTGACGGAATCAAACCGTCTCTTTGCATCATGGCCCACGCGCCATTGGTGGTGTCGCAGATCCACACCGACCCGCCCTCGGGGAGCTTGGAGCTGATCCACGTGGCAAGGCTGCCCGTGGTGAAGCCCCAGAACTGCCGATTCATTCCGAGGTCCGCAGCGCCGGGAACCCCGCCCGCAATCGGTGTGTAATGCGACAAGCCGAAGGGATGACTGTGCGCCGTTTCCGCTGCGCCAGGCAGGAGACACAGCGCTGCAAACGCCCACGACGGCCAGCGAAGCCCGGCCCAAGCCTCGAGCTCGGACCGCTCGATGATGGCGACGAGGCCCCAGCCCGCGAAGAGCGCCAAGAACGGGTACGCCGTGATCCAATGCTTGGTCCCTCCAAAGATCGGCGACGTGGGGAGCGCGATAGCAAGCATGGGTGCGAGCATGCAGCCGAGCCAGAGCACTTCGGTTCTACGGCCAGCCACGTCGCCCAGCTTCAAACGCCATGGCGCTCGTAGCGCCTCTCGCCGGTGGTAGAGGCCTAACAATGAGAGCGCGAGCACCGTGAGCGACACGGTGAATAGCGTCATCACGAAGGGAACCGAGACCGGGAGCGGTGGCTCGAAGTAACTGATGCCCAGGTATTCATAAGTGTAGTGGACGTGGCGGAGGTGGAAGCTCGCGTAGCGGAGCAAACGGCTCCAGGTGTCGTGCCACAACCACGGCCAAGTTCCGATCAACACCAGTGGTCCAACGATCAGCATCGAGGGAAGCCACGCGATCGAAGAGCGGTCGATGCGTGCAGCGCGCGCCTCGTCCCTGCGAATCCATAGGAAGTGAACCAGGAAGATCCCAGGCAACAACCAGCTGTTGTGTTTCGTCGCAAGCGCGAGGCCGAATGCCAGACCGACGAGCGGGACCCACCGGCTGTCGGCCAACGCCCGCCAATACGTATACGCGGTCAGGGTGATGAAGAAGGCGATCGGAATATCGAAGCAAGCCAGGTGACTGTGATAGAAGACGCGCGGCATCAGCGCGAACGCCAGTGCCGCAAAGAGCGCGCCCTGCCTGCGCATGACCGAGGCGCCCCACGCGTAGATCAGCCACAGCAGAAGGCCCGCCGTGAGCATGCCAGGAAAGCGGAACGCAAGTGATTCGTTCGGGAACAGAGCCAAGTGCTTCTGCGCGAGCCAGCTCCATGCGAAGCTCAGCTTCATCCAGGCTGGGTGTTCCCAGTTGTACGCCCACGCCCGATCGATGCTCTCACGCTCGAACGCCAGAGTTGGATCGCTGAAGATCTGCGAAACCCAGGTTGCATAGCTCTTGGCAGCGTAGACGTAGAAGCTCTCGTCGCGAGACATCGCCAAGTCCGGCGCGGTCCCGACCAGGAGCAGCACGTACGCAACACACAGACCCGCGCCGATGAGATGATCGCGCCGGTTCAAGGCACGCCCGTCACTCATCTCCGGCTCCCTGTAACGTGGACGCAGACCAGCAGAAGAGTCGGGCAGTCGGGTCTTGTGCGGTGGTCTCGAAGCGCACTTCGGCGCGCTCGAGGGCGAGGTCCGAGGTGTCGATGTCGATGCCGGACCAGCCATCGCCGTCGTGGTGAACGAGCTCGCCCGCCAAGCGGTCGTCGATCCAGACGCGCAAGGTGACCGGACCGTGGTTGCGTCGGCGTTCGCCGTTGTAGTCGATGCCCCCGCGGATCACGAGACGCTCGCCGAGAGGCGCGTCGAGAAATGTCACGCGGACGGGCTCGGTGCCGGCCGGATGCTGCCAGATGCAACGCCGCGGCCGGAGCTCGAGGTCTGGCATCACGGTGGCGCCGACCCAGAGCCACGGGCGCCGGGGATCGCAGACGAAGCGTTCCTTCGGCGTCATGGGACCGCGACCGAGACCTCCGGGCGCCGGGCGCGCGCTAACCCAAGGGCAAACCTTCGACCCATCGCCGGCTACGAGCTCGACTTCCGCGTGCTCGACGTCCTCGACGAAATCGTAGAGCACGTCATCGGTAGACACGGGCCACATGCGAATGCGTACGCCGGCGAAGTCTTCTTCGAGGGCGGGGGGTTCGTCACGCGTCGATGCGCCTCGAATGCTGAGCTCCCACACGCGGTCGATGCCCGCGAGGTGACTCGGAGCGGCCATGCGCAACGAGAGAAGGTCTCCGAGATGACTGCGAACGATCGGGTCGGCCCACGATGGAGCGGCGACGATCCGGTCCGTTGGCTGGTAGCGCGCGCGGACGAAGGCCGATGCCGCTTCCCACGACTCGTCGCTAGGGGTCGCTGCGCGGATCAGCGGATGCGCCACGAGCTCGAACACCGCCAAGCCGGCGATCAACACCCAAACCCACGCAGCGAGGCTCAGCTTTCGCCCTGCTTCCGCCACGCTGGTCGGATGCTAGCAGGGGTCAGATCATTCCGCAGCTTCGCAGACGAACTCGAACGTCCAACCCTCGAGCGTGGGAGTCTCAGGTGGGCTGTTCGACGGGTTGAGCATGGCGGTGATCTGAATGTACGGTAGGCCGTACGATTGGCCGTCCGCGATGAGCTCCTCGGTGAGGTTGAGTGTATCGCTCGTCGTATCGGTTGGGATGATTACGACCGCCGGGATCGCGGTGAGGAGATCTGCGGCCGAGTTGGCCGTGCGAATCTGAAACTCGATGGTCGACGCGCCCGGCGTGCTTCCGATCCACGTCAAGTCTCCCCACTTGGGATGCTCGGGCGGGGTGATGCAGCGGGCGGTGCTGTCGTACACGTTGCGATAGAAGCTCGACCCGGGAAAGTCGTCGAACTCGTGCGCGGCCGCGTCGGGTACCATGACCCGGACGGGGATCCGCTCGACCTCGACAGCGTCGTCGGCCCGGGCCACGAGCTCGAAGTCGAACACCTGAGAGGCCCCGGTCGGCGAAACCGAAGTGTTCAAGAAGACCACCTCGTACTCCAAGAAGGCGCCGATGTCGCAGCGAGTGCAGGCGTTGCCCAGCCCGTTCTCGCACTCCAAAGGAGCCCCTTGCGCGCAATCGTGGTGACGAATCTGCGCGATGAAGTCACGCTCGTCGACAATGGTGGCGTCGTTGTCTACGTCGATCAGCGAGATGTCGTAGACCGACTCGTCTCTTGCTTTCGCGATCGTGTTGCTGATGGCAGCACCGAGGCCGCTACCGATCGCCGACGGAAGCTCGGTGACCCATGGGCTGCCGAGCTTCGTGAGCGCATCGGTGACGGCAGCGATGCGCCGTGCGTCGGGGTTCCCTGCGCTCGTTAGGTCCATCGCGTTCCTCAAGGTGACGACGCTGGCAACGCGAACGTCGCTAGCGAGCAACGCGGTTTCGACGTCGGTCCATCCCACCGGTGCGGCGGAGGTGAGCCACGTCGGATTGGCGGGATCGCCGTCGTGCACGATCGAGATGCTGAAGGCTCCTTCGGGCATGTGCCCGGAGTCGGCAGCGGGGATGATGCCGTCCGCAACCAGGTAGTATTGCTGCGATATCGTGGGCGCCCAGGCGATCTCTCCCCAGTTACCTACGCCGATGGTCCCGCCATCGCATTGGAGTGCCAGTGCCGGGTCGAGCAGCGCGTTGTCAAAGAGGGCGACGTATGCACCGGGCCAATGGGTATTGTTGGCAAACGCGCTCGCTCCCAGAACCGCCGAGTCGAAGCGCAGCGCGATGACCACATCCTTGCCATCCGTATCGAAACCCAGTGGACCGGGCGGCAAGGCACACCCCGGGGCGATGGCGGTGTTGACCCGATTGGTCAGGCCGGTGCTCATCCCCATCAGCGTGAACGACTGGCCCGACGTGATCGACTCGCTCGAAGAAAGATCCCCGAGATCCAGTGGCATGGCGGCGCTATCGGCCTCGAAAAGCGCGGGAAACATTTGGACCGGTGGCTGGTCCGTCACGCCCGGGACGCCCACCCCAACTCCAGGCGCGAATTCCGGGTCTTCGTAGTTCGGCCCTGTCGTCCTAGACCCGTTGAACACCTCGGCGTCGGTGATGTTCATCACCACGTGCAACGCGTCGGGGCGGAAGCACGGGTAACCTACGTCAGCGTCGGGCGCGTTCGGACACGTACCGCGGTTGGGCACCATGTCGCCAAGACCGAGGCCGCTGGCGACCGAATAGAGCGCTTGGGTTGCCGCGGTAGCGGCAGTCGCGTTCGACACCGTGTTGAGCGTGCTGACCGCGGTCTGCACGAGATTCTCATCGTCCGTGAGGTCGAGAATATGATGATACGGTGCCTGGCTGTGCGCAGGTGCCAGCGGAGCCAACGGGTACTCTCGATACAACCCGAGACCGAACTGGGCGTCTGGAAAGCTCAAACGGATGTCATCGATGATGAGCCGGATCTCGGTTTGAAGAACGCCAATCTCCTCGGCAAGGGTTGGGGTTGCGTCGATCAGAAAGTACACGTCGATCTGTGGAATGTCGGCGGTGGTCGTGGCGATCGATGTGCGCGCAACTTCGGCCACGCCCGAAGGATCGTAAAAGACCGTCTGGTAGAGCCCGTCGTTGGTGGGGTCGTTGTCGCACGTGATCCAGTCCGGCGTGACAGGGCAGTCGTCTGCGTCGTCGGGAACGCCATCGCCATCGCTGTCCGGCAGCGAGCTCGCGCGGTCAATGACGAGCGCGTTCGCCTCGCCGGAGAAGCGGAGGCCGGCCGAGTTGCTAGCGTTCAAATCGCTGCCGTCGGGAAAGTCTTGGCTGACCGAACAGTCCGGCCTTCCGGAGGAACACTGCGCCGGCGGATCGATGATCGCGTTCTCGCTATCGATCACACCGGGGCCCTCGCCGCATGCCGCAACCGCGATCAGCGTCGCACAAAGCGTCGAAAGTCGAGCGATCTGGTGGGTCGATATCATTGTGAAATTGCTCACATTAGGGGGAAACCACATTACAGCATATTGCGAAGTTGTGTAAGGCCTACATCGCCGCCCCACCTACACAAGTAGGCGGCTCACCCGCGCGGGGTGATGCGCAAACGTTCCGAATGCTGCACTCGCTCGAATCTACACAGGATCCGCCTGGCATGACGCACTCCGCCCGCCCGTCACCCCAAAGGTCGCGGCACTGAAAATCCGTGACGCAATCGTCGACCGAGGCGCAGAGGCCAAATCGCCCACAGACCGCGACCGTTCCCGCGACGACCGATTCGCACACCGGCGCCGCTTCGTCGTCGAGGCATTGTGTGTTGTCACACGAAACAGGCGTGGGCGTGTTGGGCATGCGCGACGGCATGCATTCCTTAGAGCCGTCTCCATCCACGTCGCCGCACGGAACGCCGAGGACTAGGCAATCGAGATCCTCGCGGCACGGGCGGGTGATTCGTCGGCAGAACCTTTGATCGGGGCTCGGGACGAAACAGGTGAACCCGTGTGGGCAATCCGATCCGGGCTCGCAGGGAACACGGCGATCGACACACGTACTGTTCTCGCACGCAAAGCCCGCAACGCAGTCGTTGGAGTCGTCGCAACCCGCATCGATGCGCAAGCAGCGTTCGATGCTCGAGTTGCACTCGTAGGCCGGGTTACCGCAATCGCCGTCGTCCGCGCAAGCGCCACCACCTGTGACGAAGCAACGCGAAAAG
>Ga0224509_10000526_pt1 | contig 10682 bp, 6 predicted proteins | sample SF_Jan12_sed_USG_5_FD_170158 | JGI IMG/M metagenome (GOLD analysis project Ga0224509, IMG submission 170158) | Sediment microbial communities from San Francisco Bay, California, United States - SF_Jan12_sed_USGS_24 | ecosystem: Environmental > Aquatic > Marine > Sediment | place: USA: California... | reverse complement strand
ATATGTGTATTTCATTGATTCTGATAGCAAAATCGACTGTGGCCTCGAGCTTGGATTCGAATGAAACTTCGTCGTCGTTCAACTGAAACAAGACATCTTCATATACCGAGCGCGATGCTCGGCTAGTCCGATCCGTGGATCAGCCCCGCCAGCTTCTCGATTCCGGGAGCGATCTTTTCGGCCGGGATCGAGGAGAAGCCGAGGCGGAAGGTGTTGCGGGGCGGCTTGGCGGACATGAAGAAGACGCTGCCCGGCTCGATCACGATGCCCTCCTGGAGCGCCTTGCGGGCCAGGACGTCGGTGTCGAGGCTCTCCGGGCCGTGCACCCAGAACGAGGTGCCGCCGAAGGACGGCGTGCTGGCGCTGTCCGGCAGGTGGCGGGCCAACGCCCCGCCCATGGCCTCCCAGCGGCCGCGGTAGACGCGCTGGAGACGGTGGACCAACGAATCGTAATAACCGCCCGAGATGAACAGCGCCGCGGTGCGCTGGTTGTTGGTCGGCGGGTGGCGCAGCAGCAGGTGCCGGAGCGACCGCAGCTCGCCGATCAGCTCCTCCGCCGCGACCAGGTAGCCGATCCTGAGGCCCGGCGCCAGGTGCTTGGAGAAGGAGCCGACGTAGATCACGTTGCCGCTCTGGTCCATGGACTTGAGCGCCGTGGTCGGGCTGCTGACGAAGTTGGTTTCGGCCTCGTAGTCGTCCTCGATCACGAAGAAGCCGTTCCTGGCGGCGGATTCGAGCAAGGCGACCCGCCGCTCGAGCGGCAGGGTCACGGTGGTCGGCGACTGATGGCTGGGCGTCGTGTAGACGCCGTCGCAGCGCCCGGCGATCCGTTCCACGACGATCCCCTCGCCATCCACCGGGACCGGCTGGAGCCTGGCGCCGGCCATGGCGAAGATGTTGCGAGCGTCGACATAGCCCGGGTCCTCGAAGCCGACCGTGACCTTCGGCCCGGCGAGCAGCCGGGCGATCAGGAAGAGCGCGTTCTGCGCGCCCATGGTGATCAGGATCTGGCCGGGCGCCGCCTTGATGCCCCGGCGCGGCAGCACCCGGGTGCGCACCTCCTCAATCAGCAGCGGATCGTCCGCGCCCAGGCTGTCCTCGGTCCAGCTGCGGATCGAGGTCAGGCCGAGGGCCTGGCGCGAGCAGGTGCGCCAGGCGGCGACCGGGAACAGGCTGGGATCGGCCTGGCCGTAGACGAAGGGATAGGAATAGCGCTGCCAGTTCTTCGGCTTGGTGATCTGCAGCTGCTCCGAGGGCCGGGCCTGCAGCCGGGGCCACCAGTCGACCGGCTGCTTTCCCCCCGCCGCCTCCGCGAGCGGCCGTCCGGCCTCGGCCTGTCCGATCACCATCTCGGCGTTGACGAAATAGCCGACGCGCTCGCGCGAAATCAACAGGCCCTCGTCGGTGAGCGCCTGATAGGCCAGCACGACGGTATTGCGCGACACGCCGAGCGCCTGGGCCATGCGCCGGCAGGACGGCAAGGGATCGTCGCCCGACAGGCGGCCGTCCAGGATGGCGTCGACCAATTGCCGGCGCAGCTGGGTCTGCAGGCCCACTCCGCTGTCGTGCTCGACCGGGAAGATCAGGTCGCGCATCGGACCCCCACAAAATGTCCAAGCGGCATTTACGCCGCTGTATCGCGAGTCTAAAGTCGGGCGCCGCCGCGGGCAAGCGAGGCTCCGAAGGCCGCGGCACCACAAAACAAGACTGTCGGACCACCGCCGATCGTCCCCGGAGGGGACCATGGAGCGAGCGGGCCGGCCGCAGGAGACCCAGGGGAGACATGCCGGGGACCAGCACCAAGGACGCGACGGAGGGGGCACGAGTGGATACCTCGCCCGTCGTTTCGGACGAGGTAAAATACTCGACCTGCTACATGTGCGCCTGCCGCTGCGGCATCAAGGTGCACCTCAAGGACGGCGCGATCCGCTACATCCAGGGTAACCGCAACCACCCAGTCAACAAGGGTGTGCTCTGCGCCAAGGGCTCGGCGGGCATCATGCAGCACTACTCGCCGGCGCGCCTGACCAAGCCCTTGAAGCGGGTCGGCGAGCGCGGCGCCGCGGAGTTCCAGGAGATCGAGTGGGACGAGGCGCTCGACATCGCGGCGGAGTGGCTGGGCGCGATCCGCGAGAGCGATCCGCGCAAGCTCGCTTTCTTCACCGGGCGCGACCAGAGCCAGGCGCTGACCGGCTGGTGGGCGAGCCAATTCGGCACGCCCAACTACGCCGCGCACGGCGGCTTCTGCTCGGTCAACATGGCGGCCGGCGGTCTCTACACGATCGGCGGCTCGTTCTGGGAGTTCGGCGAGCCGGACTGGGAGCTGTCGCGCTATTTCCTCATGTTCGGCATGGCCGAGGACCACGACAGCAACCCGATCAAGCTGGGCCTCGCCAGGCTGAAGGAGCGCAGCGCCAAGTTCGTCTCGGTCAACCCGGTCCGGACCGGCTATTCGGCGATCGCCGACGAGTGGATCGGCATCACGCCCGGCACCGACGGCCTTTTCGTCCTGGCCCTGGTGCACGAGCTGTTGAGGGCGGGCAAGGTCGACCTCGACTATCTGGTGCGCACCACGAATGCATCATGGCTGGTGATCGAGAACTCGGACGGGCCGGACGACGGCCTCTTCGCCCGCGACGATCACGGCGATCCGCTGTGCTGGGACGCGGAGTCCGAGGCGCCGGCGAATGCGCTCGCGGCCGGCGTGACGCCGGCGCTGAAGGGCCGGGTCACCCTGCCGGACGGCCGGTCGGCCGTGCCGTCCTTCCAGCTCCTGGCCGAGCGCTATCTGGATGCGCGCTACGCGCCCGAGACCGTGGCTGAACAAACCGGCGTAAGTGCCGAAACCATAAAGCGAATCGCGGCCGAGCTCGCGCACGCCGCCTTTGAGCAGGAGGTGGTGCTCGAGCGGCCCTGGACCGACTGGGCCGGGCGCCGCCACGAGACCATGGTCGGGCGCCCGGTCGCCATGCACGCGATGCGCGGCATCTCCGCTCATTCGAACGGCTTTCACACCTGCCGGGCGCTGCACGTCCTGCAGGTCCTCCTGGGCAGCATCGACACGCCGGGCGGCTACCGCTACAAGCCGCCCTTCCCCAAGCCGGTGCCGCCGACCAACCGGCCGGCCGGCCACGCCCGGGACGTCAAGGCCGGCCAGCCCTTGCCGGGCCCGCCGCTCGGCTTTCCGCTGGCGCCCGAGGACCTGTTGGTCGAGGCCGACGGCACGCCCCGCCGGATCGACAAGGCGTTTTCCTGGGAGGCGCCCCTCGCCGCCCACGGCATGATGCACATGGTCATCACCAATGCCTGGAAGGGCGACCCCTACCCCATCGACACCCTGTTCCTGTACATGGCCAACATGGCCTGGAACTCGGCCATGAACACGGCCGACACCATGTCCATGCTGAGCGACAAGGATCCGGACACCGGCGAGTACCGGATCCCTCGCATCATCTACTCGGACGCCTATTTCTCAGAGACCGTGGCCTACGCCGACCTGGTTCTACCCGACACCACTTATCTCGAGCGCTGGGACTGCATCTCGCTGCTCGATCGGCCGATCTGCGAGGCCCACGGCCCGGCGGACGCGATCCGCCAGCCGGTCGTCCAGCCGGACCGCGACGTGCGCCCCTTCCAGGACGTGCTGATCGCGCTGGGCGCGCGCCTCGGCCTGCCTGGCCTGACCAACGGGGACGGCGGCCCGAAATACCCCGGCGGCTATCCGGACTACCTGGTGAACCACGAGCGGCTGCCCGGCATCGGCCCCCTGGCCGGCTGGCGCGGGACCGAGGGCGAGCACGAGGGCCGCGGCGCGCCCAACCCCAATCAGCTGAACAAGTACATCGAGAACCAATGCTTCTGGCAGCACGAGCTCGAGCCGGAGCAGAGGTACTACAAGCACGTCAATCAGGCCTATCTGGACTTCGCGGTCGAGATGGGCTTCATCAGCACGCGGGCGCCGATCACGCTTCAGCTCTACAGCGAGGTGCTGCAAAAGTTCCGCCTGGCGGCGCGGGGCCACGGCGCCGCCCGGCCGCCGGAGCGGGACCGCAAGAGGGTCGAAACCTATTTCGACCCCTTGCCGATCTGGTACCGGCCGTTCGAGGACGAGGTGAACGACGAGGCGGCGTATCCGCTGCACGCGGTGACCCAGCGGCCCATGGCCATGTACCACTCCTGGGGCTCGCAGAACGCCTGGCTGCGCCAGATCCACGGCTTCAACAAGCTGTTCGTCTCCAGCGCGCTGGCCGACGAGCAGGGCCTGGAGAACGACGACTGGGTCTGGATCACCAGCCGGCACAACCGGGTCAAGGCGCAGATCCGCCGCATGGAAGGGGTCAATTCCCGCACGGTCTGGACCTGGAACGCCATCGGCAAACGGGCCGGCGCCTGGAACTTGGCCACCGACGCGCCCGAGGCGACCAAGGGATTCCTGCTGAACCACCTGATCGACGAGCTCCTGCCGGCGCGCGACGGCGGCTACCGCTACGCCTGCTCCGACCCGGTGACCGGCCAGGCCGCCTGGTACGACCTCAGGGTCCGCATCGAGAAGGCCGCGGAGACCGAGGCGGGCGAGACCGAGCCGCGCTTTCCCGCGGTCGTGCCGCCGCCCGGCCTCGCCGCCCCGCCGAAGACGCTGCGCTACGGCGCCGGGTTCCGCAAACGCACCGGGGACGGCCGGTGACCAGCCTGCCGGCAAATCCGCCCGAACGGCGCCTCGGCCTGGTGATCGACCTCGACACCTGTGTCGGCTGTCAGGCCTGCGTGGTCAACTGCAAGGAGTGGAATACCGGCGGCTATCCGGCGCCCTTGAGCGACATCGATCCCTACGCGGCCGAGCCCTCGGGGGCTTGGCTCAACCGCGTGCACACCTTCGAGGCCGGCGACGGCGCCGCGGGCCGCACCGTGCACTTTCCCAAGTCCTGCCTGCACTGCGAGAACGCGGCCTGCGTCACGGTCTGTCCGACCGGCGCCTCCTACAAGCGCGCCGAGGACGGCATCGTGCTGGTCGACGAGACCATGTGCATGGGCTGTGGCCTCTGCGCCTGGGCCTGTCCCTACGGCGCCCGCGAAATGGACGTTCTGGGCGGCGTGATGAAGAAGTGCACGCTCTGCATCGACCGGATCTACAACGAGCACCTGCCCGAGGAGGAACGCGAGCCGGCCTGCGTTGCCACCTGCCCGGCCCGGGCGCGCCACTTCGGCGACCTGGCGGACCCGGAATCCGGGGTCGTCAAGCTGGTCGCCGAGCGCGGCGGCATGGACCTCATGCCCGAGCGCGGCTACAAGCCGACCAACAAGTACCTGCCGCCGCGCCCGCGCCGCGACCGGACCGGAACGACCGGCGCCCCGGCCGCGCTGGAGGCCGCCGCACCGGAGGCCGGTTTCCTCGGCTGGCTCGACCGCGCGCTGTCGCGCTGAGGAGGAGGCGGCGGCAACCCCGGCGCGTCATGCCAGAGGCTTGCCCTGACACTCGTCGTCTCGTGATTGCCGCCGGCAAAGCCTTTGTTTGCCTGAACGTTCGGCGCCGAGGTCATCCTCGATCGGATTTCACGGGCAAAGCTCGGAACTTCCCATGGAATCTGCCATTAACACGACGTTGTCGTGGACGAAGGTATTGACGGCGCGTGCGTCGTCAGCGGCTTGCGCAAATCCGGCAACATTGGTGCTCGAGTAGCCCATGCTGCCGTCCAGATCGCCGGTCGCCAGGGCCTCGGGTGACAGACTATACAGCTTGGCCCAGCTGCTGTCGTTCATCCAGTTCCAAAGCCCCATGGCCGGGCCGAAATCGATCACCGCGTCGTCCTGGCCGTTGCCGTCGAGATCGCCGGTCGCCATCAGCTCGGGCGACAGACTGTACAGCTTGACCCAGGCGCTGTTGTTCATGCGCCTCCACAGGCCGCTCGGCTGGCCGGCCACTTCCGGGCCGAAGTCCACCAACACGTCATCCTGGCCGTTGCCGTCGAGATCGCCGGTCGCCAGGGCCTCGGGTGACAGACTATACAGCTTGGCCCAGGTGCTGTTGTTCATCCAGTTCCAAAGCCCCATGGCCGCGCCGAAATCGATCACTACGTCGTCCCGGCCGTTGCCGTCGAGATCGCCGGTCGCCATGAGTTCCGCGGACAACATATACAGCGGGACCCAGGTGCTGTTATTCATCCGCCTCCAGAGACCGCTCGGCTGGCCAGCCACTTCCGGACCGAAGTCCACCAACACGTCATCCTGGCCGTTGCCGTCGAGATCGCCGGTCGCCAGGGCCTCGGGTGACAGGCTGTGCAGCTTGACCCATGTGCTGTTGTTCATCCAGTTCCAAAGCCCCTTGGCCGGGCCGAAATCGATCACCACGTCGTCCCGGCCGTCGCCGTCGAGATCGCCGGTCGCCATGAGTTCCGCGGACAACATATACAGCTCCTCCCAGGTGCCGTTGTTCATCCACCTCCAGAGACCGCTTGGCTGGCCAGCCACTTCCGGACCGAAGTCCGCCACCACGTCATCCTGGCCGTTGCCGTCGAGATCGCCAGTCGCCAGGAGTTCCGGGGACAGGCTGTGCAGGTAGGCCCAGAGGCTGTCATTCATGCGCGCCCAAAGCCCGACGCCGTCCCCGAAGTCGGTCACCACGTCATACCCGGTGCCGAGGGCGGCATTCAGGATGGACCGGTCCTCGACCAGCGTCGCGGTGCCGTCCTCGATAACGAAGTACGTGATGCAGCCGGGATAGGCTCTCTGCCGGTTATAGCTGTAACTCGAGAAGTCGAAGTACAGCTTGCCGTCTGGGCCGAGGATCGTGGGTTGGTTCGTATCGTTTGGAATCCGCAGGATGGCGTTCAAGTAGACGAGAAGATCGACGTCTATCTTGCCGCCCTTGTCGCCCGCCGCGCCCAGCCATGGGGCACCCGAGTCGAGAAAGCCGGCCCCGGGGAACGGCATCGGCAGGGGAATTTCGCTGCCGGTGGGGTCATCGAGGACGCCGGTCTCCATGATCTCTTGATGCAGTGCCAGGTTCTGCAAAGGTGAATCCACAGTCGTCTCGACGCCACCGATCGTCGCCACCAGCCTTCCGGCGGGGTCGAGTTCGAGCGGGGTCTCGGAATCGGAAAGCATTCCCAAGACATCCGCCAACTGTTTTTTCAGGACCTTTTCGGGCGATCGGCCAATGTTCAGACGTCCGAATTCGACCTCTCGGACCAGGAAAGCGTCGCTTTCCGCCACTTCACCCTCTTCGTTCAGGGGAATGAGGCAGCCGGTTCCGACAACGGCTACATGACATTGCTCCCAGTCCAGATCCAAGAGTGCGGGATCGATGATCCCCTTCGTGATCGGATTGGTGAAGCCCGTGTCGTCGCGGACCGGCTCGAGATATCCGTCCGCATCGACGTCCTCCCACAGGTATAGGATCGGCACGCCGTTCTCGTCGCGATCTATGACATAGAGATCGCCGTAGAGGTCTCCCGTGCCAGTGGGTCCTCCACCCCCGGATCCTCCACCCCCGGATCCTCCACCGCCGGGTCCTCCGCCGCCTGGTCCTCCGCCGCCGGGTCCTCCGCCGCCGGGCACTTTGGCGAACTGTGGAACAGAGTTGCTTGATGCGCCAAGCGATTGCCCGGCACCAAGCGCTGCAGCGACAACGAGCGAAATCGCCGAGATCGCCGTAGTCAGAGTCGAGGGTCTCATCGCCATCTCCTTTCCCAAAGATGGGGCAGAAATCACCAAGCCCGAGAGGCCGGTCGCTGTCAGCGATGATTGCGGGCAAACGGACCAGGTGACTGCACCTGCCCCTTGTTCAGAACCGATCTCGAATCCGTCGTGTGGCCCCGGGAACAGGACCTTCGGAGGCGATTGCCTTGGAATGCACGCTCAAGAGATAGGGCAAGGCAAAGGGTTCTTCGCCATCGGTTAAGGGCACCAACGGATAAACGAGGTCACTGCAATCCTCGTCGGCCAAGGAGACCCGAAGCGTCAAGCGCCTGGGCCTGCCCTTGGGGTAGTCCAGAACGCAGGCCAGATGCGGGTCGCCGCCCCACCATCCCGGGTGTTTCGGCCGCTCCGCCCAGCAAAGCACGTTTTCGTGGGCGTCCAGGAGCTGAAGGCAGGTTCCTCCAGGTCCACTTTCGTCGTCGCAACCACCCTCTGACGCCGCAACCGAATGACTAGGTTCTTCGTGATCGCCATGACCTTTACCGCGGCTCTGGTAGATCGCCGCCCTTAACTCGGCGAAGAGGATCCGGTTGCCCGCGGCTACCAGGATGTAGTCGTCGAAGCCCTCGAGATCGCTTGCGCTGGATGCGGTGTGACCCAATACGCCGGCGACGGTGATTGGACCGTTGTTTCGGATCGGACCGGCCTGCGCCGCCCCGACCGTCAGTGCCGACAAACAGATCGCTGCTGCGAGATTGAGTTTTCTTGTCATATCGCCTCACTTTCTGACAGGTTGCTGCCATCGCAGGCGACTTGCGGTGTTATCGACCCACTCAACCCCTTTTGGCTGGCCAGGGCCATGACGTGCGTCAGGGTTGTCTTGCGTTCTGGTCATGGCAGGGTTGCAAGGACGTCAATGCAAAGATCCGATCGTCCAGCCCGCGTTTGCACTTTTCGCTTCGTGCCGCTGGCCAAGCTCTTGCCGATATGAAAACATTGAGCATGATCCCGTCCGGCCCGCAGTCCGACCCCAGCGCACAAGCCACAACCGGCGTCCAGTGCCAGGGCGTGCGGCGCTGAGGCTCACGCCATGCACCCCGCCTCCTCGGTGATCCTATTCACGACCTCGTCCGGCCTCGGCTACGGCCTGCTGTTCCTGCTCGGCATCGCCGTGCCCACGGGCTTGATTCCGGCCGAGCGCTGGCTCGGGCTCGCGGCCATGGGGCTGGCGCTCGGGGCGATCAGCCTCGGCCTGCTCGCCTCGACCTTTCACTTGGGCCATCCCGAGCGCGCCTGGCGGGCGCTCAGCCAGTGGCGCTCGTCCTGGCTGTCGCGCGAGGGCGTCGTCGCGGTGATGACCTACGTGCCGGCGGGGATCTTCGCCATCGGCTGGGTGATCTTCGAGACCGCGAACGACGCCTGGGCCCTGGCCGGCCTGCTCGCCGCGCTGGGCGCGCTGGTCACGGTCGTCTGCACCGCGATGATCTATGCCAGCCTCGAGACCATCCGGCAGTGGCATAACCGCTGGGTGGTGCCGGTCTATCTGGCCTTCGCGCTGATGACCGGCGCGCTGTGGCTGAGCGTCCTTCTGCACCTCTTCGGCCCGGGCGTGCTTTGGTGCGATCTGCTCGCCGCGGTCAGCGTGCTGCTCGCCTGGGGCCTGAAGCTCGTGTATTGGCGCGCGATCGACGGCGACACGGGCCCCAGCACGCCGGAGAGCGCAACCGGTCTGGCCGCATTCGGCACGGTGCGCCTGCTCGACCCGCCGCACAGCCAGGAGAACTATCTCCTGCGCGAGATGGGGTTTCGAATCGCCCGCAAGCACGCAGACAAACTGCGCCGGATCGCGCTTGCGGTCGGTTTCGCGGCGACCTTACTCCTTACAGTCGTCGCCCTGTTCGCGTCCGGTTGGCCGGCCGCTTCGGCCGCGGTGCTTGCGGCACTCTCGGGCAGCCTCGGCACCGCCGTCGAACGCTGGCTGTTCTTCGCCGAGGCGAAGCACAGCGTAATGCTCTACTACGGCGACCGCGCGGCCTAGACGGCCTTGGCCAAACCGGTCGCGGCGAATTGGCCCTAGCGCCCGGTACCTTCAACAATTGGTCTCGATGATGGGGAGGTAGACAGGGCAAGCAACATATCCAAATTCTGTTTCGGAGAGAGGCACCGCGGCGGGACCGCGAGCCTTGACTCAAGCAAAACGCGCCTGCCAAAGTCACAGGCGGCAAAACAACATCGGATAGGGCCGACGCGTGACGCGAGCGTCCAAGGCCCGTCATAGGGAGACTTCCAACATGCAAGACAAAACCAAACGAGACTCTTCCGGCGCAAAGACGCTCCGCGCGGCGCGCGACTTCAACCGCCGCTCGGTGCTCAAGGGCGCGGCGGCGGCCGGAGCCCTCGCGGCGCTCGGGCCCTACCTCCTCACCGAGGAGGCCAAGGCCGCGTCCGGCGAGCTCAAGGTGTTGATCTGGACCGGATACATTCCGCAATCGGTCCGGGACAAGTTCGAGGCGGACACCGGCGTCAGAATCAAGGTCACCAACTTCGGTTCCAACGAGGAACTGATCAACAAGATGAAGGCGACCAAGGGCCGCGGCTTCGACATCATCAGCCCGACGCTCGACCGCACACCCCAATGGCAGCCGCTCGGCCTGTTGCAGGGCTGGGACATGAACAGGGTTCCCGTCGACAAGGTGGAAGGCGCGATGATGAAGGCCTCCACCGAAGCCTGGACCTGGGACGGCAAGAACCATCATCTGCCCTACGTCTGGGGTACCGAAGCGATGTCCTGGCGCACCGACAAGTGGTCGCGGGAATACAAGGACCTGAGCTACGGCGACCTCTGGCTGCCGGAGATGAAGGGCAAGGTCCAGGGCCGGCCGCACTCCATGATGGCGGGCATCGGCCTCTACCTCGACCGCGTCGGCAAGGTGCCGTCCAACCGCATGCTCGACGCCTACAAGGACGAGGACAACATGCGCCGCATCTGGGGCGAGATCACCAAGTTCGCGGTCGAGCACAAGATGCGGCGCATGTTGTCCTCGTCC
>Ga0224509_10000523_pt1 | contig 10699 bp, 9 predicted proteins | sample SF_Jan12_sed_USG_5_FD_170158 | JGI IMG/M metagenome (GOLD analysis project Ga0224509, IMG submission 170158) | Sediment microbial communities from San Francisco Bay, California, United States - SF_Jan12_sed_USGS_24 | ecosystem: Environmental > Aquatic > Marine > Sediment | place: USA: California... | reverse complement strand
GTCCCGGATCTCAATCGTTTCGAGACGCTCAGGGACCGGTCGGGTACCGAGCAACTCCTGAACTGGCGTTTCTGGGTTGCGGTTCTCGCCTGGTGCCTGTTGGTGCTGGCCGCCGCTCGCCCCGAGCGCATCGGGGACGAACTCGAAATTCCGGTGGCCGGCCGCAATCTCATGCTGGCTGTGGACCTGTCCGGCAGCATGGACCAGAAAGATTTCGAACTGGCGGGGCGCCGCGTCGACCGGCTGACGGCAACCAAGGCGGTTGCGAGTGACTTCATTACACGACGTGAGGGCGATCGCATCGGCCTGATCCTGTTTGGCGAACGCGCTTACCTCCAGGTGCCGCTTACACTGGACCGGGACACGGTGAAGATCCTGATGCTGGAAGCCGAGATCGGGCTGGCTGGCGAAAAGACCGCAATTGGTGATGCAATAACGCTCGCTGTGCGCCGTGTGCACGAACAGGCAGAGGAAGCCGGCGAGCAGGTACTCGTGTTGCTTACTGACGGCGCGAATACCGCAGGTGAAATTCAGCCGCTAAAAGCTGCCGAACTGGCCCAGCAGGTTGGCTTGCGCATCTATACGATCGGTATTGGTGCGGACTCGATGAGTGTCTCGTCCCTGCTCGGTGGCCGGCGCTCGGTCAATCCATCCGCCGATCTTGACGAGGCAACGTTGACGAAGATCGCGCAACTCACAGGCGGACGCTATTTTCGTGCGACGGATACAGCGAGCCTGCAGAACATCTATGCGCTCGTGGATGAACTCGAACCCGTCGAGGAGCCGGAGTCGGGCTTCCGGCCGGTGAAGTCCTATTACTTCTGGCCCCTGGGGGGCGCGTTCGCGCTGGTCGGCATCCTCGCGCTTGCCAGCCTGTTGCAACGCGTGGTGTTGCGATACCGGGCGGAGGGGCATGCGCATGCCGGCTGATTTTCACTGGATACGGCCCGCGTGGTTACTGGCGATTCCCGTCGTCGTTGCGGTCGCCGTTCTGCTTGCGCGGCGCCAGCTGGGCGCGGGCCACTGGCGCGATATCATCGACCCGGCGCTGATGCCCTATGTGTTGTCGCGAACACCCGGCAGGGGTAGCGACTACCGCTGGTGGCTGCTTGGACTTGCGGGCATTGTCGCATCGGCGGCGCTCGCCGGTCCGGCGTGGCAACGCATCGATCAACCCGTGTTCCGCTCCGATCAGGCGATGGTTGTGGCACTGGACTTGTCGCGGTCGATGGATGCTCAGGACATCGCGCCCAGCCGCCTGGCGCGCGCAAAACTGAAAATTCTCGGCATGCTCGATCGTCGCCAGGGCGGCCAGACTGCGCTGCTGGTTTACACAGCGAATGCGTATACCGTTACGCCGTTAACCGACGATGCCGACACGATTGGGGCGCTCGTGAACAGCCTGAGTACGGATATCATGCCGAGCCGCGGCAGCTATCCAGAGGCAGGTATCCGCAAGGGACAGTCCCTGCTGGAACAGGCGGGCGTCGGCTATGGTGAGGTGCTTCTGATTGCAGATGGCGGCTCATCGCCCGCAGCTGAGAAGGCAGCACGCGACTTGAAGGCCGCCGGGTTTTCGCTGTCTGTGCTGGGCGTCGGTACGCGCGAGGGTGCGCCGATTCCGCGTCAGTCCGGCGGCTTCGTGACGGATAATCGCGGCAGCATCGCTGTTGCCCGGCTCGAGGAGCGCGGCCTGCGGGATCTCGCGGTCGCCGGCGGCGGGCGTTTCGCCGTGCTCACATCCGATGACAGCGACCTCGAGCACCTGCTTTCCGGTGAAATTCGGGCTGCAACGGCGGCAAGCGATGACTCGATGGCATCCGACCAATGGCGTGAAGAAGGCCCGTGGCTGGTGCTGCTGTTGTTGCCACTCGCAGCACTGGCATTCCGCAAGGGCTGGGTACTCGTACTCGTTGTTTTCATCATGCCGTACCCGCAGCCCGCCGAAGCATCGCTGTGGGACGATCTCTGGCTCAACAAGAACCAGCAGGCGCAGCGCGCACTCGAAGAAGGCAAACCGGCCGACGCGGCAGCGCTGTTCGATGATACTGAGTGGCGCGGCGTCGCGCGCTACCAGTCAGGTGATTACGCCGGTAGCGCGGAAGAGTTCGCGGAACGTGCCGATACGCGCAATCTCTACAATCTCGGCAATGCGATGGCCCAGCAGGGCGAATTCGACTCCGCCATCGACGTTTACGAACAGGTCCTCGAAATAGAACCGGACAACGAAGACGCGCGCTATAACCTCGACCTGGTAAGAAATATCAAGGAACAGCAGGATCAGCAGACGCAGGGCGATGACCAGCAGTCGACTGAGAATCCTGGTGGCGAAGGCGAGCAGTCCGGGTCCGACAGCCAGCAAAACCAGGAAGGCTCCGAAGGGTCTTCAGACTCTCAACAGCAGGCGGATGACGGCGATCCCTCGCAACGCGAACAAGAGATGACCGAGGAAGACCTGAAGGCCCTGCAGGAGGAGCTGGAACGGGCGGCCGAGGAAGCCGAAAACAGCGAGCAACCGGAGCAATTGTCGGAAGCTGAGCTGGCGGCACTGCGGCAACAGCAGGAACAGCAGCAGGCCATGGAGCAGTGGCTGCGGCGGATCCCGGATGACCCGGGCGGCTTGCTGCGGCGCAAGTTCCGTTACCAGTACCAGCGCTATGGCAAGGACCAGGAGGGTAGGGACGTGTGGCCCGATGACGAGGTACAACCGTGGTAGGCAATCGAAACGCCATTCTTAATTGGGTGCCAGTCACCTTATTGTTGTTGGTTTCTGCGACGGCATCCGCGACAGTGACTGCTCGCGTTGACCGGCCGACCGTCGACCTCAACGAGTCGTTCACGCTCGAGATCATTGTCGACTCGAACACGGACCTCGAGCCGAACCTCGTGCCGCTTGGGGAGTCCTTCTTTGTTGGGCAGGTCAGCAAACTCAGCAATACGTCCATTTTCAACGGCGAGATTCGGCGCAGCCTGACGTGGACAGTCGCGCTGATGCCGAAAAAGACCGGTGTGCAGGAAATCCCGCCGATTACGATCGGTGCGGAAAAGAGTGCGCCAGTCCGCATCACCGTTAACGAGCCGACGAACGCACCGCCAGGCGAAGCCGACGTGTTTGTTACGACTGAAGTCGATCTGGAGGAGACCTACGTCCAGGCGCAGATTCTGTATCGCATCCGAATCTATCGCGCGGTCGCCACGCGTCAGCCGGCGCTGCGCGAGCCGACGATCACCGGCGTCGAGGCTCTGGTCGAGTTGGCTGGAGACGAGCGGCAGTATGAGGCGGTTCTGAACGGCCGGGCGTACAACGTGATTGAGCGAGTGATCGCACTGTATCCGCAGGAAAGCGGCGAGATTCAGATTTCGCCGGCGCGCTTCGAGGCGCGCGTTTTGCGTGACGGGCGTATCACGGGGCGCAAGGTATTCACGTCTGAGTCGCACACGATCAACGTGCTGCCTATTCCCGCACCACCGGCCAGCCACCCCGATGCGACGTGGCTGCCGGCACGGGACGTACAGCTCACGGAGAACTGGTCACGGTCGCCGGACGAGATGGAAGTGGGCGAGCCCGTGACGCGTAATGTCAGCCTGAGCGCGCTCGGCCAGATCGAGACCCAGCTGCCAGCTATCGAGGCGCCCGAGGTGGACGGCCTGAACATTTATGCAGACCAGCCGGAACTCGGCCGGACGCTCGAGGACGGTGGTATTCGCGGCGTGCGCAAGGATCAGTACGCGATCATCGGCCTCGCGGGTGGCGAGCTGGAACTGCCGGCTGTCGAAGTGCCCTGGTGGGACATCGCTGCAGGTGAGTGGAAGATTGCATCCTTGCCTGCGCGAACGCTTACCGTCAGGGGTGAAACCATCCTGCCGACGCCTGTCGCGCCGGCCGCGGAGGTGCCCGCCGAGAGCTCGGCCGACGTAACTCCCCCCGCCGAGCCCGTCACCGTCGTCGTCGCGGATAGTTTCTGGCAGCGGGCTGCCGAATTGCTTGCGGTGCTCTGGATTCTGACCGTAGCGGCCTGGTGGTGGTCGTCACGATCGAAACCGCGACGCAGCCGCGAGCGGCGCGAACCGGCGCTGCCGCCCGTTCACAAACGGCAGGCCCAGCTGCTCAAGACCGCGCGCAAGGCGGCCGTCGAGGGCAATGGCGCCGGCGTGCGCGCCGCCGTGCTCGAATGGGGTGGACTGCAGTGGCCTGACGAGGCGCCCCGCAGTATCGGCGAACTGTCAAGCCGTGTTGAGTCGCCGCTGGCCGATGAGCTGCGCAAGTTGTCGTCTGCGAGTTACGGCCCGAACGGCGGTGACTGGGATGGAGAGGCGCTCGCGAAAGCGCTGAAATCGGTTTCCATCCTGACGCCTTACGAGGAACGGGTTGCCAGCGAGCAATTGCCGCCGTTGATGCCGCCGGCCGCCTGATTACCAGTGACCGATGTTCTCCATCGACGCCCAGGGTTCCTGCGCCGGCAGTGATTCGCCTTTCTGCAGCAACTCGATCGAGATGTTGTCGGGGGAGCGCACGAAGGCCATGTGACCGTCGCGCGGTGGCCGATTGATCGTAACGCCGGCGTCCATGAGTTTTTGGCATGTAGCGTAAATGTCGTCGACCCGGTACGCGAGGTGCCCGAAGTTGCGGCCCTCACCATATTCTTCAGGATCCCAGTTGTGGGTCAGCTCGACCTGCGCCTCTTCGTCGCCGGGGGCGGCGAGAAACACCAACGTAAAACGTCCCGCTTCGCTGTCGTAGCGCCTGAGTTCGACGAGTCCGAGCTTGTTGCAGTAGAAGTCCAGGGACTCGTCGAGATCGGATACCCGAACCATTGTGTGAAGGTATTTCATTGCCTTGCTCCGTTGGGGTCTTGACCCCACAATGGTCGTTGACTTTCCAGGTTCGGGCAAGCTCGCAATTGTGAACGGCATACGCACGATAACACTTGATCTCGACGACACGCTTTGGGATCTCCACCCTGTAATTCAGCGTGCTGAGCAGCGCTTGTACGAATGGCTGGGGGAGCGCTATCCGCGAATCACAAAAATGTTCGAGCCATTGGATATTCGGGAAGTGCGCTCACGGGTCGTCGAAGAGCATTTCGACCGAAAACACGATCTCACGTTCCTGCGTCGCATGGTGCTCGCAAAGATGGCCGGTGCAGCGGGCTATGCAGACTTCGAGATCGACGAGGCGTTCGCCGTATTTGATGCGGTTCGCAACGATGTCGAGATGTTTCCGGAGGTCCGCCCGGCGCTAATGGCATTGCGAGAACGTTTCACGCTTATCGCCGTTACCAACGGCAACGCTGATCTCGAGACGATTGGCATTAGTGACCTGTTTGACGATCACGTCAATGCGGCCATGGCCGGAGCGGCGAAACCCGAACGGCCCATTTTCGATGTGGCGGTGAAGGCCGGGGGTGCAAGTGCGGCCGAAACGCTGCACGTCGGGGACCATCCGCTGTATGACGTGCACGGTGCAAAGCAGGCTGGTTTGCGCACGGCGTGGGTCAACCGCGACGGCAGCGCGTGGCCGGCCGAATATGAGCTGCCCGATGCCGAGATAGCGCATGTGGGTGAGCTACTGGCGTTGATCGGAGAGGGCGATGAGTGATGCCGCGCATCCTCTGATCATCTTCATTCCGGGGCTGTTGCCGAAACCCGAGCCTGAAATTCACCGCGCAGCGCTATTGCGCTGCCTGCTTGCCGGCGTCCGGCGAATTGATGAGGACGTGGCGACAACTATCGAGTCGACCACCGGCGCATTCGACATCGTTTCATGGACCTATGATTTTTACAGGGCGCACCGTGACATCGCTCTCGATACCGAGGCTATCGATGCTGTCATCGAGCAGGTTGGGGCAAGTGATATGGATATTGCTGAATCCACGTCCTGGCGACGCCAGATGCTGCGCTGGGTCTATGCGCTGGGTGACATGATGCCGTTCCTCATACCGCATATCGCCAGTGAGCGTATGGAGGTCCATCTGCGAGACCTGCACCGCTATGTGCGAGACGTCAACGGCATTGCTACACACACACGGCGCATGCTGAAAATCGCCTTGCTTGCTGCGACAAAAGCGCGGCACCCGGTTTTGCTTGCCGCGCACAGCATGGGTTCTGTAATTGCCTACGACAGCCTGTGGGAGTTGAGTCACAGCGGGCGCGACCGGGTGCCGGTCGACATGCTGCTAACCATGGGCAGCCCGCTCGGTCAGCGTTACATGCAAAAGCGCATCAAGGGTGCCGGGGAAAAAGGATACGAGCGCTACCCGAACAATATCCGCCGTTGGAAAAACCTGGCAGCGGTTGGTGACATGACTGCATTCGACCCGGTTCTTGCGGATGATTTCGAAGAGATGCTGGAACTGGGGTTGCTTGAGAGTATGGAAGACCGGTCAGTGCTCACTCATTTTCGGCTGAACGGTGAGCTTAATGTGCATGCCGAGTACGGCTACCTCGTAAGCGACGAGACCGCGCGCACCATTGTAAAATGGTGGCGCGAACATGATGCCTCGTTACGCGCCTAGCCCGGGTCGGAACTCGGTTTGATGACGATGTCGATACGCCGGTTGCGGGCGCGGCCGGCTTCGGTCTCGTTGCTGGCAACGGGGCGAGTTTCACCGTAGCCCGTTGCGATCAGGCGATAGGTCGGAATCCGCATCGCGTTGATCATGTATTGCTGAACGGACTCTGCACGCTCCTGCGACAGCTTCTGGTTGAGGTCATCGCCGCCAAATGAATCGGTATGACCCTCGATGATCAATTCGCTGCGTGGGAACACGTCGATTGCTTTTTCCACCTTGGCGAGGAGATCGAAGTTCTCGGGTTTGATTTGCGACGCGCCACTATCGAAATTGAGTCCGACGAGTCGCATGATGACATTGTTTCCCTGGCGGAAAACACGTGCCTCGTCCGACGTAAACATCTTCTCGACTTGCTCGAACTGTTGCTTGACGCGCGCCTGGGCCTCAAGACGCTGAATGAGCGCCGCGCGCTCTTCCGTGGCGCCGCCAAGACGCTCGTCGAGCGCACGCATTTCCTCTTCCATGTCGGCAATACGAATAGCGTTTTCGGCGCTCTCCTGCTGCAGCGCCTGCAATTCATTGCGCTCATTCTCGAAATAGGCAACCAGTTCCGCCGTTAGCTTGTCCGGTCCATTTTGCATGTCGGGAGAGATATCCGCGACGCCTGCAATCTGGCGCATGGAGTCTTCCCACTGCAGAACGATTTGCTCGGCGGTCAGATCCTTGTCCCTGACTTTTCGCACGATTTCTGACAGGTAGATGGCATGCTTGGCCTCGTAGTTCGCCTGTACCGCGAGACTGCGGGGCTGGTCGGTATCGTAGCGGTTTTCATTCAACTCGCGTTCGGCGTCAGCCAGTAACTGCTTGGCTCGGCCCAACGTGATTGGCGCGTAGCGTCCGACGCGCGCGCGATCGGCATCCTGGAGCAAGCGGCGTGTTTCGGACAGGTATTCTGCCTTGATCGCAACGAGTTCGGCATCGCGATAGAGGGTGGTGGCTTCAATCTTGCGGCGCTCCGACCCCTTCAGGTCGCCGCGCTCCAGCAGGCGGATGGCTTCCCCGAATTTGCGCTGGGCCTGTTCCCAGATGTCGGCGGACAGTTGCGGCGCGCGTGCATTTGCCGCGTCCTGGCGGCTCTTCAGAGCGAGCGCCAGACTTGTCTTTGCGATCTGCGCTTTTTCTGTAGCCGTCGTGAAATACGCAGCGGCGTCCGCGGCGTTCGAGCGCACCGTTTCGATGTTGCGGCCACGCTCGAGCGCAGTCTCCGCATCGGTGTATTCCTTGAGGCCACGTTCATAGCTGCGGGGCGCGAGCAGCTGCGCATCCACGGCTTCCGCCGCTGCCTTGGCAGCATCGGCTTCCTTGAAAAAGGTATTGCGCAGCTCGTTCTGCGCGTAGCCTTGGCCGGCAGCAAGCAGCGCGATAGCGGCAAGGACAAATCCTAAAATTCTGGTTTTCGCAACCATGCATGTCTTCCTCAGGTTGTTCTGGTCGGAAATCCGCCCAAGCGAAGGCAGATAAGACCTGAATATTACATATGGCACGGCTTTGTTTCTGTGCGCCGTGTCCCTGCAAGCCCCCGATATTAGGCTATTTATGCCCAAATTCGTTCGAAATTAGTGACATCTGTCCAACTTTTGATGGATTCAGCCCTTTTGTCGGATTTTGTGCTCTGGCTCACAGTCCGTTACCGGGCGCAGGCGTAGTCTGATCCCATGTCCGCCAAGTACTACACGCAGTTTATCCTGACCGACGCTGACTATCGCGGCGGTAATGAATTCTGCGGTATTGTCGAGCTGAACCAGCCAATGGAACAGACTGACAACCGGCGCGACATCGAGGCAGTACTGGCTCGCAACTTCGACCTGCGCAAAAGCGCCGTGAGGTTGCTCAGCTGGTCGAGACTGCACTGAACACCTCTGGCGTCGCCAAGATTTCCCCCTGACTTTCCCGGCTTCGGCCGGGATTTTTTTGCCTGCCGTTTATGCGACAATGCCTGCCCTTTAACCAGCAGTACCCATCAGTTGCATGATCAAGAGCGGTAGCAAGTACAAGACGGAAGCCGGGTTCTCGGCGATCAAGGACGGCCAGAAAGAGGGGCGCGAAGCTACGCCGCTCGTGCGTGGCGACAAGCCGAAATGGTTGCGCGCGCAAATGCCCTCAGGCAAAGGGTATTCAGGTACGCGCCAGATCGTACACGAACATCGTTTGAGTACCGTGTGCGAGGAGTCGATGTGCCCGAATATCGGCGAATGCTGGAATGCGGGCACAGCGACGATCATGGTGCTCGGCTCGGTGTGTACGCGCGCCTGTCGTTTCTGTGCTGTTGACACAGGGAACCCGAAAGGCTGGCTTGATTCCGACGAACCAAAAAATTCGGCAAAGGCGGTCAAACTCATGGGTCTCGAGTACGTCGTCATTACCTCGGTTGATCGCGACGACCTCCCTGATGGCGGCGCTTCGCATTACGCCGAGTGTGTACGCGAAATCAAAGCGCTTAATCCAACCACGGCAGTTGAAGCGCTGACGCCGGATTTCAATGGCGTCATGGAACACGTCGAACTCGTCGTTGGCTCGGGTCTTGAAGTGTTTGCACAGAATGTCGAAACAGTGCAAAGGCTGACGCACCCGGTACGAGACCCGCGTGCGAGTTACGAGCAGACGATTGCGGTACTCAGGCACGCGAAGTCGTATCGGCCGGATGTACTGACAAAAACGAGCCTGATGCTGGGCCTGGGCGAACGCGATAACGAGATCTTGAAGACGATGGACGATTTGCGCGATGCGAGCGTCGACATCCTGACGCTGGGCCAGTATTTGCGGCCGACGCCAAATCATTTGCCGGTTGACCGCTATGTCTCGCCTGAGGAGTTCGAGGTCTATCGTCGCGAAGGCCTGGACAAGGGCTTTGTCGAAGTTGTTGCTGGACCAATGGTGCGCTCGAGCTATCGTGCCGAGCAGGTTTTACAAAAAAATAACGTCGGCATCGCCATCTAGCGATCGCTGCTTAACCACGGGGTAATCATGGCCGAGTTTTTCGCCGAGTACGGACTCTTTCTCCTGAAAGTCATAACAATCGTTGCTGGAATCATCGTTGTCATCGCTTTCGCCGCTTCTGCAGGGCGCAAGGCGAGTCACGAAGGTCTCGAGGTGGAAGATCTCAATAGTCGCTACAAAACACTTTCTGACGCATTGCTGAAAGCCGTATCGACGAAAGAAGAACATAAGAAGGCGTCTAAGGCGCGTAAGAAAGAGGAGAAGGCGGAGCGCAAGACGCCCTCAACAAAGCCACGCAGTTTCGTTGTCGACTTCAAGGGCGACCTGAAAGCCAGCGCGGTTTCCTCGTTGCGCGAAGAGGTGAGCGCGATACTCGATGTCGCCACGAGCGATGATGAAGTGATTGTTCGGCTGGAGAACCACGGTGGTATTGTGCACGAACACGGCCTTGCCGCATCTCAGTTGGCCCGGATTCGTGATCGCGATATTCCGCTTGTCGTGTGTGTCGACAAGGTCGCTGCGAGTGGTGGTTACCTGATGGCCTGTGTTGCGTCGAAGATCTATGCAGCGCCCTTTGCGATCCTCGGCTCGATTGGCGTCCTCGCCCAGATCCCGAATTTCAATCGGATGCTCGACAGCCATGGGGTGGATTTCGAACAAATCACCGCCGGCAAGTACAAGCGCAGCGTCACGATGTTCGGCAAGAATACCGACGAAGATCGCGCCAAGCTCAAAGAGGAACTGGAAGACGTCCACGGACTGTTCAAGGACGCTGTTGCGAAGTATCGCCCGGACCTCGACCTCGACAAGATTGCGACCGGTGAGCACTGGTATGGAACCCGGGCGCTCGAGCTGGGCCTGGCGGACGAACTGCAGACCAGTGACGAGTTGCTCGGGGCAAGGGTAAGTAGCCACGACCTCTATCATGTTTCCTACAAGGTCAAGCAACCACTGCAGAAACGCCTGATGGCCAATGTCGAGAGTGCTATCGAAAGAGCGGATGCGGCCGGCTGGCGACGCAAGTTCGAATCCCGGTTGCCCCGCTAGGAGCGGAACCGGCGCCCGGTGCGGTGGTCAAAGTTTGGGCAGGCCCGAGGCCTGTCGAGAGGCTATAATCCTGCCAGGTACCAAGGAGTTCCCATGAACACGCTTCGACCCAGGTTACTGATTTCATTCGCTTGTGCAGCATT
>Ga0224509_10000522_pt1 | contig 10707 bp, 7 predicted proteins | sample SF_Jan12_sed_USG_5_FD_170158 | JGI IMG/M metagenome (GOLD analysis project Ga0224509, IMG submission 170158) | Sediment microbial communities from San Francisco Bay, California, United States - SF_Jan12_sed_USGS_24 | ecosystem: Environmental > Aquatic > Marine > Sediment | place: USA: California... | reverse complement strand
CGTGCCGAGCTGACCGATGGCACGTTTGGCAAGCGCCAGATCGGCTACTTCGTCGAGATCACGCCCGCGGGCAAGGTCATCGTCGGCAGTAAGGACCCCGAGATCGGCCAGGGGCTGCGGACGGCCGTGCCGATGATGGTCGCTGAGGAACTCGACGTCGCCTGGGAAGACGTCTCGATCAAGCAGATGCCGCTCGGCATCGTGAAGACGGCCGACGGCTTCACGTGGAAGTACGGCGGCCAGGGCGTCGGCGGCAGCACCGGGCTCACCAATAATTGGGAGCCGATGCGCAAAGTCGGCGCAACGGCACGGCACCAGCTAATTCGCGCCGCGGCCGCGCGGCTCGGCGTGTCGCCCGAGGCCTGCCGGACCCGGCAGGGCTACGTCCTTTGTGACGCCGTCGGCGATGAGATCGCCTATGAGGATCTCATCGAGGACGCTGCGAAACTCGATATGCCCGAGGAGGCACCGCCGCTCAAGGCAATAAGCGACTACGAGATCATCGGTACACGACGCGACTCAATCGATGCGCTCGACATGGTGACGGGCCGGTCGAAGTACGGCCTCGACACACAGGTCGAGGGCATGCGCTACGCCGTTATCGCGCGATCGCCGACACTGAACGGCCGCGTGAAGTCTTTTGATGACTCGGCTGCACGCAGGGTGGACGGCGTGCTCGACGTATTCACGATCGAAGGGCCACAGCCCGGCGAGCCCTACATCATCCTGGCCAGTGGCGTCGCCGTCGTCGCGACCTCCACCTGGGCCGCGCTTAAGGGCCGCGAGGCACTGGAGATCAACTGGGAGCCCGGCCCGAACGTAAACGACAGCAGCGAGAAGTTCTGGCAGGAGAATGCCACGATGCTGGAAACGACCGGACAGGTCGTGCTGGATGATGGCGAGTTCGAGGCGGCGATGGCATCCGCCGAAGCGGTCGTTTCGCGACGGTACGAGGTGCCTTTCGTCTCCCACCAGCCCATGGAACCGCAGAACTGCTTCGCACATGTCAAGGAGGACAGCTGCCACATCATCGTGCCGACGCAGATGCCTTCCGGCGCATCGCGCGCCGCGGCTGCCGTAACCGGGTTGCCTCGCGAGAACATCCGTGTCGACATGACGCGCGTCGGCGGTGGCTTCGGCCGTCGGTTGACCAACGACTACGTGGCCGAGGCAGCCATGGTCTCGCAGCAGACCGGCCGGCCGATCCAGCTCGTGTGGACGCGCGAGGACGATGTGAAGAACGACTTCTATCGCCCAGGAGGTCTGCATGAGATCCAGGCGGGTGTCGACGGTGATGGCAGAGTCACAGCGTGGACGCAGCGTCTGGCCAGCGGCAGCAAATACTACCGGCGGCCGAACATGCCCGACGAGAACCTGTGGCAGGCCGAGCTGTACCCGGACGACTTCCCGCGGCGCATCGTCGATAATTTCCGTCTTGAGTATTTCCACAACGCGATCGGGCTGCCGCGCGGCTCCTGGCGCGCACCGGCACACACGGCGAACGCATTCGTGATCCAGAGTTTCCTCGACGAGCTGGCGGCCGAGACAGGGCAGGACCCGCTGCAGCTAAGGCTGGACCTGTTCGGCGAGGAGCGGGAACTCGAGTACTCCGGCCACGGAGGGCCAACGTTCAACCCGGGGCGCGTGAGCCGCCTGCTGAAGTTCATCGCGAAGCGAATCAAGTACGGCAAGCCCAGGCCGTCCGGAACGGGCGTGGGTCTTGCCGGGCATTTCACCTTCGGCGGTTACGCCGCGCACGCGTTCGAAGTGACGGTCGACGAGCAAGGCGAATTGAGCATTGACCGCATCGTCGCGGCCATCGACTGCGGGTTCGCCGTGCACCCGAACGCGGTCGAAGCGCAGTTGCAAGGCGCTACGATCGACGGCATCGGAGTCGCGATGGGCCAGGAGATCACGGTCCGCAACGGCCGCGTCCGGCAGAGCAACTTCCACAATTACCCGCTGGCGCGCATCGCACAGATCCCGGCGGACTTCGAGGCCCATGTCGTCAACTACGACGACACACCGACCGGCGTTGGCGAGATCGGCATCCCGCCCGTTGCACCCGCGTTGACGAACGCGATCTACGCCGCCAGCGGCGTGCGCATTCGGAAGTTACCGATCGGCGATCAGCTACGCGAGGCGATGTCGGGTTAGTTTCGTTTCCGGGAGAAGCTATCCTCGCTCAGGATGCTCTGCCCGGCTTCCCGTACCTTGAGTGCATAGATAGGGTTGACGTTCAATCGTCGATCCTCTGTGGTGCCAGCAGGATTGCACGCGGCTGTTCGCTGAGCAATAGTCCCGGCTGGGAACCGTAAACGGGGAATCCGATGACAGCCAGGTCCGCAAGACTTATTCTCGCACTCGTAGGTTGCCTGCCGGTTCAGACGATACTTGCCGACCAACTCGACGATATCGTCAACTACCGGGAGTACTCGGCAACACTATCGAGCTCCGGGCAACCGGACAGGGATCAGCTGGAATACTTGCGCGAATCGGGATTCGAGCGTGTTGTGTACCTCGCCTTCAGTGACCATGACGGCTCCGTCCCCAACGAAGATCGGATCGTGAAGGACCTCGGTATGGACTATGTCCACATTCCGGTCGTTTGGGACACGCCTTCGAAAAGTGACTTTTATGCCTTTGCCGGCGCGATGCAGCGCGAACCCGATAAGAAAACCCTGGTGCACTGCCAGGTCAACTTTCGGGCTTCTGCCTTCAGCTTTTTGTATCGCGTGCTCTACGAAGGCGCGCCAATGGATCAGTCCAAGGAGGACATGAATACCGTGTGGGTGCCTAACGATACTTGGCGAAGTCTGATTTTCAACATCCTCGAAGAAAATGACGTTTCACCGCATTGCGACACATGCCTTTGGGAGCACGACTAGGCGAGAAAACGAAAGGCGCCGCAAAGGGGCCTTTTCATTTTCTGGCGGTGGAGCGAGTCCTGTGCGGACGATGCTCTGCGGCCATCCCGGCCAACGCCCATGGATTTATCTCAAAAGCCTTCGTTCCAGAATGGTCTGCAGACTCCGCCGACCATCTACGATCAGCAGGATGAAAACCTCGCGACCGATCATCTCGTAGATGATCCTGTAGGGCTTGAAGTGAACCTCTCGATGGGTCTTGATACCTAACGAACGCAATTCGGGGAGAAAATGTCCTCGCTCAGGATGCTGCTCGAGCCGTTCGCAGACTTTCATCAATCTTTCGAGCACATAATTGGTGCGCTCGACCGAATCATGTTGGGCTATGTAATCGACTAACTCGGCCAGATCCTCCTCGGCTTCTTGCACGATCCTGACACGATATTTGGTCACGCCTTCGTCTTCGCCAACTCCGCTCGCAGCTCTTTTATCGCTTTCCTGAATGGCCGTGATCTGGACTGTTCAATGCTACGCTTGCCCTGCGCCAGCAGCTTGAGCAATGCCAACGTTTCCTGGGTCTGCTCGTACGTCGCAATGTCCTGAACGATTGCGCGAGCTTCACCGTTTTGCGTAATGATAACCGTTTCGCGGTTTTCGTTGACATCTCGGACGACGTCGGCCGTATGGGTCTTCAGGAAACTAATCGGTTTGATTGACTGGCTTGGTTTCATCGCAATGACTCCGCTTTCTGCTTTTAATAGTACTAAATTCTGTCCTAATTTAGTACTAACGAATTCACACGAAATAAGCAGAATTGGAAACCCCCCGAGCGCCTGATACAGGCTGCGAGCGTCATCGGTGGCGGAGAGAGTGGGGTTCACTCTCCGCCTTCGGCGTCGCGACGGCATGTGCCATGTCTGAAATCCCACGGGCTGCCGCGTGATCATTTAGCGCTACAAACGCTAGAATCCGCCATCATCTTCGATCCACTCGACAGGACGGGACTAATCGATGAGGACAACAACTCGAATTCGAAAAATTGCGGCAGTTGCCGCAGCTTTCGCAATGCTGTGCGGAACATTGGCGCAAGCGGATAATCACGCGGACTCGGCGCCGGCGACCGACGCACCAACCGTGTTAATCACAGGCGCCAACCGGGGACTGGGCCTTGAATTCGCTCGCCAATACGCCGCGGATGGCTGGAAAGTCATCGGCACGGCACGAATCCCGGAGCAGGCGAATGAGCTTAATGCGCTTTCGGTAGAGGCCGCGCAGCTCGACGTCGCCGATCAGGCGAGCGTTGACGCGCTCGCAAAATCACTCGAAGGGCGGCCGATAGACCTGCTCATCAACAACGCGGGCATATTTCCTCGAGTCAACAAGATCGAAGAGGTCAATTTTGATGACTACAGCCGGACTATGGCGGTGAATACCCTGGGGCCGGTGCGCGTGACACGCGCTCTGCTCCCGAATCTCCGGCGTGGCGAAAAGAAGACGATCGTTAATATCACAAGTCGTCTCGGCAGCATTAGTCTCAACGACTTCGGGGCCTTTTACGGCTATCGCGAGAGCAAAGCTGCTTTGAATATGTTTACAAAAACGCTGGCTATAGAGTTGGGTCCCGAAGGATTCACCTGCCTCACGATTCACCCTGGATGGGTAAAGACCGATATGGGTGGCGAAAACGCCAATTTGACGCCAGGAGAGTCAATCAGCGGTATGCGGGCCGTGATTGAGAAACTCGGTCCCGCGGACACCGGGTCGTACTGGTCCTATAGCGGCGAAGAAGTGCCGTGGTAAAGCTGAGTGCACACAAACAACATAAAGGACACAGTCCGCCCTCTGGCGGAGCCCTGTGTTGTTTCTGGCGGAGAGGGGGGGATGGCCGCTTCGCGGCGCCGAAGGCGGCTTCGCCGCTGCTCGGATCGAACTCCGCAAGCACACTCGGCAAGAAATCAAAAACGGGGTCGCAAGGACCCCATTTTCAATTTCTGGCGGTGCAGCGACTCTTGGGCGAACCATGCTCCGCAGAGAAAGAACGAGATGTATCTGGACGCGTTCGTATCAAGTCGCTTTAAATTCTAAAACCACCGTCAACCTGAATGATCTGGCCATGGATACCGGATGAAGAATCTGAAGCCAGAAATACGACACTATTGGCGACTTCGTGCTCTGTGGCCATTCTTCCGATCGGGATATCCTTGGTAAAAAACCGCTTTACTTCTTCGACACTCATATCTTCGACTTTCGCACGTGTTCGAAATACATTTTCGCTTCGCTCACCTTCAATCGGTCCCGGCACGACCGCATTGACTCTTATGCCATGTGGGCCAAGTTCGGCTGCGAGGGTATGGCTCAATCCAATGACTCCCCACCGCGTAACGCAATAGGCTGCACGCAGCGGGTAAGCAGTTCGCCCAGCGACTGAAGACAGAGTGACTATGTTTCCCGACTTGGCTTCACGCATTACGCGTGAAACGTACTTGCAGCAGAAAAAAGTTCCGTTCAGGTTAATATCGACCGTTTCACGCCATTCATCCAATTCAATGTCGGGCACCATGGCGGTTGGGCCGGAGATAGCTGAATTATTCACCAGCACATCAATGGACTGATATTTCTCCACTATCTGGTCGACCATGGACCGAACATCGCTTTCAGAACTGATGTCTATTCTCAGTGACAGAGGGTCCGTATCCATCGCCCTCAGCTCATCCGCAACGTTTTCAAGCTTTTCCAGACTCCGGGCCGCGACGATGACATTCGCTCCCAATCTCCCGAACGCCAGCGCAATTTGCTTGCCTATGCCGTAACCACCGCCCGTGACTATTACCGTCTTACCTGAAATAGACTCATCGCCCAGCCCGTTGTCTTTGCCGCTCATCATGATCTCCGCATGCATCAAGAATAATCGAGAAGCAGTCAATGTTTCACGTTTGTCTTTCTTATTGCAAACCGTACTCGATGGCACGAAATGACGAGGATCCTCTTCAAGATCAAATCAATTCGCCGCCCACAAACCGAAGAATACGGATGCCCGTTCGTCACCATGGCGAACTACGGAGAGTTCAATCACCGCATTCTCGCACGAGTATATCGGGGAGGGTCTTATCGCGAACGTCGGTATCCGCCGGTGGGCCGCAATGAGGAAAGTGCTGTAAATTGCGTCTTAGACCCCGGAAACAACGAATTCGCCTGAGGAATATCTATGTCCAGTGACTTTGACGCGATCATCATCGGTGCCGGAATCATTGGCGCGAGTATCGCGTTCGAACTGTCGAAGAGAGGCTACAAGACGCTGAATGTCGACAAGCTGAACGCCGCGGGCGCCGGCTCGACGGCCAACACCTGCGCCATCATCCGCACCCATTACTCGACAGAAGAAGGAACCGCGATGGCCTACGAGAGCTATTTGCACTGGAAAGACTGGGCAAGTTATCTCGATGCCGAGGACGAACGGGGCTACGCGATCTTCCACGACAATGGCTTCCTGATCCTGATCGGCGAGAATAGGGATACGTCGGCAATCCTCGAACACCACCGGACCCTCGGCATTCCGTTCGAGGAATGGGACATAGAGACCCTGAAGGAGAGACTCCCCTTCTTTGACATCGACTCCTATTACCCGCCCCGGCGGCCGGGCGACGACGGCTTCGGCAAACCCAACGGCAAGCAACTCACGGGTGCGATCTTCATCCCGAGCGGAGGCTACATCAACGACCCGCAGTTGTCGGTGCACAATGTGCAGCGCGCTGCCGAAGCCAAGGGGGCGACGTTCCAGTTCAATGCCGAAGTGACGAAGATACGCCGGGCGGACGGGCGCGTAACCGGCATCACGCTTGCTGACGGCGAGGAAATCGACACACCCGTAATCATCAACGCGGCGGGACCGCATTCGTTCGTTATCAACCGCATTGCCGGGATCGAGCACTCGATGAATATCAAGACGCGTGCCCTGCGGCACGAGGTCCACTTCGTCCCGCGACCCGATGACTACGAGGTCGGGAAACACGGCATGATAATCTCCGACGATGATATCGCCGGGTACAGCCGGCCCGAGACGGGCGACCTGCTCCTCGTCGGCAGCCTGGACCCGGAATGCGACCCCAAGGAATGGGTCGAGGACCCCGACGATTACTACACCCAGGTTACGGACGATCAGTGGCGTGCCCAGGTGTTCCGCTACGCTCAGCGCGTACCGAGCCTCCCGATTCCCGGGCAGGCCAAGGGTATCGTGGACCTGTACGATGTAACCGACGACTGGATCCCGGTCTACGACAAGACGGATCTCGGCGGTTTTTACCTCGCGATCGGAACGAGTGGCAACCAATACAAGAACGGGCCGATGGTCGGCATCCTGATGGCCGATCTAATCGAGGCCTGCGAGAAGGGCCACGATCACGACGCCGATCCCGTTCAGGTCAGGTGCCCGATCACGGGCAAGGTACTCAACGCCGGCTTCTATTCACGCAACCGTGAGATCAACGAGGACAGCAGCTTCTCCGTACTCGGATAGACGACAAAGAAAAAGGCCCCGCAAGGAGGCCGTGTAAAAACCAGAGGCCATCTCATTTGAGGTGGCCTCTGGTTTTTACACGGCCTCAGTCGGGGCCCTTTGGGTTTTACTGGCAAACCTACAAGTCTTTTGCGGACGATGCTCCGTCATGCGGAAGGGACCGGCGGCACACAATCACGGCAGGTTCATCTCTCGACGTAAGACCTGATAGCGCTGGTCGTCCCACAGCGGTCGGAACTGTGGGTCGACTGTCGTGTAGACCAAAGCAGTCTCGCGCTGAAAGCGTGCTTCCTGCAAGTGTTCTATTGCAAGGTCGGCTTCATTTGCGTGCACGCGTAAACGGGCATGCTCCACATTACTGACATACTGACGCGCCGAGTTGCTTTCCAGTATTTCGGCAGCGCCTTTCATCACTTCAATATAATCTGCACCGGGTTCCCGAAGAATCGAGGCTACTCCGCTTTCTCCAATTAACTCGAAATACCGTGACGCCGCTTGTAATGCTTCATCGTGGCGGCGTTGCTGGTGTTCCACTATCCAGAGAATTTCGTAGGCCAGATGGATATCTGGCTGACTGTCGATTACGGTACTGATCTCTTCCCGTGCCTCCTCGTAACGCCCTAGCCATACCAACCGATGAGCTAGCTCCATCCGGAACCAAGGATTCAAGGGATCGAGCGAGAGACCGATCTCGGCCTCTCGCAGCGATTCGTCCCGACGATTTGTAATTCCAAGAAACTGGGAAAACACAACGTGTACATCCGGATACCCGGAATTCAGGCTGATCGAGCGCCGGAACTCGCGCTCCGCCGCCTCCCAATCCCAATCGTAGGTAAAATGAATACGCGCGAGAAAATCATGTGCTTCCGCCAGGTCCGGATCGAGTTCAAGGGCTCGCTTCACAAACCCCTTCGCGGCTGGAAATACTTTTGTCGTAGGCATCATTCCAGCATGTGCGGGCGTCGCCAACGCGTCCGCGAAACCAACGTAGGCGAGCGCGTAATCCGGGTCCTGCTCGATCGCCTGCTGAAAGTAGTTGAGCGCGAGCTCAAGGTCGCCCTCGCCAAACCTGTACCAATGAAATCGACCTTTCAAGTAGAGCTCGTATGCCTTCGCATCCACTTCGAAGGTCTCTGTAAGAGCCTCATTCTCATCGGGCGTGATCCGTACGGAGACCTGCTCGGCAATCTCGCGCGCGACATCGCTCTGAAGTTGCAGGATGTCGCTCAAATTTCGCTGATAACTGTCCGACCAGACATGGCTATTTGCCAGCGCATCAAAAAGGTGCACAGTGATTCGAACCTCGTCCTTCACGCGAAGCACGGAACCTTCAATGATCTTGCTCGCGCCGAGTTCTAAGCCTATTTCCAATTCCGTTTTCGGACTGTTCCGATACTGCCCCGTCGAAGATCGTGATATGACCTTGAGCCCGCTTATGCGTGTCAAAGCTGCAATTAGCGCATCCTGCATACCGATGACGAAGTATTCCTGCTGCGGATCACCGGACAGATTCTCCAATGGCAAAACAGCGACCGAATTTGGCGGAACTTCGCCGCGGATTGCCGAGCCCGGAAGACCGACGTCGACGTCACTGACTTCTACGAACGTCTTTGCTCCGGTAATGACGGCAACTGCTGCTAACGAGACAAGAATCGCGTAGTCGGTCGCGCGCAACGAGAGATCATCGCTTCCCTCATTTTCAGCAACAGGCGTCCTTACAATGCCTTTCGTTGTCAGGTCATAGCGCCAGGCAAACACCAATGCAAGCGGAAATCCAACTATTATCGCGAACCACACCCAGATGAGTTCGTTATTTGGTACGTCCAGAGACTGGAATGCGAGCGCTGCTACCTGCAATACGACCCAAGAGCCGACTATGTACACTCCGGCCGCGCGAAATACTTCTCGCCGGCGCAGTTCAAAAAAAACTTTCTGTAAGCGTCCCATGATTCGGCGACTAGCATAGCATCGAGCAACCGACAGAGCTTCTGCACGCTGACGTAGATAAAGCGAGTCCTTGCATTCGCCTATACACGCTCAACCACAGTGAGTCGGAAAACAGAAAGCCTCGTCAAAGGGCCAGTTCACTTACTGATGGAGAGGGCGAGTTCTAGCTCGCTCACTGCGCAAGCACCCTGCCTACATGCCGCTGCGTGGCTGCGTCGGTCGAGTAGCTTTCGAAAGCCCAGACCCTATGGGAGAAAAAAATGAAGCCGTGAGCGCCCCTTTTTCAATTTCTGGCGGAGAGGGTGGGATGGACTTGCACGTGCGGTGCTGCGTCGCCAACCGGCTTGAGCCGGTTGGTCGAACAGGGTGGAACGGTGCCTTCGGCACCTCAATGGTCACGACAAGCACACCAGGGCGGAATTTGACACCAGCATTATGTGACGCGCGTCACACTACAAGGTGTGGACTAGCGCAATCTGCACGTCCACTGGCGCCTCCAAACTGTTGGAATACGACCTGCCTGAGCAAGTCCGGGAATACCCTTCGATTGACTAACGATGCAGACAATGAATCGAAGCTGCTGTGCCGGGGACTGGTAGGCGAAAGTGCTGCAATCCGCGTCCTGCGCGAATTGATCCACAAGATTGCGCCATCGAAATGCAACGTCCTGATAACGGGAGAGACCGGCTCGGGAAAGGAGATTGTTGCCCGGAATATTCACTACCACTCCACGCACAGCGGAGGTCGTTTTGTGCCGATCAACTGCTCCGCGATTCCGCCCGAGCTTCTGGAAAGTGAGCTGTTCGGTCATAAAAAGGGGGCATTCACAGGTGCCACCGCTGATCGCGATGGCCGCTTCATGTATGCCGCCAATGGCACCTTATTCCTCGATGAAATTGGTGACATGTCACCAGCTCTGCAGGTCAAGATGCTGAGAGTGCTGGAAGAGCGTGTGATCTACCGTGTCGGCTGCAACAAGCCCACGCCGATGACAGCGCGACTCGTGGCCGCCACACACAGGAATCTCGAGCAGTCCGTCGCCGATGGATCGTTTCGTGAAGATCTGTATTATCGCCTTAACGTCATACCCCTCACCGTACCCGCGCTGCGCGAGAGAAAGGACGATCTGTCGCTGCTCGTCGTGGAGCTCAGTCATCGCCTGAAGCGTGAGCACGGACTGACGCTGAATCTAACGCCGGCGGCAGTCGACAGGCTTCGAGCGCATGACTGGCCTGGCAACGTCCGTGAATTAGCTAATCTCATTGAGCGTCTTGCCGTCATCCACCCGAATGGTACGGCCGACGTCGAAGACCTGCCCGACAAATTCAGCAACGTAGCCGGATATGGCGGTATCGGCATTTCAGTAAACGAGTCTGTCCG
>Ga0224509_10000521_pt1 | contig 10716 bp, 8 predicted proteins | sample SF_Jan12_sed_USG_5_FD_170158 | JGI IMG/M metagenome (GOLD analysis project Ga0224509, IMG submission 170158) | Sediment microbial communities from San Francisco Bay, California, United States - SF_Jan12_sed_USGS_24 | ecosystem: Environmental > Aquatic > Marine > Sediment | place: USA: California... | reverse complement strand
CAGATACACCTTTGGAATCGAATACCTCTGGGACGGCATTGAGGTCGTACCGGCCCTCTTTGGTCTCCTGGCCATCGGTGAAGTCATGGATTTGCTGGTTAAAAAGAAACCCATCGCCGACCTTAAGGGCGGCTTGTTAAAAGGAGCCGGCGTATGGTCCGGTGTGGTCGCTACCCTAAAGAATTCTTTTTTGGTGGCGCGCTGCTCCGGTATCGGCACCATCATTGGAGCCATCCCCGGTGTGGGGGGAACGGTGGCCGGATTTATCTCCTACATGCACGCCAAACAAACCTGCCGCAATAACGAGAATTTCGGCAAGGGCGATGTGCGCGGCGTTATCGCCTCTGAAGCCGCCAATGATGCGAAAGAAGGCGGTGCGCTCTTACCCACGCTGGCATTCGGCATCCCCGGCAGCGCCGGCATGGCCGTATTCCTGGGGGCTTTAACCTTGCATGGCATCGACACCGGACAGGATATCTTCATCGCCAACCTGGATGTGGTTTACATGCTGCTTATCTCCATGCTGGGCTGTCATATCGTGGCCGCCATCATCGGGCTGTCGCTGGCAGACAAGATGGCCCTGCTGACGAAAATCAGGCCCGTGCTTTTTGCACCCATCCTGTTTCTGGTCTGCCTGATCGGTTCATTTGCCCTGCGAAACAGCGTCGGTGATGTTATCGTTACGCTCCTGTTTGGAATACTGGGTTACGAGATGCGAAAATTCGGTTTTTCCCGTATCGCCCTCATTTTGGGGTTGCTGCTGGGCAATATGGCCGAAATCTCTTTTCGTCAGACCTTAATGACCGAGGCCAAACTACTGGGCTTTTTTATCCGGCCGATCTCTCTGGCTCTTTTCCTGTTAATTCTGGTTTCGGTTATTCTGCCGTTTATTCAGTCTTACAGAAGGAGAAGAATCAATGAAAAATGAGGAAAAAATTTTCATGATCTTTCTTCTGATCATTATGCTATTGATGGTTTTTTTGAGCTTTAATTACAGTGGCGGCTCTCAAATACTTCCTTTGTCCAGCGGAATCTTTTCGGCATTGATCGTTGGTTTTCTTGTAGTTATGTCCTTTTCTTCCAAAATCATATCATTCTATCAAAAGTTTGAGGCCAAATCTGTTTTATCAGAAGATGTGCTGAGTGTTGATGAAAAGAAAAGGGAGATCTCTGTTATCGCATGGTTTTCAGGGTGTACGGCAGTGATCTACTTCCTGGGCTTTCTGATCGGCATTCCGCTTTTTCTATTTATGTTTTTGAAAATCTGGGCAAAGGAAAGCTGGTTATTATCGTCGGTCTTAGCGGCGGTTGTGCTGGGGGTCGTCTATTTCGCTTTTATTTATATATTGAGAGTCCCATTACACAGCGGGATTCTATTATCTTAGTCACCCGTCAAATGCGGTGTCGAAAAACAACTGACTCAAAATTTTTAGAGGGGAGATAAAATGTCGCAAATGCCTAAGCTCGATAATGAAACGACCGACCCGGAGCAGCTGAAAGAGAACCTGGCTGTGGCTTGCCGGATTTTGGGGACCGAAGGGCACGATGATTTAAATTTAGGCCATCTAAGTGCCAGGGCACAAGATCAGTCGGATTCAATGTACATGAAAGGGCGGGGGCTTTGTTTAAGCGAGGTTCGGGCACCGGATCTGGTCACGATTGATTTTAATTATCAGAAACAGGCCGGCCAGCGGGATGCCCACGGGGAGCTGCCGATTCACATCGAGATTTATAGAAAAAGAATGGATGTAAACTGTGTCGTGCACACGCATCCGCTTTACGCGACCGCATTTTCCGCCACCGGGCAAACCCTCCGACCGGTGAACAACGAGAGCGTGTTGTTTGCAAAACCGTTGCCCTATTTTGATTTGGTTACCGACCTGGTAGTGACCCCGGAGTTGGGAGAGGCCCTGGCAGATCAACTCGGGGACGAAAAGGCAATTTTTATGAAGAACCATGGCATCGTGGTTGTCGGCGAAACCATTGAACAGGCCACCGTCAGGGCATTTTTGCTGGAAAAGGCGGTCAAGACCCTGTTCGTTGCCAGGGTTTTAGGTGAGCCCAGCTGGACAGACAATGAGGAGGCGGATAGAAAAGCACAGCGAATCTTTACTGAACCCAAAACCAAAGCGATGTGGGACGCCCTTGTAAGGCAGTTGGAATACAAAGAAACACCCCTTCGTATCCTCACGCTTTTGGAAGAAAAGATGGCGAAGCGCTAATTGCGATGATTTTACTTCTTATCACTTTATGCACAAAGGGAAACAACAATGGTACCAGCGCTGGCCATACTATCGGCCTTCTTATACAGCATTGCGATGATCACCGCTCAAATCGGCCTGAAAGACACGGATACATTTCCCGGTGTGCTTATCAGCATGATTTTTTCCTTTATCGGTTCGCTGTTTCTTTTTATTTATTATGTTCCAATCAGCCACTTTGCCAATTGGGCATTGATATATTTTTTTATTGCCGGTTTGTGCGGTCCCTGCTTGGGAAGGTTTCTGCTTTTTATCGGAATCAATCGGGTGGGGAGTTCGATTGCATCTACACTGTACTCGATCAAGCCCCTGTTCTCGGCTGTTGCGGCAGTCTTGATTTTAGGCGAAAGCCTGACAACGGGAATTGCGGCGGCAACCGTAATGATGGTGGCCGGACTGGCCATCGTCAGCTTCGAAGAATCCGGAAAAAAGATTGAACGTTCATGGTCGAAAAAGGATCTGATTTTTCCGATAATGGCCGGCGCAGCTTACGGGCTATCACATGTCTTCAGGAAAATAGGATTAAATATAAATCATGAACCCTTGATGGGTGTTGTCGTCCAAAATGTAGCGGCGTTGTCATTTTCTTTGACACTTGCGCTATTTAAAAAAAACCATCATCAGGTGACGATCAATCATCGCAAAGCCTGGATTGTTTTCGGGTTGAGCGGTATTTTTTCGGTTTTAGGCCAGCTGGCAATGTTCCATGCGCTTAATGCCGGCAGCGTCGTTATTGTATCGCCGCTATCGGCGATCAGCCCTTTATTTATTATTGTTATTGCCGGCATTTTTCTTAGAAAAGTTGAACGCGTCACCTGGAGGATTACCCTCGGCGCCGTTTTAATTGTCGGTGGAACTTTTCTACTGTCTTTTTTTCCCTGATGGTTAAGATGCGGATCGATTAAAATCGGGCGAGGGCGCCTGTTGGCTCACGGATTCAAATGGAGGCCTAAATCATGACATCGCTACCGGATAACCTGGGTAATTTAATAGAGACCGATATGTTGATTCTGGGTTCCGGCGCTGCCGGCTGCGGTGCGGCCATCGGAGCTGCGGAGCACGGATGCCGTACGGTCCTGGTTGATAAAGGCAAGGTAGAAAGCTCGGGTTGTCTCGGGGGCGGCAACGATCACTTCATGGCCGTTTTGAATACGGATCCGGAAACCGATTCCGAGGAAGCGCTGGTTAACTTTTATAAAGGTCCGTTGAGCGGGTATACGCCCGCAATGATATCACGCTGGGCACAGGCGATGCCGGTGATGCTGGATGTGCTGCAGGAAGTCGGCGTTGAGTTCGTTAAAAATCCGGATGGCACCTGGCTGAGGACCGTCGGGTTCGGCCAACCCGGGAGCTGGTTTATCAATATCAATAACGGGCAGCTGATAAAACGGCGCCTGGCCAAAAAAGTAAGGGCCCTTGGCGTTGACGTCATCGACCATGTCATGGTCACCAAGCTGCTGGCAGTCGACAATCAAATCGCTGGAGCCGTCGGTTACCATGTTCTGGACGGATCCCTTTATGTTTTTAAGGCCAAATCCGTGGTGCTGGCGCTGGGTAATAGTGCCAATCGGGTGACGACCAATTCCACCGGAAACGCGTTTAACACCTGGCACAGCCCGTTTAATACCGGCAGCCAATTTGTGCTGGCCTATGATGCGGGTGCCAAACTCATCCATCTTGATCTCAAGCAATTGGCCACACTAGTGCCCAAGAGCTTCAGCTCCGCGGGTATGAACGGCATCAATGAAGTGGGTGCCCACGAACTGAATGCACTCGGCGAACGATTCATGGCAAAGTATCACCCCATGATGGAAAACGGCCCCAGGCTTTTTCAAATTCTCGGGACTCACCAGGAGTTGATTGAAGGCAAGGGGCCGCCCTTTCACATGGATATGCGCCATTGTGACAAGGAGAAACTCCATCATTTGCAATATGTTCTCATGCCCGGAGACAAGGCCACCTTCCTGGACTACTGTGAGCAGAAAGGGATCGATTTTGCGAAATATCCGATGGAAGTCGAGCTGTCGGAAATTGAGCTGAGCGGGATGCTGATGACCCACGAGAATTTTGAGTCCACGGTTGACGGCCTGTTTAATGGCTGTGTTTTTTACAATTTTTCCGGATCCATGTGCAGCGGTTACATCGCTGCTACCGAGGCGGCCAAATCCTTAAGACAAACCGCAAAGATTCCTCCAATCAACCGTGATGAAATCTATCTTGAAAAGGAACGCATCTTCCGACCCATGAAAAATTCCAATGGGATGCGATATGATCAATTTGAAAGTGCGATTCGCCAGGTAATGAAATACTACATGAGCTATGTCAGGAATCAGAAAGGCATGGAGATCGCCCTTGAACGGCTGGGTCTGATTGAAAGCTATCTGGATACCGTAATGGCATCTAACTATCATGAATTGATGCGGGCAAACGAAGCTGTGCATCTTCTCAAGATTTGCCGGCTGGCAACCAGAGCTTCAATGGAACGCAAAGAAAGCGGGCGTGCGATCTACAGACGGAGCGATTATCCGGATCGCGACGAAGCCTATGCTAAAATACTGGCCATGTGGCAGGCAGATGGGCAAGCGCAAATGTCTTGGCTATGAAGCAGCCGGTGCATAAAAATTGTATTTACTAGTGTTGAGTCCCGCAAGTAATTTACAAAGCACGATTTTTTTTTAGGTGTCAGGTGTCGGGTTTCAGGTGTCAGGAAAACACTGAGGACAGTGTACAGAAAACAGATGATCGAAGACAAAAGGCCGCCCTCATTCATCTGTTTGCTGACACCCGACACCTGACACCTGAAACCATATAAACAGTAGATTAAAAGAGGTTAGCGATGCCACCCAAGTTCAGTAACGAACTGATCCAAAAAATTATTTTTCCGGAATGGCGGGATGATGCGCCCAGAACCTCCCCCTGTGAGGCCAATTGTCCTGCCGGCAATCCGATTCAGAAAATAAATGCCCTCATCCGGGAAGAGCGCGTTGAAGAAGCGCTGACGTTTCTAAGATCCAGAAATCCTTTTGCAGGAATTACCGGCCGGGTTTGCGCGCACCCCTGTGAGGGTGTTTGCAGTCGCAATGAGCACGATGAGGGCTTGGCCATTCGGGCCCTGGAGAGATTCGCGGCCGACCATGTGGATGCGGCTTCGGTCCGTCAACCTCAAAGGGCAGAAAATACCGGTAAAAAGGTGGCGATTATCGGCTCAGGGCCGGCGGGAATGACCTGCGCTTATTTTTCGGCGCTGCTTGGACATGCAGTTACAGTCTTTGAATCTTCGACGAGCTTAGGCGGTATTCCGCGTACGGCAATCCCGGACTTTTGGCTGCCGAAAGATATCGTCGAACGTGAAATCGCGCAAATACTAGATCTCGGCGTGCGGGCCAAAACCAGCACGGCTGTCGGTAGGGATATCGCTTTCAACAAAATATTGAAAGAATATGATGCCTGTTTGATTGCTGTCGGCGCAAGTAAGGAAAGAAGTCTGGATGTCCCCGGTGCAGAGATGATAGTTCCGGCGATTTCTTTCTTAAAGGGCGTTAACCTCGGTCAAAGAGACAGTATTGGCGACAGGGTGGTGATTGTCGGCGGTGGTGGCGTCGCTTTTGACTGTGCCTTTACGGCTAAACGTCTCGGTGCGGCGGAAGTTCATATTGTTTGCGTTGAGGGACAGGACTGTATGTGTGCGCCGCCGCCAGAAATTAGCAAAGCGGATGCGGAAGGCATTGTGGTTCACAATTCCAAAATGATATCGAACGTTTTAAGTAAAGGCGGCAAGACCACGGGAATTGAGTACTATGAGATTTCTGCTTTTGAATTTGACGAAGAATGTCGCCTCTCAGTTCAACCGGTTTCCGGTGAAAAGAAATGCCTGGAAGCAGACTTTGTGATTTCGGCTGTCGGGGGCAACCCTGATCTTAGCTTTATCGGGGATAACGTTAAATTTGAGTTGGCTTCCAACGGGACCCTTAAAGTCAATCCCCAAACCATGGCCACATCAATGGATAAGGTTTTTGCATCCGGCGATGTCGTTTCCGGTCCAGCCTCCGTTGCGCAAGCCATCGGTAGTGGGCGGTACGCAGCCATGGCCATCGATCATTATCTCAATGGAAGCCGATTATCAGAATTTGGAAACGTCATCATTAATGAAGAAGGCAAGGTGGTGACTGAAAAAACTACGGCTAAATTTGATCCGTATGTGGTCTCCTATGATGAAATCTTGAATGTCGACTACCATGAAAAGAAACCGCGCCAGACAACTACAAAGCTTTTGGCAGAGGTGTCGGTCCAATCATTTGAAGAGATGGATAAGGGCTTAGAGAAAGATCGCGCAATGATCGAAGCTGAGCGCTGCTTGCACTGTGGGCATTGCACTGCCTGCGGATGCTGCATAGAGGATTGTCCCGGACTGATCCTGGCAATGAACTCCCAGGGGCCGCAGGTCGTCTACCCGGACGAGTGCTGGCATTGCGGTTGCTGTCGGATCGCCTGCCCGAGCGGGGCGGTTTATTATGAGTTCCCATTAAATATGCGCGTATAGGGCAATGGATGTTGGTTTTTTTGGCACGAATTGCCGGGAAACAATTTTTAAGTACGACACTGAAAGGAGGTTTTTGGATTGCACCATTAGTTTTTAGACAATTTTGACACCAGAAACTTTGGGTACGGATTCAAAGTTTGGTGTAAAAGGCAATGGTTCCCTTCATAAAATCGCATTATTTTTTAATGGAAGGTTTGTTGAAGGGTTGAGCATCTAATCAAACTATCCATCAGCAAAGGAGGGTTTAAATGAAAAAAAGAAAATTTTGGAAGATTTTAGTTGTGATCTCTTTGGTTATTGCTTTTTCGGCGGTATCATTAAACGTTTCAGCTGCCGAAAAAAAACCGATCACCCGTAAAATGCTTCTCGGCGGCAGGTTGGGCGATGGCTGGTTCGTGCTTTCCCAGGCTTTGGCCTACTTTGTGAACAAGCAGTCCGATTGGCTCAGGCTTGAAGTCGTGGCCACACCCGGGGTGAGTGCCGGCGCGGAAATTGCCAGCAAAGACTATGAGAAGTATATCTACATATCCCCTTATTTTGGAATGAGGCTCAATCCCAAGTCGAAGCGGATTAATTTTTATGACAAGGAGCGCATCATCGGCTTTTGCACCGGCAACGTATGGACCTGGGTCACCTATGATAATAAAATCAAGACCGCTCAGGATCTTGCCGGCAAGAAGGTATTCATCGGCAGACCCGGCGGTGCCAGGGCGCATTTCGAACAAAGTGTCCTAAAAGAGCTGGGGGTCTTGGATAAAATCAAACTGCTCAATGGCGGTTATGGCGGCGGCAGGAATGCCGTGAGAGACGGTCTGGCCGATGTGGCCGTGATGAATTTCGACTATATTTTACCCGCGGGGTTCAAAAAGGGGGGGTTAATTGAGGACCTGGAGACACGCAAACCGGTCTTTTATATCAACCTGATGCCCCCTGAACTCCAGCTTAAATTGGGTATGGTGCCTGTAAAAATATATGCCGGCGCTATGGATAACAAGACCCAGAAAGAGGCCGTCTATGCCTCAATTGATGCCATTTACTGGTGCGCCGATGAGCGTATGGACCCGGCCGTGGTCGAAGAGATCACCCGAATCCTATATGCGAATGCAGGCAAATTTACCAGCTGGCACGCCCAGGGAGCGGGCATTACCCAGGAGTCGATACCTACCTGGGTGATCAGCGAGAAGCAGATGCATCCTGCTGCGGTGAAGTACTACCAGGAGGCGGGTGTTAAAATTAAGCCACTGGGCGACCTTTTGCCATAGACACAGGTGTTTTGCGTTTTAAACCGCTGGAGAATCCGGATAACACGGGTTCTCCAGTGCTAACTTTTGGATTTCAGAGACTGCATTTCGGAGGTCTGGATTATGGAAGAAGCAATGGAATCGAAATCAACCGTGGAAAGAATTGTGGCCCTGGCGTTGCCTGTGATGGCCATGGTCATGATTTTCTACCAGTTGATCTATACGCAGTACCTGATTCAAGGCCCTACGGCACATAAGATTACCCATCTGGGGTTAGGCTTTACCGTGGTTCTTTTGTCACTGATTCATAACGAGAAAAAAGGCCGGCCGTTGCGATGGGTGTTACTCGTAATTTCATTGGCCTTTTCGAGTTACCTGATGATCAACCTCGGTGAGATTATGTTGTATCGCCAGTCTATTCCCCTTGCCTCCGATATTGTCATAGGGGTCGTCGTCTTGATTACCACATTCATCGTGGCCTATCAGGTGTTAGGCAAAACATTTGTCATCATTGCCGGTGCATGCATAGTCTATCTGGTCCTGGGTCGCTTTCTTCCGCATCCGTTTACCGTTGCGCCGGTATCCTTTAGCCGGATTATCATGTGGCTCAGCGCAGGTGTCGGCATCGAACAGGGGGTATACGGGCCGATCCTGGGTCTTTCCGCAAACTATCTGTTTCTTCTGATCGTATTCGGAGGAATGCTGTATGCCTTCGGCGGGGTCAGGTTCATCATGGGCGTTGGGAAATGGCTCGGCTCCAAATTCAAAAGTGGGCCGGCTGCGGTGGCTGTGGTCGGAAGCTCGCTGCTCGGGAGCATGACCGGCAGCACCGTAGCGAATGTCACAATTACGGGCGCCTACACCATACCGCTGATGAAGAAGGGCGGCTATGAACCCAAACAGGCAGGGGCCATTGAAGCTGCCTCATCCAACGGCGGGCAGATTATGCCGCCGGTCATGGGCGCAACGGCTTTTATCATGTCCGGCTTTACCGGCATTCCTTACATCCAGATCGCCGCCGCGGTTCTGATACCGGCGATACTGTATTACCTTGGCCTGCTGATTTATGTCCAGATCAATGCCTATAAGCTCGATATCCAGGTTGAAAAGGAAGTTGTCAGTGGCAAAGAACTTCTTTTGGATGCTCCCCTTTTTGTGGTGCCGTTAGGGGTGCTTATCCTCTTACTGGTGCAGGGGTTTTCGCTTCCCTTTGTGGTTTTTTGGAGTATCGTGAGCCTTGTTACCCTGAGTTTGATTTTAAGTATTCGCAAAGAAGCCCGCCTGAGCTTTAAAGAAGTCGTCGCTGCCCTTACCAAAAGCGCCCGAACTGCCTGTGATGTGACCATCATCAATGCGCTTATCGGGGTGGTGGCCACCTGTATAGAGACCAGCGGATTGGGAATAAAACTGCCGCTACTGGTAGGGGAAATCAGTCAGGGAATTCTGATCATAGCCCTTTTCATCACGATGATCAGTTCGATCTTTGTGGGCATGGGCGTCCCGACTCCGGCGGCCTATATGCTCGTGGCCATTGGGGCTGCCCCGGCGCTCGTCAAGATGGGGGTTCCCTTATTGCAGGCCCATCTTTTCCCTTTTATTTTTGCCGTGTTCTCCCATCTGACACCGCCCATCGCCATAGGGGCGCTGGTGGCTTCCCAGCTTGCAGAAGCCGAGTATTGGCCTACATCCTGGGAGGCACTTAAGGCGGCATCCACGGCGTTTATACTGCCATACCTCATAGTTTTTGCCCCGGTTATCGTTCTTCGACCGGATGCGGGGTTTATCGTTTCTGCAATCCAGATAGTTGCCATTCCCCTCGGTGTCCTGTCTCTGCAGATCACGTTTTCCAGCTACTTTATAGGTACGGTGGATCGGATAAACCGTGCAGCCTTCGGAGTAACCGCGCTTCTTTTTTTCGGTACTGTGTTTTCGAGAAGCATCTTATTTCTATCGGCAGCCCTGGCTTTATTAGCCTTTTGTATTGGCAGTCAGATATTAAAAAGACGACAATTAAAAACTTTAGGCGCTCCTGGAGAGCTACAGGAAAGCGGTTAAGTCTTTCGAAGAATGTGGGGCCTCTTCATTTGTTGAATGGTTAAAGTCGCAAACAAGGCCTCAGCAAGGAGGTAACCTCATGATCCGCAGCATTGATAAAAGAGCGTGTGTCGGCTGCAAAATCTGCGAAATGATCTGCCCGGGCGATGTCATCGTCATGGATGCTGAAAGCAAAGCCGAAATCAAATATGCCCAGGACTGTTGGACCTGCTTCAGTTGCGAGATGGCCTGCCCGGTGAAGGCCGTTGATGTGCATCCTTTCAGAAAACCCAGACCTATGGCCTGGTAATCGGCATGCTAACGAAGGAGGTTAATATGCACCAAGATCATAGTCTCTGGGAAGTCCTGAAGTCCGATGTCCTGATTATCGGTGGCGGTTTTGGTGGTCTGTGGGCTGCTCTGCGGGCTGCCGAATGCGGCGCCTCCGTTACCCTCGTAGATAAATCCTTCGCCGGAAAGTCCGGACATTCCTATTTTGCCGGAGGCGCCATGATGGTCTTGCTCCCGGAAGACGACCTGGATGAACATGTTTACGATATCACCTTGGGCAATGAATGGCTTGTGGATCAGGAAATGGTGGCCGAGGTTTTTAAGGGATCCTACGCTCGGCTCAAAGACC
>Ga0224509_10000519_pt1 | contig 10731 bp, 8 predicted proteins | sample SF_Jan12_sed_USG_5_FD_170158 | JGI IMG/M metagenome (GOLD analysis project Ga0224509, IMG submission 170158) | Sediment microbial communities from San Francisco Bay, California, United States - SF_Jan12_sed_USGS_24 | ecosystem: Environmental > Aquatic > Marine > Sediment | place: USA: California... | reverse complement strand
TCCGGCTTGCTCATAGATTTTTGCAAATTCAGGTGTTTCCGTATCGGTATTGCTGTCGCGCACAAAATCATTTCCCGCCATACGAATCGTCAACGGGTAATGCGGACCCAGACGCTTGCGGACCCGTTCGATCAATTCTCTGGGAAACCGCACCCGATTTTCAAAGCTGCCGCCATAGTCATCGGAGCGTTTGTTGGTTCGCGGCGAGAGAAACTGGGTGATCAGATAGCCCGCTGAAGCCAGAATTTCGATGCCGTCGAAACCGGCTTCCATTGCCCTTTCTGCCGCGCGGGTAAAGTCTTGCTGAACCCGATGGATATCTTCCAGCGTCATTTCACGCGGCGTCGTCTGTGAATAGCGCGAATAAACTGCTGAAGGTGCAATCGGCTGCCGGCCATCAACAAACATCGGGTGAGAATACGCACCGGCATGGAACAACTGAACCCAGGCCCGGGCCCCTCCATCCTTTATGATTCCGGCAAGCTTTTTGAAATCGGAGATGGCGTCATCATGGACCAGGGATAAGGCGATGGCCCCGGAGCCGATAAAGTCCACCCCCACCGGGCCGACCGTCACGAGTCCGGCACCGCCATCGGCCCTTTCCTTGAAATAGTTAAAATAGCGGTCGTTGAGTTTTCCGTTCTTTGAATACAGCAGGCCCAACGAAGGATAGGCAATCCGGTTTTTTATTTCCAGCTGATTAATTTGAATCGGACTAAACAAATAGCGGTACATGCTGATCACCTCTTATGGTTTCCTGAATTGAGCGTTAGCCGGTTTATATCATCCCACCGGCGGAATTACAATCATCTGCTCATGCGGCCAGTCGCTGTCATCACACTTCTTGCACGCTGGCTGCAGCAAAATATATTGAGGTTTGGGCGGGTTTATACTAACATATTACCTAGAATTCATCGCAAAAAAGGGTGATAAAAATTATAAGCGAGGTTAAGACGGATGGCTGAAGATAACGGGAAAGATAAAGAGACAAACAATCAATCTGAAATAGATAGCGGGGCTTCCCCTGAAGAAGATATTCAGGAAAACGAACCGCACAAGGAAATCGTCGAAAATGCCGAAAAACAAGACAGCGACGATTCCGCAATACCCCCCCGGGATGAATTGGCCGGCCCAAAAGACCCCCGGGTTGAAGAAGAATCTGAATCCCCGGAAGCCGCAATGAAGATACCTGAAGAGATGCAGACAGTGGAGGATTTTGATCTGAATTTGCTTCTGGATATTCCGCTGGAAATAACCGTCGAACTGGGAAGAACCAGTATTCAGATTCAGGAATTGCTCGACCTCGGACCCGGCTCAGCGGTCACGCTTTCAAAACTTGAGGGGGAACCGGTTGACATTCTGGCAAACGAAAAATTGATCGCCAGGGGCGAAGTTGTCTTACAAAATAAAAAATACGGCATTCGTATCACTGAAATTACCAGCCGCATGAATCGCCTTAAAAGCCTGCACTAAATTCCATCCTAAAGGGTTGTGCCCGTTGGCCCGTTGGCCCGTTACCGGTTAAAAAAACGTTTTTGATCCTTCCTCCATGCCGCCTATAATTCCTTGACACTGCACGCCATAAACCGTAATAGGTCAAGCAGCTATCCAGAATCGGATTCAATACGAACGGAGGAACCATGCCGCAAAATCAGTTGCTTTATTTATCGAAAGCAGACGTTGAGGCCATCGGCGTGACGATGGCCGAAATTGTCGACTCTCTGGCGGTCACCTTTCGCGCCAAAGGCGAGGGCCGTACGGAGATGCCGCCCAAACCGGGCATTCACCCCGGCGGCGGTGACAGTTTCATCCATGCCATGCCGGCCTATATCCCGGATTTGAAATCAGCAGGGATCAAATGGGTTGCTGCGTTTCCGGAAAACCCCCAAAAAGGTCTGCCTTACATCACCGGGCTGTTGATTTTCAATGATGTCGCCACGGGATTGCCGCTTGCGATAATGGATGGCGTCTGGATGACCGCCATGCGCACCGGTGCGGCCACAGCGCTTTCGGCGCGCTATCTGGCGCGCCCGGAATCATCAGTGGTCGGTGTGCTGGGCTGCGGCGTTCAGGGGCGCAGCAACGTGGAAGCGTTGAAGGTATTGTTTCCCCTAAAAGAAGTCAGAGCCTATGATGTGAAAGCGGAATCGGTTGAGCAATATGCAGCTGAAATCAGCAGCCGCCTGAATTTGGAAGTCATACCCGCTGCAACACCCAGGGAAGCCGTGAGCGGCTGCGATATTGTGGTGACGGCCGGGCCGATGTTAAAAAAACCCCATGCAACGATCCAGGCCGACTGGCTGGATGAAGGCGCTTTCGCTTCGCTGGTGGATTTTGATTCCTACTGGCATCCGGATGCCATGGCGCAGGCTGCCAAATTCTGTACGGATGACACCCCCCAGTTTCAGCTCTACCGGAAAATGGGTTATTTTCCTAAAATCCCGGACCTTTACGCCGATCTGGGAGAGCTGGTCAGCGGTCAAAAACCCGGTCGCCAAACGCCCGAGGAGCGGACCATGACCGCCAATCTCGGCCTGGCCCTGGATGATATGACCGTCGCCCCCCTTCTGTATGAGCGGGCGGTGGAGAAAGGAATCGGCACCTGGCTGCCGCTTTAAATTCACAGCTACTGCTATGTCCTTTTTTAATATTTCACGTAAATTCTGGTGCGAAATTGGTGTTTTGGGAATCAGCAAAAATTCGAAATCCGAATATCGAAACTCGAAACAAATCCAAATGACCAAAATCGAAAATTCAAAATTATAAGAAATTGGCAGAATAATATTTTATCATTAAATGTTTTGAACATTAAAACATTGGTATTTAGAATTTGTTTCGAATTTCGTATTTCGAGCTTAGGATTTATCTATTTGTTCTCGAATAAAAAAGTGGGGATAAGGAACCAAATTGACTAAAACTGACAAAGTTTATGACGTGATTATCATCGGTGGCGGCATCATGGGCAGCGCAACCGCCTATTATTTGATCAAGGCCGACCCGACACTCAAAGTTGCCGTGGTCGAGCGCGACGCCGCCTACACACAAGCCTCAACCACCCTTTCGATGAGCAATTTCCGTATCCAGTTCAGTTTGAAAGAAAACGTTCAGATTTCCCTCTATGCCATGCAGGTTTTAAAAAGATTTGAAGAAGATATGGCCGTAGAGGACCAGAAACCCAAAATTTATCATCGTCAGGAAGGAAATCTATTTCTGGTGGATGCCGCCGAAGAAACTGCCGCCCGGCGTGCGTTTGAAATGCAAAAAGACCTGGGCTGTCAGGTGCAATGGTGGTCGCCGCCAACCATCAAACAGCATTTCCCGCTGTATGAACCTGAAAAATTTGTCGGCGGGACCTTTAGTCCGGGTGACGGCTATATTGATGCTTATGCCGCTCTGATGGGTTACAAAGCCAAGGCCCGGTCGCTGGGTGCAACCTATATTCAGGATGAGGTTGTCGCGATTAAAAAGACCCAAAAGCGTGTCACCGGAGCGGAGCTGGCAGCACACGGGCAACTGAATGCAGCATTTGTGGTCAACTGCGCCGGAGCATGGGCCGCCGAGGTGGCCAAAACAGCAGGCGTTAAGCTTCCGGTGGTCCCGACCAAGCGCCAGGTGTTTGCGCTGGATACGGCCGTAAAACCGAGCGGCCCGCTGCCTTTGACCATCTTGCCGTCCGGGTTGTATTTTCGCAGCGAAACCGGCGGATTGATCCTGCTGGGTAAATCTTTGCAGGAAGATCCCGTCGGATTTAATTTCACCTGGGACGATAAACGCTTCATTGAACTGCTGTGGCCCGAATTGGCCGAATTTGCCCCGGCATTCGACCGGCTGAAGCTGGTGCGCGGCTGGGCCGGGCTCTATGCGGTCAATACCCTGGACGGCAACGCCATTCTCGGGCAGTGGCCGGAGCTCAACGGGTTGTACCTGGCCAACGGCTTTTCCGGTCACGGACTGCAGCAGGGACCCGCGGTCGGCCGTTATTTGAGCGAGCTTATTCTGAAAAAACCGCTATCAATGGACCTTTCCATTTTCTCCCCACAGCGCATACTGGACAACCGGGCATTGAGCGAAAATGGGTTGGTTTAACATCTTGTGAACATTTGCTCTTGACTAATGCTCAAATGTTGTTTAAATAAGCGCCAAACCTTTTGAATCGCAATCACCAACTAAATCTTATTTAGCATTGTTTTCAGTCGGTTAGCAAACCTGCAAAAAAAAACGCTAATGGTTGTTTGACATTTTAAGCCGTTGAGATTATAGGATTATAATTCCCGACAGAATTACAGATGCTGAAAGGAGGTGATGCAATCCGGCCATGCCGTAACGGATGTTAAAAAATCACAACGTATCAAACGTTAATCATAAAGAAAGGAGATCGAAAATGAACCGAAAGCTTATTATGGTGTTGACTTTTGTATTCGTGATCGCTTTCGCCTTTAGTGTACAAGCGGAGGTGAAGGATCCCATCGGCGTGGTCAAACTGCGTGCCGGCGAACCGATCCACATTGCCTATTGGGTTGTCATTTCAGGTCCAAACACATCCCTGGGCACCGATGTGGTGCGCGGCATTGAAATTGCGGTGGACACATTCGGCGGATCCATCAAAGGCTGGCCGCTCAAGATTTCCGGCCAGGATGCCGGCTGCAGTGCCGAAGGCGGCCAAGCCGCAGCAACACGGCTGGCGGCCGACCCGACCATTGTGGCGGCCATCGGCTCCACCTGCTCAAGTGCCGCCAAACCCGGCGTCCCCATTCTGTGGAAAGCCGGCATTCCGTCTGTTTCGCCCTCAAACACCGCTCCGTTCCTGACCGATCCCGAACGCGGCTCAGGCTATGATGGCTATGCGCGCACCTGCCACAACGACAAGGTCCAGGGCGCGATCGCTGCTCGATTTGCCTTTAAAGAGAAGGGTCTCAGATCAGCGGCCACCATTCATGACGGCAGTGTCTACGCCGAACAGTTGGCCCAGGTGTTTGCCAGAACTTTTAAGGAAATGGGCGGCACGGTCACCTCCATGGAAGCCATTTCCCCCAATGACACTGACATGCGCCCGGTTTTGACCAAGATCGCCACCGCCAAGCCGGATATCATCTATTATCCGATCTTCATTGCCGAAGGTGGTTTTATTACGCGCCAATCCAAAGAAATATCAGGACTGGAAAAGACCATCCTGTTCGGCGCTGACGGCATGTTCTCACCGGATTTCTATAAAGCGGCCGGCATGGCGGCTGTGGGCATGTTCCATTCCAGCCCGGATTTTGCTGCATTTGCGGGGGGCTATCAAGATTTTCTGAAGAAGCACCAGAAAAAATACGGTGAAAAACCCATCGCACCGTTCCACGGCCATGCCTATGACGCCACCATGATGATTCTCACGGCCATCGACAAAGTGGCTGTCAAAGAAGGCGGCAATCTGGTCATCGGCCGCAAAGCGCTGCGCGATGCACTGTTGTCCACTTCGACGATGCAAGGGCTGACGGGTACGATCACCTGTGACCAATACGGTGACTGCGCCGATCCGAAAATCGCGGTCTATCAAACCGCGAAAGATAACGTGAAGCAAATGAAAATGCCGGATAAGCCCTACTGGAAACCGTATTAGCGTAACATATCAAAGCCGGCTTCGATAGAAGCCGGCTTTTTCCTTAATCTTAATGCGGCTCTCCCTGCAAAATGGGGTTTTCCCCCGCCCGTTTGCCGTCCGTCAAAACGCGCAACTCTCCCCGCGACGGGAAACCGCAATTTAGTCAAACGGCAAACATCAGGCTCGCAAGGACAAGAAGGACAAGGACAATGCTGCAACGAATTCGCGAACGGATTTCACCCACCGACGTGGTGATGTGGATGATCGGCGGCGGGCTGCTGTTCCTGGTTATCTGGGGCTCGATCGCCACCCTGATCAAAGGGACCTATACCGCCCGGCACTGGATCGATTTCGTCATCTTCGGCCTGGCCCAGGGCAGTGTGTATGCGCTGATCGCCACCGGCTATACCATGGTTTATGGCGTGTTGCGCATGATCAACTTCGCCCACGGTGAGGTCTTCATGAGCGGCCCCTATACGGCCTATTTTGTGGCCGCCTATTTTTACCGCAATGACTTTCTGGAGGCCCAGCCCATTCTCTGTCTGGGGGTCATCTTCCTGGTGTCCATGGCCGTATCCGTTACGATTGCCTTTTTTCTGGAACGGATTGCCTACCGGCCCCTCAGAGGCGCACCGCGACTCATCCCGCTGATAACCGCCATCGGCGCCTCCTTTTTTCTACAGTACCTGTTTCGCGGGCTCTACGGTTCCAGTTTCCAGGCTTACCCGGACATCGCGATGCTGGAAGGCCATTGGGTGATAGCCGGCATCCGCATTCTTAAATTTCAGGCCGTGGTCATCGTGGCCGCCGTCGTGCTGATGTTCGCCCTGTACTCCTTTGTCATGAAAAGCCGCATCGGCAAGGCCATCCGCTCGGTCTCCGAGGACAAGGAAGCCTCGGCCCTGATGGGCATCGACGTGGACAAAATGATCTCCATGACCTTTGTGGTCGGGGGCGCCGCCGCCGGTGCGGCCGGGGTGCTGTACGCCATTATGTTCAAGCAGGTGCATTTTTTCATGGGCTTCATCCCCGGCATCAAGGCCTTTACGGCTGCGGTTCTGGGCGGCATCGGCAACATCCCGGGCGCGATGCTGGGCGGCATCTTCCTCGGACTGGTCGAATCCGTCGGCCCCAGCCTGTTTCTCGATGGTCTGGGTATCGTGGCACCCTATCAGCTCAAGGACGCGATTGCCTTTACGATGCTGGTGATGGTACTGATTTTCCGGCCAACCGGAATTCTGGGCGAACGACTGGCAGTTAAAAAAGCTTAGCAACTAATTTGATGTCAGAAAGGACGTTTTGGCAAAATGAATCAGGATCAATCTCCCTGGCGCTATGCGGTCAACATCGGGCTTATCGGTGCCCTGATAGCGGTGATGCTCGCTCTGATCGGCATGGTTGAAGCCTTTAACAAGCGCGATATTATCTATAAAGTCGTTACCATGGGCAACGTCCTGCTGCTGCTCAGCGCTGTATTTCTCAGCTACCTTGCGGCTCAAAAAGCCGGCCGAGAGCGGAAACCATTGGTTTTCGGTACCGCCGTCCTTACCAGTGTGATGACAGCGGCCGGCATCGCCCTGCTGGTGGTGATCGGCAAGTCCATCAACCTGCGAATGATGTTTATCAATGCCTCACCGTCGCTCTATCAGATATTGACCTTTTATTACGGCCCCAAGCTGGGCATCCCCCTGCTGCTGTTCAGCGGGGCCCTGAGTGGTCTTTTTGCCGGCCTGCTCTACCTGGCCCCGGCGGTCGTTCGCAAAATGCTCATCACGGCATTCAGCACTGTGATCATCGCCGGCATGCTGCAGGATATGCTGCGGCCGGTCATCTCGCTGTGGGGCCCGCTGGCCAGGATCAACCTGTTTCTGTTCGCAGCCAACGGTCTGGCTCTCAAAGGCGCCGTGGGCTTGTTTGTTTTGGTCGCGCTTCTGGTTTATTTGTGGCAGAGCAAAGGCGGCACCGTTAAAACGCGGGTGGAAGGGCTGCCTGCCGGGCAGCAGCGCACGCTAAAACTCGCCAGCATGCTGGTGATGGCGTTGATCCTACTGGTTTTGCCGAAAATCCTGGGGTTGTTTCTCAGTGAGGTTTTGACCATCGTCGGCCTCTACGTGCTTCTGGGGCTGGGGCTCAACATCGTGGTGGGTTTTGCCGGATTGCTGGATCTGGGCTATGTGGCCTTTTTCGCCGTGGGCTCATACGTGGTCGCCATTCTGACATCCCCTGAGCTGGGATTCTTTAGTATGGGATTCTGGAGCGCCCTGCCCATTGTGGTCGCCGCGGGCATTTTGTCAGGTGTGCTGCTGGGGGTACCGGTGCTCAAAATGCGCGGCGATTACCTGGCGATTGCCACTCTGGGATTTGGTGAAATCATTCGGATTCTGGTTCTGTCCGACTGGCTGCGTCCCTGGATCGGCGGCGCCCAGGGTATCGGCCAAATTCCTAACATCAGTGTGGCCGGGTACACCTTTACCACGCCGCAGCAAGTCTATTATATCATTCTGGCCGGCTGTCTGCTGGTCGGATTTATATCCTGGCGCCTGCGGGACTCCCGCCTGGGGAGAGCCTGGATGGCGGTGCGCGAGGATGAAGACGTGGCCCAGGCCATGGGCATTAACCTGGTGGCCACCAAACTGATGGCCTTTGCCACCGGCGCCGGTTTTTCGGCCTTGAGCGGCGCCATTTTTGCCACCAAAATCGGCTCGGTCTATCCCCATAGCTTCAATGTCATCGTTTCCATCAACATTATCTGTCTGATCATCGTCGGCGGCATGGGCAGCATCCCCGGCGTCATTGTGGGATCCTTTGCCCTGGTGGGTTTGCCCGAACTGCTGCGGGAATTTGCCGAATTCCGCTTGCTGGTATACGGGGCGGCACTGGTAGCCATGATGCTGCTCAAACCCGAAGGGTTGTGGCCGGATGTCAAACGGAGTCGTGAACTGCACATCGAAGAAGAGGAAAATGAGGCGGAGGCGGCCGAAGCTGCCCCGGCAAGTGGTTAGGAGGAATACATGGCAATTCTGACAACGAAGAGACTCACCAAACAATTTGGCGGTCTGGTTGCCATCGACAAACTGGATCTGGCAGTCGAAGAAAGCAGCATCCACAGTGTCATCGGCCCCAACGGGGCCGGCAAGACGACCCTGTTCAATTGCATCACGGGTTTCTATAAACCGGAGTTGGGGGAAATCGACCTGATGGGCCACGCGCTGGTGGGATTGCTGCCGGATCAAATCGTGCGTCTGGGCGTTGCAAGGACCTATCAGAATATCCGCCTGTTTCCGGCCCTGACGGCGATGGAAAATATTCTGGTGGGCCTGCATTCCCATCTCAAAGCGCATTTTATGGGGATCGTCATCGGAACCCCTGGCACCCGCAAAGAAGAACAGAAGGCCGATGAAGAAAGCAGCCGCCTGCTGCGCTTTGTTAATCTGGCTGGCAAAGGAGAACAGCTGGCCAAGAATTTACCCTACGGCGAACAGCGACGCCTGGAAATTGCGCGCGCGCTGGCCACCCGTCCGCAAATTTTGTTGCTGGATGAACCCGCCGCCGGCATGAACCCCAGTGAGACCCAGGAAATGATGGACTTTATTCAGCACCTGCGGGATGAACTCGGCATCACTATCATTTTGATCGAACATCAAATGAAGGTGGTCATGGGCATTTCCGAGACCGTCACCGTTTTGGACTACGGTGAAAAAATCGCAGAGGGCACACCGGCGGAAATTCAAAAGAACCCGAAAGTGATCGAGGCGTACTTAGGAACCGGAGCGAGCGCCGCAGAGGCCGCCGCTTAAATGAGAAATCAGGAGGAAGCCTGCCATGGCAATGCTTGAAGTTGAGGGAATCCACACCTATTACGGACACATTCATGCACTCAGAGACGTATCGGTCAGCGTTGAAGAAGGTGAGATTGTGACCATCATCGGTGCCAACGGTGCAGGCAAAAGTACCATGCTCAAAACCACCACCGGTCTGTTAAAACCCCGCAAAGGGTCGATCCGCTTGAACGATGAGGATCTCACCAAACTGCGGCCCCATAAAATCGTCGAAAAAGGCGTCGTCCAGGTTCCCGAGGGCCGCCGAATTTTCGGGACGCTGACGGTAATGGAAAATCTGGACATGGGCGCCTTCATCTGCAAAGACAGCCAGAAGAACACAAAAAACCTGGAACGCGTGCTGGAACTCTTCCCGCGGCTCAAAGAGCGCGGCAAGCAGGTGGCCGGCACCCTCAGCGGCGGCGAGCAACAGATGCTGGCCATGGGCCGCGCCCTCATGACCAACCCGATCGTACTGCTGCTGGACGAACCGTCCATGGGATTGGCACCGGTGCTGGTCGACGACATCTTTGATACCATTCGCCAGCTGCACGCCGCCGGAACGACCATCCTGCTGGTCGAACAGAACGCCCGGTTAGCACTGCAGGTCGCCAGCCGCGGCTATGTGCTGCAATCGGGTTCGGTCGTGCTCAGCGCTTCCTGCGAAAATCTGGAGAAAAACGAAATGGTCCGCGAAGCCTATCTGGGAGAATAAAAGGATTGCGGATTTTAGATTGAATGATAAATCTTTCTAACTTGTAATATCCTTCCCAAATTTTCCGACCGATTTTCAAAACCAATTATCTCTTACATTGCGACCGGTCACAAATCATCTATCATACCAATCAGCGTTGCGGAAATCTTGGTGAACGGGCTCTGGAATGGGAAACAGCAAGGAGCTCCGGAAGGTTGCGGGAGCCTCTAGTTTAATGGTGAAATAAGTTCCCTGACACTTTCGGTCATCATAAAAACATCTTCCATCGCAATCAAAGCGCCGACAATGTGTTCCTGTCGACAAAGGGTGTCTGCTTTTGACAGCGCCATTTTCACGGCCTGAATTTTTTTTACTGAGCTCAGCGCGCCCACATCAACCGTGACATTCACCCCTTTTAAATCCGTACGGGGATCCATCTGTTCTGCCGGAATCTGCACAATGCTGCTGTCTTCCACAAAACAGGCATTGGCAATCGAGGTGGCAGCTGCGTCCGCGATCGAGGCGTTTGCCGCAATCACCATCACGGCCGATGCAATCCCCCGGGTAAAGCTTCTGCCGCCCATGCCGCTGGTGGTCACGCCCCAGGATGGCCTGCGGTCGTCCAGCCGGGCAAT
>Ga0224509_10000517_pt1 | contig 10747 bp, 13 predicted proteins | sample SF_Jan12_sed_USG_5_FD_170158 | JGI IMG/M metagenome (GOLD analysis project Ga0224509, IMG submission 170158) | Sediment microbial communities from San Francisco Bay, California, United States - SF_Jan12_sed_USGS_24 | ecosystem: Environmental > Aquatic > Marine > Sediment | place: USA... | reverse complement strand
ACCGGCATTTCCATAACGCGGGTTCCTGAAATCTATCCCAGTGGCGGTGAACGCCAGCTGATCCGGATACTGACCGGCCGCGAGGTTCCCGGGGAGGGCTTCCCGGCGGATATCGGCATTGTTTGCCAAAACGTCGGCACTGCTGCCGCGGTCTACCATGCTGTAGTCAAACGGCAACCGCTGATGTCACGTATCGTAACGGTTACCGGGGAAGGCGTTGCACAACCACAAAATTTCGAATGCCTGCTGGGGACACCTGTCGGCCAGCTGGTAGCAGCAGCCGGTGGTTATACAAAAGATGTCGAGCGCCTGCTGATTGGTGGTCCGATGATGGGCTACGCGGTGCAAAACGACAATATACCGGTAATCAAAACAACCAATTGCATACTCGCTGTTACGCGTAAAGAGATGCCGGCACCGCCTCCGGCGCAACCATGTATCCGTTGCGCAAAGTGCACGGACGTCTGCCCGGCCGACCTGCTGCCACAACAACTGTTCTGGTACGCAAGCAGTAACAATTATGATGCTGCCCAGGATTACAACCTGTTTGATTGTATTGAGTGCGGTTGCTGCGCCTATGTCTGCCCCAGCCACATACCACTGGTGCAATATTACCGCCACGCAAAAACAGAAATATGGACCCAGGAAGCACAGAAACAGGCGGCTGATATCGCCCGCAAACGTCACGAGTCGCGCCTGTCCCGACTGCAGCGCATCAAGCAGGAGCGCGCTGATCGCATGGCAAGGAAAAAGCAGGCACTGGCCGGTGATGACGGTAGCAAGGATGCCAAGAAGACCGCCATCCAGGCGGCACTGGAGCGCGTGAAACTTAAAAAAGAACAGGCTGAGAGCGTGCCGAAAAACATAGACAACCTGACAAGCGAACAACAGCGCATGATCGCCGAGGCCGACGAACGCCGCCAGAAAAAACAACCCGGAAGCAATAACTGATGGAATTCAAAACATACAGTTCGCCACACCTGCCGGTCAGCGGCAGCGTCTCTGTGATGATGTTTCGGGTACTACTGGCACTGATACCCGGCACCACCTGCGCCTTCTGGATATTCGGCTGGGGCGTGCTGTTCAACATCCTGATCGCCGCCATCACTGCGCTGCTGGCCGAAGCCGTGGTTCTGAAACTGCGCGGACGGGCCGCGCTTGCCGGTTTGCTGGATGGCAGTGCACTGGTCACAGCCGTGCTGCTGGCGCTGGCATTGCCGCCACTGACGCCCTGGTGGATTCCGGTGATCGGCAGCCTGTTTGCCATTGTCATAGCGAAACAACTCTACGGCGGACTGGGTTACAACCCGTTCAACCCGGCAATGGCCGGCTATGTGGTGCTGCTGATTTCGTTCCCGCTGGAGTTAACACTGTGGTCGGCGCCCGGCGCGCACCCCGGCTTCATGGACACGCTGTCACTGGTTATGACCGGCAACCTGCCCGCCGGACAGTCGCTTGATGCCGTCACCATGGCAACACCGATGGACAGTATAAAAACACGACTGGGCCTGAACGAGACGCTCAGTGAAATTCACAACAGCCCGCTGTTTGGCAGCTTTGCCGGTGTCGGCTGGGAATGGATCAACCTGTGGTTCCTGCTGGGCGGTCTGTGGCTGCTGCAGACGAAGGTCATCCAGTGGCAGATTCCAGCCGGTATGCTCGGCGGCCTCGCCGTGATCGCCTTCGTATTCTATGCCGTCAACCCGGACATCTATTCGACACCGCTGTTCCAGCTGTTCAGTGGTGCCGCCATGCTTGGCGCGTTCTTCATTGCAACCGACCCGGTCTCGGCCAGCACCACTCCACGCGGGCGCATCTATTACGGTATCGGCATCGGCCTGCTGACTTATATCATCCGTACCTGGGGTGGCTACCCGGACGGTGTTGCCTTTGCAGTGTTGCTCATGAACCTGGCAGCACCGACGATTGATTACTACACCCGGCCGCGGGTATTTGGAGAGGGAGGCGGAAACAGGCCGTGAACTATCGCCAGGTTATCATTACTGCCATCGTCCTGTTGCTGTTTGCCCTTGTTGGCACAGCACTGGTGGTATATACCTTCGACAATACCCGTGAACGTATTGCAGCCAATGAGCGCGCCACCCTGCTGCGCAAGTTGCATCACCTGATTGCACCGGAAACGCACGACAACACCCTGCTGGAAGATGCTATCACCGTAACCAGCAAGTCATTGACAGGTCCTGCCGGGGGGATAACCGTTTACCGCGCAACCATGGCAGGTCAGCCGGTTGCGCTGGTAATGACACCGGTTGCTCCTGACGGCTATAACGGCACTATCAAGCTGCTCGTTGGCATCAGGGTGGATGGCACGCTGAGTGGCGTGCGGGTCGTGGCACACCGTGAAACGCCAGGGCTCGGCGACGCCATTGACGAGACCCGCTCGGACTGGATACACCTGTTTGATAACAAGTCACTGGAGAAGCCGACACCGGAGCGCTGGAAAGTGCGCAAGGATGGCGGAGATTTTGATCAATTGACCGGCGCCACCATCACACCACGGGCCATTGTCGAGGCAGTACGGCAGACCTTGCTATACTATCGCAACCATCAGGAAGCCCTGTTTGCCGGCGCCGGTGCAGAGCAGAAGGACAGCAAACCGTGAACGACCCGAGCTATACACATATTTTCAAGGAAGGCCTGTGGCTGAATAACCCGGGGACGGTGCAGCTGCTGGGCCTGTGTCCGTTGCTGGCCGTGACCACCACCGTCATCAACGGGCTGGGGCTGGGACTGGCGACCACGTTGACACTGGTTGCCTCCAACGTCATCGTTTCCCTGATTCGCAGACTGGTTCGTCCAGAAATTCGTATCCCGGTTTTCGTATTAATCATCGCCTCCATTGTCACGGTGATTGAACTGGCCATGAACGCCTGGCTGCATGATCTCTACCTGATACTTGGCATATTTATCCCCCTGATTGTCACCAACTGCGCCATCATCGGCCGTGCAGAATCGTTTGCTTCCAGGCACACCGTGGACCGTGCCTTGCTGGATGGACTCGCAATGGGTGTCGGCTTTACCCTGGTGCTGGTCACGCTCGGTGGCATGCGCGAACTCATCGGACAGGGCACCCTGCTGGCACAGGCACACCTGATGTTTGGCGAGTTTGGCAATCAGCTGGAGGTAATCCTTCTCGAGGACTACCGGGGATTTCTGCTGGCTATCCTGCCACCGGGCGCATTCCTCGGACTCGGTTTCCTGATAGCCGGCATCAACATCATCAACGCCGGACGCGAAAAAAGAGCGGCAATCAAGTCAGCACCTGCTGCCCGGCCGGTACAGGCATAGAATGTCAAATCAACCGTGAACCGCAACAAGCGCCAGGAAATATTTACACGATGGCGTGACGCCAACCCCGAACCCACTACCGAACTGCGATACAACAACCCGTTTCAGTTACTGATCGCCGTGATACTGTCGGCTCAATCAACCGACGTCGGCGTTAACAAGGCCACCAAAGGCCTGTTCAAAAAAGTAACGACAGCCGCTGCCATGCTCAGGCTCGGAGAAGCCGGACTTAAGGAACATATAAAAACCATCGGCCTCTTCAACACCAAGGCCAGTAACATCATCAAGACCTGCGGCATACTTGCAGAGCAGCACAACGGCAAGGTTCCACAAGACCGGGCCGCACTGGAGGCATTGCCCGGTGTCGGGCGCAAGACCGCCAACGTAGTGCTCAACACCGCCTTCGGGCAACCCACCATTGCCGTGGACACCCACATCTTCCGGGTATCCAACCGCACCGGTATCGCGCCAGGCAAGGATGTAAACGAGGTTGAAAAACGGCTGCTGCGGCTGGTACCCGATGAGTTCAAGCTCAACGCACACCACTGGCTGATCCTGCATGGGCGCTATAGCTGTATTGCCCGCAAGCCCAGGTGCCAGTCGTGCCTGATCTCCGATTTGTGTGAATATCGGCATAAACAACTGGACTGATAGCTTCGAAAATTACTCTCTCGCATCCGTCCGCAGAGCAAAATTATATTGTAACCTTATGTTTTTCTGTTATATTTGCAACCGAATCAGCATGCGACAAGCTGTTTTTTCTGGTACAGGCAAAACAGAAACTTTCTCAATACCTCAATGTCGTAATCACTGACACAACAAAAGGTCGCAATTAGCGATCAGAACTACCCGGGGCAGTTGCCCTGTTTTAAAAACCCACTCGGAGACATACACATGTCAGAAAAAATCACCAAGAAACCCCTCGCTATCGCCCTGGGCGCAGCATTCGTTACTTCACTGGCCAGTGCACCCATTGCCAATGCCGCAGAGAATCCTTTTGCCATGTCTGAACTGGCCGGCGGTTACATGGTTGCCGATAGCCACATGGCAGGCGATGACAAGGGCAAGGCCGAGGGCAAATGCGGCGAAGGCAAGTGCGGCGGTGCCAAGACAGAAGGCGCCGAAAAGGCCACGGCTGAAGGCAAATGCGGTGAAGGCAAATGCGGCGGTGAAAAGAAAGAGGCCGAAGGCAAATGCGGTGAAGGCAAATGCGGCGGTGAAAAGAAATAAGCAGCAGGCAAACCTGCTGTGAGCACTAAAACCTATCCTGTCTCAGGATCTGGTTTGGGCCTGCGGCGGTCCCTGATGGGGCCGCTGCAGAAAACCCCTACTGAAGCTGTCGATTTTTTCGAGGTTGCCCCGGAGAACTGGATAGGCATCGGCGGAAAAACGGGCAAGGACTTTCGTCGTTTTACCGAACGCTATCCGTTTGTTGCCCATGGACTGTCGCTGTCAATCGGCAGCCCCTCCCCGCTTGATGAAACTTTCCTGCACCGGGTAAAACGCCTGCTTGACGAACATAACTTCCGCTTTTATACCGAGCATCTCAGCTATTGCAGTGATGACGGGCACCTCTATGACCTGATGCCGATTCCCTTTACTGAAGAAGCCGTGCACTACGTTGCCGGTCGTATTCGGCGCGTGCAGGACATACTGGAACGCCGTATCGCAATGGAAAATGTTTCTTACTACGCGGCACCTGGCAAGGAAATGGAAGAAATCGACTTCCTCAATGCGGTGCTGAAAGAAGCCGACTGCGACCTGCTGCTGGACGTGAACAATATTTACGTAAACAGCATCAATCATGGCTATAACGCAGAAGAATTTCTGAAATCACTGCCGGCAGAGCATATCGCATACTGCCATATTGCCGGCCACTATGACGAGGCCGACGACCTCAAGGTTGATACCCACGGTGCAGATGTAATCGAACCGGTCTGGTCTTTACTGGAAACCGCCTATGAACATTTTGGCGTCTTTCCGACATTACTTGAACGTGACTTCAATATCCCGCCGCTGCCGCAACTGCTTACCGAGGTAAGCCGGATTGCAAGTCTGCAATCCAGGTGCAATAAAAACCATGACGGAGATATCGCGCATGGAAAGCTTGCCTGATTTCATTCGCCGGCAATATGAGTTTGCCGCACATATACGCGACCCTGAGAACCAGCCTGCACCTGCCGATATTGAAGACCGGCGCATGGCTATTTACCGGGAACTGTTTTACAACAATGTGGAAGGTTTCCTTAGCGGTACTTTTCCGGTGCTGCGGACTCTTTATAACGACACTGACTGGCAGCTGCTGGTGCGCGATTATTTCAGTCACCACCGGGCCCAAACGCCGCTGTTTCTTGAAATCCCCAGGGAATTCATCAACTGGCTGAAGAACGAGCGTGACACACAGGCAAATGACTTGCCATTCCTCCGTGAACTGGCCCATTACGAATGGGCTGAACTGGCCTTATCCATATCGGAAGAATCAACCGACCAGGAAAACGTCAACCCCGAAGGAAACCTGTTGACCGGCATACCTGTGCTTTCCCCGCTTGCCTGGCATCTCAGCTATCGTTTTCCGGTTCACCGGATCGGACCGGATTTCATACCGGAAGAACCGGGCGAGCAGCCAACAAACATAGTTGTCTATCGTAACCGTCAGGATGCCGTCGGTTTCATGGAGGTGAACCCGGTAACCAAGCGCCTGCTGGAGCTGATCAGCGAAAACAGCAGTAAAAACGGGAAACTGTTGCTAGACTGCATTGCACTCGAGATGTCACACCCTCAACCGCAGGTTGTCATCGCAGGGGGAGCAGAAATACTTGCCGGACTGGCTGCTAAAGACATCATTCTTGGTACAAAAATCAATACTTGAATAACAGTAGCTGCAGCATGCAGTTATAAAAAACTACGTAGTGGGGGATATATCCATGGTCAGTCTACTTAATTTTTTCCAGAACCTGCTCGACAAAACACGTGCAATCGATTTTCTGGCGCCGCTGGCACTACGCCTGTACCTGGTGCCGATCTTCTGGATGGGCGGCACTCATAAACTCAACAATGCAGGACTTGACTGTATGAGCAATGCTGGCGGCGGTTGTGACTTCGCCCCCAAGCAGGACATTATTGACTGGTTTGGAAATCCCGACTGGGGACTTGGCCTGCCGTTTCCTGAATTGATGGCTTACCTGGCATCCTATACAGAATATTTCGGTGCCATCCTGTTGCTGATCGGCCTCGCGGTACGCTGGATCTCCATACCCCTGATCGTCACCATGATTGTCGCCGCGGTGACCGTGCACCTGCCAAACGGCTGGTCGGCCATTGCAGAGGGCAGCGGCATCTTTGCGACAGCGCGTACCGAAGGTGCCGTCGAACGCCTCGACAAGGCCAGGGAAATACTGCAACAACACGGAGACTACAGCTGGCTGACAGAGAATGGCAGCTTTGTTGTTCTCAACAACGGTGTCGAATTTGCTGTTACCTATCTAATCATGCTGCTGGCCCTGCTGTTTTGGGGAGGTGGCAGGTATTTCAGCCTTGATTACTGGATTGCACGTAAATGGCGTACAGCTGATAGTTCCTGAAAGTCAATTCAGGCCGGTGCTGTAGATACCAGCAGCATCGGTCAGTCCATTACTTGCAATTTAAAAACGAGGTATTCACATGGACATGATTTCCGGTGAAACATTTCCGGTTATAGCAACCATCATGCAGGTGTTTGCGGCCCTGTTCGTCATATTGATCGGCTTTGGGGTACTGGCCATCATTGTGATGTTTTTTGTCGACATCACCCAGACAAAAAGTGCCATCCGCAGAAATTATCCGGTAGTCGGAAGGTTCCGGTATTTTTTTGAACACATCGGTGAGTTCTTCCGCCAGTACTTCTTCGCCATGGACCGGGAGGAACTGCCCTTTAACCGGGCACAGCGTTCCTGGGCCTACCGGGCCGCCAAGAACATCGACAATACTGTCGGTTTTGGCTCCAGCCGTGACCTGCGCCCGACCGGCACCGTGCTGTTCGTGAACTGTCCCTTCCCCACCCTCGGCGTAGATGCAGCCGTGCCAGGTAATATCACAATAGGGCCAAACTGCCGCACCCCCTACACCACCTCGTCGCTGTTCAATATTTCCGGCATGAGTTACGGCGCCATTTCGAAACCTGCGGTACTTGCACTGTCACAGGGTGCAAAAACTGCCGGTTGCTGGATGAATACCGGTGAAGGCGGCCTGTCGCCCTACCACCTGGAAGGCGGCGCGGATATTGTCTTTCAGATAGGCACTGCCAAGAACGGTGTGCGCGACCTGGAGGGTAACCTGGACGACGACAGGATACGTGAAGTAGCTGCACATACCAGTGTCCGCATGTTTGAACTGAAAATGAGCCAGGGTGCCAAACCCGGCAAGGGCGGTATTCTCCCGGGCGGCAAGGTGACCGAAGAAATCGCCAACATTCGCGGCATAACAGTCGGCAGCGACGCCATCAGCCCCAATCGTCATACAGATATCAATTCAAACACCGAGCTGCTGGATGTAATCAACCGGGTACGCGATGTCTCCGGAAAACCCGTTGGCTTCAAGGCAGTCATCGGCGCCTATGGCTGGCTGGACAAGCTGTTTGCAGAAGTACTGGAGCGAGGCATCGAAACTGCGCCGGATTTTATAACCGTGGACAGTGCAGATGGCGGTACCGGTGCCGCCCCGATGCCGTTGATTGATGATGTCGGTCTGCCACTGCGCGAAAGCCTGCCGTTGCTGATCGACAAGCTCAATGAATACGGTTTGCGTGAGCGGGTAAAAGTCATTGCTTCCGGTAAGCTGATCACCCCGGCCGATGTTGCCTGGGCACTGTGCATGGGTGCTGATTTTGTTGTCTCGGCGCGTGGCTTTATGTTTGCTCTGGGCTGTATCCAGGCCCTGCAATGCAACAAGAATACCTGCCCCACCGGCATCACCACCCATAACAGGCGCCTGCAAAAAGGCCTGAACCCGGATGACAAGGCTGTGCGCGTTGCCAGCTATGCGAAAAACATGGTCTACGAAGTCGGCATCATCGCGCACTCCTGCGGCGTGAAGGAGCCGCGTGAGTTGCTGCGCTTCCATGCCCGGGTCGTTGGTAACAACGGACTCTCCGTGCCACTCAACGAATTACATCCGGACATGCAGCCGAGCAGGCAAAAAGCCGGCGCAATTTAAAGAAATAACACATGGCAACAGCAACTCAACACTCCCTGCTGCTGCTGTTCAGCCTGCTGCTGCTGGCAATCCTTGTTCAGCCGCTGGCACGAAAAGTTCACCTGCCGTTTACCGCCATCCTCGTCATCACCGGCTTTATTGCCTCGGAACTGCTGGTAGTGGCTGGCATCGACACCGGCATTCGGGCGGAAAATTTCCATGACCTGATCTTCTTTGTGTTCCTGCCGGTACTGGTTTTTGAAGCAGCCTATAACATCAATGCCGGTCTGCTGTGGAAAAACCTGCTGCCCATTCTGTTTCTGGCCATCCCCCTGATGTTGCTGTCAACACTGGTAACAGCCACACTTATTTACTTCGGCATTGGTCACTCGACCGGCTTTCCCTGGATTGCAGCCTTGTTAACAGGCGCACTGCTGTCAGCAACTGATCCGGTGGCGGTGGTAGCCCTGCTGCGACAGATGGGTGTTTCCGAGCGTCTTGCTATCCTCATGGAGGGTGAAAGCCTGTTCAATGATGCGGTTGCCATTGTCGTCTTCAGTGTATTTCTGGCACTGGCAACCGGCAGTGGCGGACCCATGTCGATCACAGATGCCGGCCTGCAGTTTCTGCGCGTTTTCTTCGGTGGCATTGCAGTGGGGCTGGGCACGGGGTTGATATTCTCCATCCTGATAAAACTGCTCAGTGAGACAATCATCAAGGCACTGGCAACCATAATCAGTGCCTACCTGGCATTTATCATCGCCGAGTCTCTGCTGCATGTATCAGGCGTAATGGCAGTACTTGTCAGCGGGCTCCTTCTCGGCTACAGGAGCCGGCATACGACGACCGGCAAGCAGTCCGGTTTCGAGCAGGAACTCTGGGAATTTAATGCCTATGTCGCCAATGCACTGGTATTCCTCTTCATGGGCGTTACTGTCACATCGGGAATGTTTGAGGAACGCTGGCTCGCCATGCTGATAGGTGTAGCCGGTGTGTTGCTGGCACGCGCACTGGGGATTTTTACCTGCGTACCTTTACTGAACCGGATAACACCGATTGAACCTATTGGTCGTCCGTTTCAGGTTGTCATGCTATGGGGCGGTCTGCGCGGTGCGGTTACCCTTGCGCTGGCCCTGTCGTTACCTGTCTCACTGGACTACTGGTGGACCATCCAGTCGATTGCCTTTGGTGTAGTGCTGTTCACCCTGTTTGTACAGGCCACAAGTATGGCGCCCTTGCTGCGTCATTATGGCTTGAGCAAACACTGAAATAATTCGCACACGAGGCCCGCTCCTGCGGGTACATCCGGTTTTTGCAGGCTCTTGTGCCGGCCGATTCGGCAATTATCGCTTTACGCCAGGCTGCTGTCGCGCAGGCACAGGGCCCACCTGAAGTCATTCAGGACGAAACCACTGGATAAAACAGGATGGTAGCCGCAGATATCCGGGAACAGTGAAGCGTGACTCATATCGCGGTTTCTGCCCGGCCGTCCGGGTAATACTGGAGCTCGGCCCGTAACCAGGATTGCACGGGCCAAAGCTGAAAGAGTACTCGCAGGGACCGGGCTGTCGTCATGACCATGCACACGCCCCCTGACATCATGACATTGCAGTCCGGTCCCTTGCGTTTTACTACCGTGCTGTCGTTATTTCAGGGCACGTACCTTGTCAAGCAGTCCTTCATCATCCCATTCCCGGCTACCGATCGCCCGGTAGGCAATCGTACCATCCGGCGCTATCACGTAAGTGGTTGGCAAACCCTTTACCGGCCACTGCTCAATCACTTCACCGGCCTGATCCATCAGTATCGGAAAGTCAGTCGGATAGTCCGCAGAGAAAATAAAGATCGTGTCCTCGTCCTCACCCATATTGATTGCCAGCATCGCTATACCCTCCTGCTCCAGCTGATGCCAGGCACGGTTCATCGAAGGCAGCTCTTCCCGACAGGGTGGGCACCAGGTTGTCCAGAAATTAATAATCACCGGCTTGCCACGGTAATCTGACAAGCGATGCAACTTGCCGGCCGTGTCCTGCAGGGCAAAGTCAGGCGCCTGCATCTTGTTGTCAATCGGGGTCAGTGTCTCTGCTGCCGGTAAGTTCATCGCCAGACCCAGCGAGAGGGCCATACAAATACTCTTGATAACCTTCATAAATTCCTCGTTCGCTTATCGGGGATACTCACTTCAGACTGTCAACATCCGGAGCGCAGATAATATCGTGGATGGTACCGGTATATTGTTTGCCACCTTCATTCCAGTTTACCTCCAGGT